>Ga0163144_10006104_pt1 | contig 26654 bp, 16 predicted proteins | sample OliLak19BULKMAT1_FD_123175 | JGI IMG/M metagenome (GOLD analysis project Ga0163144, IMG submission 123175) | Freshwater microbial mat bacterial communities from Lake Vanda, McMurdo Dry Valleys, Antarctica - Oligotrophic Lake LV.19.BULKMAT1 | ecosystem: Environmental > Aquatic > Freshwater >...
ACTTCTTCACCCTCCGGGCCGCCGCGGTGCGAATCACATTTCCACAATGGCAGAACCGATTCACGATTGGTATGCGGTAATCACATACAGATCGAACTAAGCAGTGGCTGTTTCTCAGGAGAGGGAAGCATTCCCAGCAACTACGAGCTGCGCTCAACGGGTGAAGGAGTTCGTCCGCTACCCTGGAGTTTCGCGAAACAAAGTTCGCCATTCGCCGCGAGCGTGCTTGTTTGACGACGATTATGGCTCATTCACCCGCCGTCTCGGAATCGAAACATGAGGAGTTTTCGCTCCCGCTCTTTGCCTTCACCGTGGTGGTGACGCTTGCCGGACTGTTGGGCCTGCTATGGCTGGTGGCGCCGGATGTGTGGGATGCGCAAATGATCGCCCCGCTCTGGGCGGGCGGGGTGGCGTTTGTCGCCATCACCTTCGTCAACGCGGTGTTCGAGTATTTCTTTCATCGATACGTGCTGCACCAGTCGGCGATCCCCTTTGTCCGGCGGTTGTACCGGCAACATACGCTGCATCACGCGCTGACGCGGATCGGGCGGAAGCAAAGTCGGGACGGTCGGGGGATTTTGTTCATCGAGAACAAGTTTCCAATCACCGAGCCCGAGCAGGGGGAAGCGTCCTTCTTTCCGTGGTTCACGCTCGCGGTTTTCGCCGCGGTGCAGCTCCCCCTTTTCATCCTGCTGCAATGGCTCTTTCCGAGTATTCCCTGGTTCTTCGGCGGTTTCGCTGCGCTTGCGTCCTCGCTCACGCTTTATGAGGTGTTTCACGCGATCAATCACTGGCCTTTCGAGAAATGGGAGCCGCTGATTATGAGCCGGACTTGGGGTTGGCTATGGCGCCCGGTGTACGCCTTTCATCTGCGGCACCATGCAGTCATCGACTGTAACGAATCGATCTCAGGATTTTTTGGGCTTCCGATGGCCGATTGGTTGTTTGGCACCTGCGTGATCCCGAAGACGGTTTATGCGGATGGCGAAGAATGGGAGCAGGATAAATTCCGCAGCCCACAGCCACGCTGGTTTATTCGCCGCCTGGATGCGTGGTCCGAGGGCGCCGTGAAGCGGCGGCGCGATCGCGCCTCGGCGGAAGTCGCCACGACGTCCGGTGCGGAGGTTGCCGGCGTGACGGCGCCCGGTGGGCGCGTTTATTCACGGGGCGAAGAGATTGCCAACTGGATCACGCATGGCGTCGGCCTGGCGGCGAGTATTGGCGGACTCACACTGCTAATCGTATTTTCCAGCATGCGCGGGAATGCCTGGCATGTCGTGAGTTTCACGGTTTTCGGACTCGCGTTGTTAATTCTCTATACAGTCTCGACGATCTATCACGCCAGTCGGAGTCCGCGAACGAAGTCGGTCTTTCGGAGATTGGATCATGCTGCGATTTTTCTACTCATCGCTGGCACGTACACACCGTTTCTGTTGACCAATCTGCGCGGGCCGTGGGGCTGGACGCTCTTTGGTGTGATCTGGGGCCTTTGTGGCGCGGGCGCGGTCTTTCAGCTCTTCTTTGGCGGACGTTACCGCCTCGTGTCCACGCTGGCCTACCTCTTTGTGGGATGGTTGATCCTGGTCGCGCTTGGGCCATTGGTGGCGAACGTACCGAATGGTGGAGTGTGGCTGTTGGTCGCCGGCGGGCTTTGTTATACCATCGGCGTCATGTTTTATTTGTGGAAACAGCTCCGGTATCACCACGCGGTGTGGCACACCTTTGTCCTTGGAGGCAGTACCTGCCATTTCCTGGCTGTCTTTTTGTTTCTTCTCCCGAGCGCCCAGTAAGAAGGCGTTGCGTCGCGATTTCCTGACCTGGATTTTCCCCTTCAGGAATCAGTGGCGGGGCCGTTAAGTTCGCAGTTTGCGGTTTACCCGACCAACTGAGGGTTCAGGTCCGCGTTGGAGGTGCCCTCGAGTTGCCCGACGAACTCCTTCTCTGATCGGTGCGGGTGGGCTCTAAAAAATGATTCGACGGCGTTTCGGGCTCGACCTACGGTCGATTGTCCAAGTCGAAACTCCGGCTGCGACATCCCGCGCGGCCCGAGAGTATTCACTATCATGATGCGGGTCGGTATCCCGACTCGTTTCGACCCACGGCAACAACCAGCAAAATAATATGGCCAAGTCCAAAGACACGAAAAAAGAGACGAAGAAAGCTCCGTTGAAATCCGCGGCGGAAAAGCGTCAGGCAAAACGCGAAAAGAAGGCGCGCTGAGCGCCCTCGGTTAGGAGCCGAAACTCCGCCTCCGCCCTCAGGGTGGGGCGGAGTTTCTTTTTATCGGAGCCGGCGCTTACACCCGGTTTGGTGGGGGTAAGATCCCAACGATGACATTAAGCCCCGCCCATGGTGGGCCTTGCCGGGGTTGCACGCGACCGCCGCTCCACGGGCCGGCACGTAAGGCGGCTTAAGCACTTAGGCCGAGCGCCAGGTAAAGGGCATGCCTTGCGCTTCAAGGTGGCTCCGGAAGTCCGCGAACCGTGCGGGCGTGTTGCGGACCGCGCGCGGTGAGTATTTCCCCTTGTGACAATAGGCCACGAGCGCGCCGGCGCTTTCCCCGATGTTCCACTCGACCGGATGCAGGCGATAGCAGCCGTTGGTGAGATGCGTCGTTCCGATGTTCTTGCATGCGGGCAGCAAATTTTCCATCCGCTGCGGAATCAGGGCGCCGAGCGGAATTTGAAACGGACGGGCGGCGAAATCGATATAGTTGTCACCTCCGCTGCTCGGATGCAGGTCAACGGAGTAACTGCCGATGCCCACCGAGTCGGCAAAGACTTCCGACTTGGCCTCGGTGGGGTTGGTCACGCCGCCGATCTTCATCCGGTCGGCCGTGGCCACGTGTTTCTCCAGGATGGTAAACTCGGCTTTGATCCGCCGGCTTTCGCGGACGTACGGGTATTTCGCGAGCCCATCTTCTGTACCCACCATGTCCGGACGGAGGCGAAGTCCCTTCCAGCCGCTGCCGCCATCGGGTCGCGGACACTCGGTTTGCAACCAATAGAGCAGGGATAAACTCAGCTGCTTGGCGCGCTCAATATGATGCGCCGCTTCCGCCGGCGGGACGTCAACGATGTTCCCCAGCATGTAATCGTTCTGGGGCCAGTTCACCAGCGTGGTGTCCCCGGCGTAGGTGCCCGGAGCAAAGTTCGTCCGGTCGACGATGCGCCGGTAGCGGAAGAGGCCCGACGCCTCGATCGGATTGAAACCCATGTTAAACGGTTTCAGCGTTTTGGGCTGCGAGTAGGTGAGATCAAGCAGCTTCCCCGGCCAGGCTGGCGTGAGTGGAGGGACGTGGTCGCGCCAGAAGGCATACTCGCGCGGACGATCGATGATGTGGTCCTCGCCATGCAGATAATCCATGGCGAAACAGCAGGTGAATGACTGGTGATTATCCGGCCGGGCCCCCACGCTGGCGTGCGCCTCGCCCGTGTCCTTCCGGGCTTCGGCGCCGGTGACGTATTCGGTGCGGGTGAGCGGCAGCAGGTCTCCGAGTTCCGTGGCATCGACAAAGAAGGGCGCGCGCAGCACGGTTTCGTTTCCGGTTTCGTCGCTCCGGATCTGCACGGCGTCGATCCGGTCGCCCGTGGTCGAGGCCGAGGTGGCGCGGTGCCGTAGAAGGATGCGGACGCGTTGCGCTGCGACAAAAGGCGCCAGCATCTCTTCGAGCACCGCGAGGCCAACCCGGGGTTCGTGACACAGGCGGGACACACTGCCGTTACCGGGATTCAGGCGCGGGTTGGCCCGGGCGGCGTCGGTCAGGGGATAGTTTCGCGCGTAGTATTCACGGACCTTTTGGCGGAGCGTTTGATAACTGCGGGTGCCGCCGACGCTCTCAATCCAAGCGTTCTCGTCGAGGGGAACCGCCTGCGACGTGAGCTGGCCGCCGATCCAGTCGGTCTCTTCCGTCATGATGACGCTGAGTCCGTTGCGGGCGGCGGCGAGCGCGGCGGCGCAGCCACCGAAACCGGCGCCGATGATCACGACGTCGGCCGGGAGTTCTTTGGCCGCACGGGTTGGGGTGCGTTCGGGCGATGCCGCGGTCGCTCTCGGAGCGGATTGGGCGGACAAAAGCGACGGGAGCGCGAGCGCCGCAGGTGCCGCGAGGGCGGCTCTCTGGAGAAAATTACGGCGCGAAGGGGAAGACGGTAAAGTCATAGGTTTTCCAAGTCCGCTGAGTGAACGAAAACAAAAACCCGCGCGAGCAGCAAACTCGCGCGGGTGGGGATTTGGTGAATTTGGCGCTGGCGGACAGAACCCGTCAACGGAGCGTGGCCTTAAAACGTTCCCTTGACGGCGAGCGTATAAGAGATGCCGGTGATCTCGTGCCGGGTCATGGCGACCGGACCCGAAGCGAACCGCTGCTTGTTGATATAGGGCGCGTTCAGAATATTGCGCGCGCTGACCGACAGGCTGTAGGCATTCGTCAGGCGCCAGCTGCCGCCGGCGTCGAGATTGGAGCGGTGCCGGCGGTACACGGTGCCCGCGACGTTGGTATTATAGTCGTCCGACCAATTCCAGTTGGTATATACATTGAGCCGGTTGAGGGTGTAGTTGAGTCCGGCACTGGCCATGTGGGGCGTCAGATTGGCGCGGGCAATCCCGGCATAAATGCGGGTGTAGGCACCGCGCACGGAGAGGCGTTTGAACTTTTCGCCGAGAAAAGAGAGACTCTGGCTGTACTCGAGCTCCATGCCGCGGATCTTGATCCGGCCGGTGCCGTTTTCCGTGGTGATGAACTCGTAGCTGAGCAGTTCGTCATCGCCCGTGTATCCAAACTCCTGAGCCGTTCTGCGGTCTGAGATGAAGAGGTCATTCACGTTCTTTTGCGTGAAGGTGAGGGCGAGCAGCCCGACCGGTTCAAAGTAGTAGGCGAGTCGCGCGGCATAATTGTCGGACGTCTCGGGCCTTAAGTTCGGATTGGGGGCGGTGACCGTGAAATTGACGTCATTGATCAACCAGACGCCGGCGAGGTTGGCGTACGTGGGCCGCCGGATGGTGCTACTGGCGCCAAAGTGGAAGTCGAAATTACGGGAGATGCGGTACTTGAGGGAACCGCTCGGGAAGAAGTTATCGTAGTTGCCGGTGCGGTGGACGCGCGGCTGGGACAAAAACTGGTACTCGAGTCCGGGAATCGTGGTGGCGCGTCCGGCGGAGCTGACGGCAAAACCGGCGGCGCGAACTTCCGCCGGCGTGCGGGTATCGGGCTCGGTCGCGTCGGTATTCGTTTCTTCCCAGCGGAGACCCGCCCGGAGGGTGAACTTACCGATGGAGGTCGTGCCCATGAAATAGGCGGCGTCGATCCGCTCTTCGTAGCGGCGACGGCGCGCCACGTACGATTGGTAGAAGTTCTCGCTATTGGCCGCCCAATCCTGACGGAAGTCACCCGGACGGTCCTGGTAGAGGGCACCGATCTTCCGCAAATTGGGCATGAAGACATTGCCGCCTGAAATGGAGGTGATGCTACCGTTGTTGGTGCCGAGATCATATTCCCAGGGCGACCGGTACTCGGCCCAGGCGCCGGTGGTGGCAGTGCCGCCGCCGGTGTAGCTATAGCGCCGCGCCAGCTGATCGTCTTCGAACTTGCGCAATTCCTGTCGCGATTTGATGCCGGATTTCCAGACGATGGGGAGGAAACGCGTGGTTTTCGCCGTGCCGATAATCTCGCCGCTATAGAGAACCGAGCGTGAAAACCGCCCGTCATTCGTGGTAAAGGCAGGATTGGTGAAGCTCGCGCCGCTCGAGATATCGGGCCCGGCGAGCTGCGTGAACCGCCAGTCCACCGCGTCCGCAGAGGAGCGTTCGGCGCGGAAAGTGACGCCCGTGGCGGTCGGGCTGTTGGCATCGCGGGCGGAATTCCGGCGACCCAGGGGATCGTACCAACTGATGGCGTTGGAGTAGGCGAATTTGCCTTCGAGTCCGAAATTGCCGCGCTTGTATTCAAACTTTGGTAACACTGTGAACGTCTCGCCCAGCTTCGAGACGGCGACGGGGTTGGCGACGACATTGGCATTGGTGGCGCTCGTCGTAAAGTTGACCAGCGGATCGGAGCCGAGGACCGTGGTGCGCGCCCCTGAGTTGAAAATCACCGTGCGCTGGGGCGTCCAGAGATCTGCGTAATTATAGACGAGGCCGAGTCCGACGCTCAGATTGGGCGAGACCTTGAAATCAGAGGTGAGCGTGGTGGCGAAACGCTTGTTGAAGCGCGGTGCGTGCTGGAAGTTGAGAGCGGTAATGACGAGGGGCCGCGGATCCGCCGCCGTGGGGGTGGCATTAAAAGAGGCCGAGCTGATTTGGGTTTCCTGATAGACGTTCGACTCGCTGATGTTGAGCACAACGCCCAGCCGGCGATTGAGGAAGACGTCGGAGTACTCGAAGATCCCGCCTGGACGGATCTTGAGACTGCGTCCGTCCTCGTCGGGACCGCGCGAGTTGTTGAGGTTCAATTCCTCGGAATGAGCGGTGATATTCGCCTGCATCGAGACCCGGCGACCGGCGCGGTCGAAGGCCCGTTTCGTGCGGAGATTGATGGTGCCGGCGGGCGCATTGGCGTCGACGTCCGCGCTGATGGTTTTTGAGACCTCGATGGACTCCATGCTATTGAGGGAGGCCATTTCCATCGTGAAGGCCCGGGCGTTGCCGGCGGCGCCGGCGTTGGCATCGGCGCTCGCGAGGGAAATGCCATCCATCGTGACAGACGTGTATTCGGAACCGAGGCCGCCCAGGCGGACGTTGCGCACCTCGCCGTAGAAGAGATCGAGTTCAACGCCCGGCAGATGGCGGAGGAACTCGCCGATGTTGCCCTCGGCATTGTCGCCGAAGGAGTCGGACGCGACCGTGTTCGTCACGTTCATCGAATTGCGCTGCTCCATGATCGCCTTGGCGCTGCCTTCGCGCTCGCTGGAGACGACAAACTGTCCCAGCTTGATGGTTTCGCCTCCCTCGCTCGCGCTATCAAGTGCGCTGATGAGATTAAAGTCCTGGGTCATGGTGGCACCGGCGGGGACAACGACCGTTGCGGTGGTGGGCCGATAACCGGTGTAGGTGACCACGATGGTAGTAGTGCCGGCCGGTACCGGGCTCAGGCGAAATTCGCCGCCGCTTTCGGAAATGGCCGTCTGGCCGGTTTCCGTGATGCGCACCTGGGCATTGCGGAGGTACTCGCCCGTATTGGGATTGAAAATACGGCCCGTGATCGTGCCGGTTGCGGCCGGAACGTTGGCGGCGGAGCCGCCGGGGGCGGCAGGCTGGGCGTCGCTGGCGAGCGCGCCACCGATGCAAATGCAGGCAGCGACAAGGATTCGGTTAACGTGGGTCATGAGGGTAGGTTCCGGGCGGCCGGAGGGGTTTTGGCAGGTCTAGGTCTGGTGGGTAAGGGTACAGGTTGCATTCCTGGCGTTCGGCCAATGGGCAGCGCACGGGTGAGGTGGGCCGCTGGCCGCGGACAGGAATGTGAGCCTGGGCTTTTCACGCCATCGTGAAAAGAGAGGGAGAACGAAACACAGCCACCTTAAAGGTCGAGCTATTGATGGGCGCATGTTTATTCACGAGTGAAACGAGCCCGGCGACTTACGTTTTACCACGCGCCGGCAAAGGGCGGTGTGCCCGGCTTTCGCGCGCGGGAAGTGAGCCGGATATTTCGGGTGAAACTTCGGCGGGGCCACCCGGCAACTCCGCCGGAGCCGAGCGGGGATTCTCGGGCATTGAGTTTTGTTTCGGTAACCGCCCGGTTATTTGGTGGGCTAAACGAGGCGTTTAATCAAACTCGCCAGAATGGACTTGCCGGGCAGGTCGGGTCTGAGGAGCGTCTGGGCGCCGGAAGTTATTCCCCTTTTCTCCTGGTTCTCCTTCAAGCGTGTTCGTCGCGCCCTGCCGTTTCTTCTGCTTCCCCTATGTCCTCGTCTCGCTCTACTGCTGTCTCCAGTCCACCCGCTCCGTCCGAGCCTCCGGGTTCCGGCCCTTGGTGGCGTGAACTCAATCGCTATCACTGGTTCGTTCTCATCGTCGCCGCGCTCGGCTGGCTGTTCGACACGATGGACCAGCAGCTCTTCAATCTCGCCCGCGTTCCGGCCATGCGGGAGTTGCTCGAACCGGGGCAGGACGTGGCTCTCTATAGCGGCTATTCCACCGCGATTTTCCTGATCGGCTGGGCGACGGGAGGGCTCACATTTGGGGTGCTGGGAGATCGGATTGGCCGCGCCAAGACGATGATGTGGACGATTCTCATCTACTCGGTCTGCACCGGCCTGAGCGCGCTTTCGACGGGGTTTTGGGATTTTGCGTTCTATCGCTTTATTACCGGCTTGGGCGTCGGTGGAGAATTCGCCGTCGGCGTTTCGCTGGTGGCGGAAGTGATGCCGAGCAAGGCGCGGCCGCATGCGCTGGGTTTGCTGCAATCACTGTCCGCCCTGGGCAACGTCATGGCCGCCTTGATCAGCATGGGCCTTGGGCACCTTGAGGAAACCGGCGCGATCGGCTCAGCCTGGCGGTGGATGTTTGTCGTCGGTGCGTTGCCCGCGCTGCTGGCGTTGGTGATTCGCGCGCGGCTGAAGGAACCGGAGCGTTGGACGGCGGCGAAAGCCGCGGCGCAATTATCAGGAAACTCCTCTCAGCTTGGCTCGTACGGAGAGTTGTTCGGCAACGCGAACTGGCGAAGGCCAGCGGCGATCGCGGCGTTTTTTATCGTCGCGATCCTTGCCGTGGCCTTTTTCGGCAGTGATAGTTGGCCCAAATATACGAAACTGAAGATCGGCATCGTCCTGGCCGGTTGTGCGTTTATCGCCGGACTCTGGACGGTCTTTGGCGGCAAAGGCGACACGCGCTGGCGGCATAATGCCGTCGTGGGTCTGCTGCTCGCACTCTCCGGTATCATCGGCCTTTGGGGCATCGGATTCTTCAGCATTGATCTGGTGCGCTCAGTGTTTCAGAAGGCGTTTCTGGCGGAAGGCATGGATCCAGCCCGCATTCCGGGAAACGTGACGTACTGGGCTGGCGTGACCTCGATGATGTTGAATCTTGGAGCCTTCGCGGGAATTTATTGCTTCAGCCATCTCTCCCAACGAATCGGCCGGCGGCCCACCTTCGCGATCGGCTTTGTCATCGCACTGCTCAGTACGGCCATGGTCTTTCTCTATCTCGAAGAACGCAGCCAGATCTTCTGGATGGTCCCGATCATGGGATTCTGTCAGCTGTCACTCTTCGGTGGATACGCGGTGTATTTCCCGGAGCTGTTCCCAACCCATCTGCGCAGCACGGGCATCTCGTTTTGCTATAATGTGGGCCGCTTTGCCGCGGCGTCCGGACCGGCCGTGCTGGGGTTGCTGACCAGCGAAGTGTATAAGGACCAGCCCGAGCCGATGCGCTACGCTGGGCTGACGATGTGTGCGGTCTTCCTGCTGGGACTTATCGTGCTGCCCTTCGCTCCGGAAACCAAAGACCAGCCCCTGCCGGGAGAGGAGAAGGGATTTGCGCATTAAGGCAGGGTGCTTCAACCAGCCCAATCCGATTCCTGGGTGGCACCCGCGCTCGCTGCGGCGGAGCGCGGCGGTTGATGAGTGGAGTCATGCAACGAGTGCGCGAAGCTTCTGGCCCCGTCGCACGTGCGGATTCTTGTCGTGATCGGGGCACTCGGCCTGGCAATCGCTGCCCGGGCTCAGGCGCGATCGCGGATGGAGACATTCCCGTCTGCGGTTCAGCTCTGAAGACAGCGGAGGATGTCTGTCGTGTATATAGCACTCAGCAGTGCCGGGAGCATCTGTTTCCTGAATGCGTGATTTCAGGCGCGCTGCCGGAGCATGCCATCCTCCACATCCAGAATGCGGTCGAAGACGTCGAGCGTACGGTGGTCGTGGGTCACCACCAATACCCCTGCGCGACGTTCGTGCGCGACTTGAGCAAAGAGCTCCATCACTTGCCGGCCAAGCGTGCTATCGAGCGACGCGGTGGGTTCGTCCGCGAGAATGAGGCTGGGCCCGTTGGCGAGCGCGCGCGCGATGGCCACGCGCTGCTGTTCGCCGCCGGAGAGGGCGTCGGGCAGGTTGTTCGCGCGGGGTCCAACTCGGAGATAAGTGAGCAGTTCGAGCGCGCGCTCACGCGCTTCGCGGGGCGCGGTGTCGTTGATCTCCAACGCCACCTGGACGTTTTCCAACGCGGTCAGGAAGGGAATGAGGTTCGGTTTTTGAAATACGAATCCGAGATGCTGGCGGCGAAAGGCGCGGGCATCCACCAAGGCGCGCGGTCCATCCATGACCGGCTGACCACCGATCGAGATATGCCCGGCGGTGGGCGGATTGATCAGCGCCATCGCGGTCAGCAGCGTCGACTTGCCGGAGCCACTCGGGCCCAGTAACCCAACGATCTCCCCGCGGGCGATCTGTAAGGTCGCATCACGGATCGCGACCACTTCGGTGTGCCCACTGCCGTAGACTTTGCGAAGGTGGCTGACCTCGATGGCGGGGGTCTCGAGCGTGGACGTAGTCATACGGCAAGGACAGTGTTGGGCTCGACGCGCAGCGCTTTCCAGATGCCGAGGACACTGGCGAGGGTGGAGATCGCGAAGACGATGAAGCCGAGCGAGATCAGGTCAGCGTTCTCGAGCAGCACCAGCCGGGGAAAGCGCGGAAACACAAACTGCCCGAGCCACCACGCCAAGGCGAAGCCGCCGGCTCCCATGAGGAGCGCCTGCTGCAGAATGAGACCGCCGATGACGCGGTTGCGCGCGCCGATGAGTTTTAGCAGGGCGATGTCGCGGATCTTATCGAGCGTCAGCGTATAGATGATCAGCGCAATAATGATGGTCGAGATGACGATCAACAGCGCGCGGAAGAGACCGAGCTGACGGCGGGCTTTGTCCACCATGCCGGCGAGCAATAACTGCTTTTGTTCCTGAGTGGAGTAGACGGTGATGTCGGGCCAGGTGTGAAGAACGGCTCGGACAGCGGCTTCGTCCGCTCCGGGTTGCAGCGACACGAGCACGGCACTGACCTGCGGCGTGGCGAGCGCGGGTATGCCGCGGTTTAAGCCGCCGGCGCGTTCAAGGATCAAGGGTTGGAGGCGACCCAGGTCAACCCCTTCGACCCGGGCCCGGCGGGCGGCCCGCTCCAGGCGTATCGCTTCTCCGGGTACATCAAACTGGATGGCCTGGGCATCGCTGACGGTGAAGAACGCGATGCCATCGCCGCTGGAGCCAACCAGGCCGCGAGTCTGCCCCACGACTTCATACACGTTTTTGCCCAGCCGAATCTTCTCTCCCAGCGGCAGGTTGAGCGATTGGTCGGCGATCATCTCGTAGTGCGCCTGCGCGATCGGACGTCCGGCGACGAGCGGCACCCAGTCGCCTTGGTCTTCGGGCCAGGAGAGGCCCTGCACGACGATTCGCAGCGGCTGGCCGCGGTGTTCGCGTTGGATGGTATGCGACACAAAGCGTCGCGCCTGCGCTACACCGGGCACGGCGAGGACGCGGTGTTCAAGATTCGCCGGGACGCGGGAGATTTCCGCAAACGGGCCGCGCGTGCTACCCTGCACGACCCAGAGGTCGGCGCCGACACTTTCGACGAGCAGGGTCGCCTCATAAATGAGGCCGCGATAGATGCCGCCCATGCCCATCACAATCATGAGCAGCAAACCGACGCCGACGGTGGTGAAGGTGAAGCGGCCCAAGTGATGCCGGATGTCCCGAACGGCGAGGTTCATGGCCGTGCGATCCGCGTTCCTTCCTTCAGCGGCGTCTTCGTGCCTTCATTTGCGCGCACGACAATGGTTCCCGCGTCCAATCCTTCGGTGACGGCGACATCTCCGCCACCGCTAAGCCCGAGAGTGAGTCTCTGCCAGTGAGCTTTTCCATTCCGATATACAAAAACTCCAGGCTGTCCCCGCTGGCGCCGGATGAACGCGGCGGGCAGCAGCACGGCATCGGCCTCGCGTCCCGTTTCGATGAACACTTCCGCGCGCTGGCCGATGGTCCAGTTTTCCGGCAGCTCGGTGATTCGCACATCGATGAGAAACTCGCGCGTTTCCCGATCGCTCTCGCGTCCGAGCCGGGAGACGGTGCCCGGATATCGACGGCCCGGCTCGGAGCGAAAAACGATGCGTGCGGTTTGGCCGGCGCGGAGTGATGGCATCGCGGTTTCATCCACCCAGGCACTCACCCATAGTTCATCGAGCGAGATCAATTGCATCAGAGAAGCGCCCGGCACGAGGACGTCGCCCGGGTCGCGATCACGGCGAATGATCAAGCCGTCGTACGGCGCCTGAATCCGGGTGAAGGCGAGTTGTTCGCGACGAAAGAGGAGGTTTTTTTCCGCCACGAGAATCTGGCTTTCAGCTTCCGCGATGGCGGCCCGGGAGCGCTGCCGATCGGCTTCGGCGATCCGCAATAACTCGGCCGCTTTGTCCGCATCGGATTGCGATGCGGCCTGAGTCGCGGCCAAACCGCGGAGCCGCTTTTCGTCCAGTTGTGCCTGCGTTAAGACCGCCTCGGAGCGCGCCAGGTCGGCGCGCACGCGCTCTGCGGTTTGCTTGGTGGCATCGAGGGTCGCTTGAGCGATCGCGACTTGCTGGCTCGCTTCGGCATCGTCGAGCCGGGCGAGGAGTTGACCCTCCTTCACCGTGTCGCCCTGGTCTGCATTTACTTCCATCAGGCGCTCCTGAATGCGGGCGCTCACGGTGGTTTTGATCCGGGCCTCGAGGGTTCCGGTGCCCATGACTTCGCCGATAATTTCACCCCGGGCCACGGGGTGGGCGGAGACCGGTGTCGGTGAAAGTCTGAGTTTATAAAAAATTACGCCGACGACGGCGAGAAGGGTCACCCATGTGAGAGCCTGACGGAGGGAAGGGCGTTTCATGGAAAGCTTGGCGCGAGAATGAAACGGCCCGCAGGGTCGATCCGCGTTAAAACCGTTCAGGCCTCGTACCTTTGGAAACGTGCCTCGCTCGTCATATACTTCAATCGGGATACACTTTGTTCGCAACGGGTGCAGGTGATTCGACAAAAAGTGCGCAGGAGGACACCGCGTCGGGCGGTGTCTGGGGAGTTTTTGGGGCCGCCACGCGGGCTGATCCAGGATTGGGGTGATACAGACATTCCTGTCTGTTGCTTTCTGGGGAGTTATTGGGGTCGCCACGCGTGGCTGATTCTGAACAGACAGGAATGTCTGTTTCACTTTCGGAGGACAGGCAGGAATGCCTGCCTCACTGTTCTAGCCGAGGAAACAATAGTGATCGCTGCATAAGCCGGCTTTGGACGGGTTTTCCTGGATATAGTTATAGAGTTGGCAATATTCCGCCTCGCTGCGAACAATGTGATCGTACGACTCCTCCATCCAAAACGTGCCGCCTTGATGAAGGCATTGATTGGCCAGGCGTGCACTGGCGCCTTTAATGCCTTTGAGGACGGTTGAAAGGGGAGTCGGACTGAGCAACTCGAGCAATGCATGAACGTGATTGGGCATGATGACGCCGCGATGAATCTTCAAGCGCTCGCCGTCGAACCGCAACAGGCTTTGCCTGACTATCGCCCGGATCTCAGGGCGGCTGAGGGCACAGCATCCATAGCCCGCATCGAGCCATTGATTGATCCGTTCGCTAAAGCGGACGTGATAAGCCAGCCGCATGCTCGAGTCCCACGGTTCCGGATGATCCCGCAGCCAATCATCTTTCTCCGCTCTCAATTCACTCGCCGCCGTCTGGGGCAAGGAGTCGGCGAGCCGGAATGTCACCCAATAAACGGCGCCTTCCTGTCGCCAGTGCGGCAGGTATCGCTGATAGGTTTGGATAGGTGATACCGACATTCCTTTCGGCTGCTTGGGCGGTGAAACAGACATTCCTGTCTGTGCCTTGGATGGTTCAGCCTGAGCTGATTCGGAACAGACAGGAATGTCTGTATCACTTCGGAGGTTCATGTTTCCAGTGAAATGGCATTCACCCACTTGACGACCACCGAAGAGACCCAACTTATGGGGAAAAGACAAAAGTTCAGATGGGTGAAACAGACATTCCTGTCTGTTGCTGGGTCGGTGCAACAGGCGCTTTCGGCTGTGCCTTGGTCGGCTCAGCCGGGGCTGATTCGGAACAGACAGGAATGTCTGTATCACTTCGGAGCTTCATGTTTCCAGTGAAATGGCATTCACCCACTTGACGACGACCGAAGAGACCCGATTCATGGGGCAAGGTCGATATTCCTCTTGAGGAATTTACATTGTTCTTCAGCGTCCTTTCCGTGGACCTGACCCGGATTTATCAATGCTTGAGTGACCGCACGCGACAGCGGATTCTGAATCTGCTCTGCGACGGCCCGCTCTGCGTGTGCCATTTTCAGGAGCTTTTGAATGAGCCACAGGTGAAGGTTTCCAAACACCTGGGATATTTGAAAACCCATGGCCTGGTTGAGGCAAATCGTGAGGGTAACTGGATGGTTTACCGTCTACCGGTCAAAATGTCGGCAGCACTTAAGGCTAATCTATCGTGCCTGCAGGCGGCGGTACGCCAGGACTCGGTGTTCCGGCGGGATTCGGCGAAAGCGAAGGCCGTTCGCTCCGAGTTTGAAAAGACCAGCCCGATTTGCGGCGGTCGGACGCGCGCGGTCGCCGGCCGGGGTTAAATTCCCAGTCGGTCGGTCTTGACCTATATTCCGTAAATGGCATATGATTTTTCGTAGTCTCATTACTTGAGCCTCGGACGCACTCTCTCACCTTCGCATGAAAAAAGCTCGGATTGGCATCAATGGATTTGGACGCATGGGACGGCTGGTTTATCGGGTGGCGTGGGATTGGCCGGAATTTGACTGGGTGCTGATCAACGAGGTGAAGGGCGGGGCCGAATGTGCCGCACATCTGTTGAACTTCGACTCCCTGCAGGGCCGCTGGTCGCAGGAGGCAAAGGCCGAGGGCGCGGCGATTCGCGTGGGTGATCGCACCCTGGCCTTCACGGAAGCGGCGACGCCCGGCGACGTGCCGTGGGCCGACCATGGCGTCGATATTGTGCTCGAATGCAGCGGCAAGTTTCGGCAACCCGCGGAACTCGACGTGTATTTCGAACGGGGCGTGAAGAAGGTGATCGTGGCCGCACCGGTGAAGGGTGAAGCGCAGAACATCGTCATGGGCGTGAACGATCACCTCTACGACGCGAGAAAGCACCGGCTTCTCACCAATGCCTCCTGCACCACCAACTGTCTCGCGCCCATTGTGAAAGTGATCCACGAGAGCATCGGGATCGAGCAGGGTGTCATCACGACAATTCACGACGCCACGAACACGCAAAGCATCGTCGACAAGCCGGACAAGGATCTGCGTCGCGCCCGCGCCGCCGGCCTTTCTTTGATCCCGACAACCACGGGTTCGGCGACGGCCATCGGGATGATCTACCCCGAGCTCCTGGGGAAACTGAACGGTCACGCGGTGCGAGTGCCGTTGCTCAACGCGTCGCTGACCGACTGTGTTTTCAAAGTAAAGCGCAAGACCACGGCGACCGAGGTGAACCAGCTCTTCAAGGCGGCGGCAAACGGACCGCTGCAAGGGATTCTTGGATACGAAGAGCGTCCGCTGGTTTCGATCGATTATCAGGGCGATCCGCATTCGGCGATCATCGACGCGCTGTCGACGATGGTGGTCGATGACACGCTGCTGAAAATTTACGCGTGGTACGACAACGAGTGGGGCTACGTGAATCGGATGGCCGAGCTCACGCGCAAAGTGGCGGCGTCGTTGTGATCGCGGCGATTCGCAATTACAGCGTCGTTACCAGCGCGTATTGGGGCTTTACGCTAACCGATGGCGCGTTGCGGATGCTCGTGTTGCTGCACTTCTTCAATCTCGGCTTCAAGCCGGTGCAGCTCGCGTTCCTATTTCTCTTTTATGAGTTCTTCGGGATTGTCACGAACCTACTCGGCGGCTGGTTGGCGAGTCGAATGGGGCTGCGCCTCACGCTGCTCGCGGGATTGCTGCTGCAGGTCGGATCATTGGCGCTGCTCGCACTGCTGAATCCGGAGTGGCCGGAGTTTGGGGCGGTGGCTTATGTGATGATGACCCAGGCCCTCTCGGGAATCGCCAAGGACCTGACCAAGATGAGTTCGAAGAGCGCAATCAAGGTGCTCGTGCCGGCGGATGCGCGCGGAGCGTTGTTTCGGTGGGTGGCGCTTCTGACCGGCTCGAAGAACGCGTTGAAAGGTGCGGGCTTTTTTCTCGGCGGTTTCCTCTTAAGCGTCGCGGGTTATGCGGGAGCGCTGTGGATCATGGCGGGAGCGCTCCTGGTGGTCTGGCTTGGCTCCTGGATTTCGCTGCCGGCCGAGATGGGTCGGACGAAGGGCAAAGTGGGGTTCAAGCAGCTGTTTTCAAAAACGCGGGAGATCAACGTGCTCTCGGTAGCGCGGCTGTTTTTATTTGGGGCGCGGGATATTTGGTTTGTGGTCGGCGTGCCGATTTTTCTGCGCGGAAGCCTCGGTTGGAGCTTTTCGCAGGTCGGGACGTTCATGGCGTTGTGGGTAATTGGATACGGCGTGGTGCAGTCAGCCGCGCCGACGCTCTTTCGCCGGGATCCGCCGACGGGTGCGACCGGCGCGAGCCTCGCATTCTGGCTGGCCGGAGTGGCGGCGGCGATTCCGCTCGGCCTGTCGGTGGGGCTGCCCGCGGGCGCGGTGATTGTGGTCGGGTTGGCGCTCTTCGGGATCGTGTTCGCACTGAATTCCGCGGTGCACTCGTATTTGATTCTCGATTACACCGACGGCGACAAGGTGGCGCTGAATGTCGGCTTTTATTATATGGCAAATGCCGGCGGGCGGCTGATTGGGTGTTTGCTCTCCGGCGTACTGTTTCAATGGCTCGGTCTGCCGGGCTGCCTCTGGGGTACGTTTGTCTTCGTGGTGATCGCCGCGGTGATCTCGCTCGGCCTGCCCCGCACCGCTTTGCACCCCGCCTTGCTGGCTCGCGTGGCAGTCAAAGCGGGCGATGGAGATTGATTGGCGGGAGGTGACCGCCGACCGCGCTGGTTGGAGCGCGTGAGCGATTGACTACAGCTGCGTCGCCTGGGTTGCGCCGTTTGGCTGCTTGCTTCGCCGCTGGCGGTTTTTGTCTCCATGCCCTGGCTGGCCCGCGCCCCGCTTAACCCGGGGTGCAGGGGCTGCGGCGCTGCCGAGCATGTCACGCATTGCGTGACATGCTGGGAGGGACGAGCGCGCGGCTTCGCGCCTGCGGGGGCGCCGACGAGCGGGTGGAAAGAGGATGAGGGTGCAGGTTTGCGCGCGTGATTTTGCGAGTTACTGCTTCCAGAGTCGCGACGGTTGGTTCAACTAGGTCGTCAATGAGGATCTACTTCATGGGAATCTGCGGGACCGCGATGGGCAACGCGGCGTTGCTCGCGCGTGCGTCCGGCCACGAAGTTGTGGGAGCGGATAGCGGGATTTATCCGCCGATGAGCACCGTGTTGGCCGAGGCCGGCATTACCCTGCATGATGGTTACGATCCGGCCCGGCTCGAACAACTCGCGCCGGATCTGGTCGTGATCGGCAACGCGATGTCGCGCGGCAATCCCGAAGTAGAATGGCTGCTGGAGGCGCGGGCTCTGGCCTTCACGTCATTGCCAGCACTCCTGCATGATTTCGTGCTCAAGGGTCGGCGAAACCTGGTTATTTGCGGGACGCATGGAAAGACCACCACAACGTCCATCGCCGCGTTCCTGTTGCGCGAGGCGGGCCGCGACCCGGGTTTTCTGATTGGAGGGGTTCCGCAGGACCCGCCCGTGGGAGCGCATCTTGGGGCGGAGCAGGATCCCTTTGTGATCGAGGGCGACGAATACGACAGCGCGTTCTTCGACAAGCGGAGCAAGTTCATCCATTACGCGCCGCACATCGCCGTGTTGAATAATCTCGAGTTTGATCACGCGGACATTTTTCGGGATCTGGCGGATGTGCAGCGGACGTTTACCCATCTGGTCCGGATTGTGCCGCGCAACGGTTTTGTCGTGACGAATGGTGACGAAGCCAATCTTCGCGTTCTCGGGACGATGCCCTGGACCCGCGTGGTGCGCGTCGGAACAGGTGACGCGTGTGACGTGCGCATCAGCGACTTTTCTGAGAACGCGACGGGATCGCGGTTCAAACTCACGTGGCGCGGGAACCCATGGGCGGATGTCAGCTGGTCGCTTACCGGGCTCTTTAACGCGCGTAATGCTGCCATGGCGGCGACGGCCGCCGGGCTGGCGCTCGATCGCGACAATCCGGCCGTGCTTTCGCTCGATCCACTCGCGCGTTTCCGTGGCGTGAAGCGGCGGCAGGAGGTTCTGCTGGCGAACGCGCGGCTGACGGTGATCGAAGATTTTGGCCATCATCCGACCGCGCTCGCGGAGACGCTGCAATCGTTTCGCGCCCGCTTTCCTGAAGCGGTACTCACGGCGGTCTTCGAGCCGCGAAGCAACACGGCGCGAACGAAGGCGATGCAGGCGGGATTCATGCGCGCGCTCGCGCAGGCTGACGAGGTTTACCTCGGAGCCGTGAGTCGCGCGGATAAAGTGTCAGCAGAGGAGCGTTTTGATCCGGAGGATGTCGCGCAACAGTTGGAAACGCAGGGCGTCGAGGCGCATTTCGCGGCGACGAATGCGGCGTTGTTCGAGCAACTTCTCGCCCGGACTTCTGAAGCGGACGTGCCCTCGGCGCCAGGCAAACGAGGCGGGCGGCCCCGCGTGGTGGCGTTCTTCACGAACGGGAGTTTCGACGGCATCATTGCGCGTTACGTGGCGGCGGTGCAGGGAATGTCGTAGGGCCTCCCACGCCCACGCCCGGGTCTTGTCATTCGCAGGACTCCGGTTTGTGCCTGGTGGATGCCGGGATTGAAGGTTTCGAGCTGACTCTGGTGCGTCACTGCCCTGCGTAACTTCGCTTTGCCGCTTGCGTCAGGCGGGAGGATGGCCTCTGTCCGGGAAGTCCCCTCGTTACTCTATGTCATTTCTGCATTGTCGTAATCTCAGCGCGGGTACGCGTGGATTGATCGCAGCGGCCGCCTTCATCAGCGGCGGGAACGCGTGGGCCCAAGCTGCCTCGCCCTTGCCTCCCCGGGTCGCGGCGGCGCTTACCCCGGCCGATGACCCGATGCTCACCCGCGTGTTTCCGTCGATCGTAAGGATCGAGGTGATACGGCTCCGCCCGAGCGACGGCCGGTTGACCAAGCAGTGGACCGCCGGCAGTGGAGTGATCATTTCGCCCGACGGCTATGTTGTCACCAATTGTCACGTGACGGAGGACGGCGATTATTTCCGCTGCTACCTCTACGATGGTTCGCATGTGGATGCGAAGAGCGTCGGACAAGATCCGTTGACCGACCTCGCGGTTCTGCAGCTCGATCTTTCACAGCGCCCGAAAGACGCGCCTCCGCTGGTCGTTTCGGCCTTTGGTGATTCGGACAAGTTGCTGGCCGGCGATGTCGTTTTCGCTCTGGGAAGTCCCGGGTTTTTGTCGCAATCGGTGACGCGGGGCGTGGTGGCGAATCCCTCGTTGATTTTGCCGGAGCAAACGGCGGGACGGTTTTATCTGCGCGGTGAAAACGTCGGTGCGTTGGTGCGCTGGATCCTCCATGACGCGCAGATCTTTGGCGGCAATAGCGGCGGTCCGCTCGTGAACGAGCGGGGTGAGATTGTCGGCATTAATGAAATCGGCGTCTTCAATCTCGGCGGCGCGATCCCGGGTAACCTCGCGCGCACGGTGGCGGAGAGTTTGATCAAACATGGCCGGGTTCTTCGCGGCTGGTCGGGCCTCAACGTGCAGGCGCGGCTCGAGTCGGACGGGCGCGGCCCGGGCGTGATCGTGGGCGATGTCGCGGCGGGCTCGCCCGCTGCGAATGCGGGTTTGCAGCCGGGAGATTTGATCGTGGCGGGCGACGGGCATGCGATCGAAAGCGCGGAGGAGAAGGCGGTGGCGCATTTCAACCGGCTCGAGGCGAGTGGGGTTCCCGGACAGGATTTCGCCGTCGAATTTATTCGGGCCGGTCAGAAGCAAACCGCCCGCCTGAAACTCACGCCGCGGGAGCCAGCGCAAGCGGATAACGTCGAGTTGCGCGGGTGGGGAGCGGTGGTTCGCGATGTGACCCAGCGATTATCGCGCGACGAGCGATTGCCGGATACACGCGGCGTTTGGTTGGAAAACATCCGCCCGGCCGGCCCGAGCGGCCAGGGAGAGCCGACGCTGCGGCGCTCGGATGTCTTGATCGCGGTGGACGGGCAAAATGTGGGTAATGTCACTGAACTACGCGCCCTCACGGATTCCTTGTTGAAAGACGCGCCGAAAGGCATGCGGACCGTGTTGGCAAGCGTTCGCCGCGATGGGGCAATTTTAAACTCGGTCATTGATCTTCGCACCGAAGAGGAGCGTAACCAAACGCCGCAGGCGCTGAAGGCCTGGCTGGGAGCGTCGTCGCAACCGCTCACACCCAAACTCTCGCAGCGGCTTGGAATCAAAGCGGAAAGCGGGGCGCGCCTCACCCGGATTTACCCCGGCACCAAAGCCGAAGCAGCCGGGCTGAAGGTGGGTGATGTGGTGCTGTCGCTGGATGGTACGCCCGTCTCAGCGCGTCGCCCGGAGGATACCGATGTCCTTGCCCGGCAGATCCGGCAGTATCGCACCGGCACCGAATCGGTTTTCTCCATCTGGCGTGAAGGGCAGACGCTTAACGTTACCGTGATGCTCGAGGAGCAGCCCCGGCCGGCTGCCGAACTGCCGTGGTGGAATGAAAGCCAACTGGAGTTTTCCGCGCGCGAGATCGCGTTCGACGACCGGGTGCGCCTGCAGCTTCCGACCGATACAACGGGCGTGCTCGTCGAGAGCGCGGTGCCCGCGGGCTGGGCTTCGCTGGCCGGTTTGCGGTCAGACGATGTCATCGAGCTGGCAGGCGGGAAGCGCATCACCAACCTGGAAGAGTTGAAAGAGGCCCGGGCGGATGCGGCGGAGAAAGACTGGTGGGTGTTGCTGGTGCGCCGTCGCGGACAAACTCTTTTTGTCGAGATCAACCTCAAGCCGATCCAAGCCCAACCATGAACGTCTGCCGCCCGTATTTCGCCGCTGCCCTGCTTGCCGTGATGGCGCCACTCAGTATCGGTCATGCCGCTGCGCCTGAGGTCGCGAACGGCCGGCAACTCGTGGACCGCTATGCCGACGCGATCGTCGGGATCGAACTCGTCGTGACGTTGCGGCTCAAGATGGACGGTCGGGAGGCGCCGCCCCGCGAACAACGTATCGAGGTTAATGGTACAGTGATCTCGAAGGATGGCTTGACGGTGACCACGCTCGGAGCGGTCGATCCGCAGGCGACGTTTCAAGCGATGGGCGGCGGGGCCGGCGGTCGTGGTCCGGAAATCGTGGGTTCCGATTTCAAGGAAGTGAAACTGCGCCTCGCGGACGGACGGGAATTGCCGGCACGATTTGTCCTCAAGGACGCGGATCTCGACCTCGCCTTCATGGCGCCCGAGACCCCGGATGCGTCGCGGGAATTTGCGCATGTGAAACTCGAGGAGGCGGTGGAAGGCGCCCTTTTGGAGGATTTCTACTTTCTGGCGCGAGCCCCGAAGACGCTGCAGCGGGTTCCCTTGTTGCGGAAGATCCAGGTCATCGGCGTGGTCGAGCGGCCCCGGCGGTTCTACCTGATGAGTGAACAGGCGCCGGGGTCACCTGTATTCAGCGCGGATGGACGCGTACTTGGAATTACCTTACAGCATTTTGCCAACGGTTCCCGCGCCGGGTTTGTGGTTTTGCCGTCCGCCGATATCGCCGAAATGGCGAAACAGGCCGTCGCCGCTCAGGCGCGGTGAGCGTCGGCGCGCGGGGTGGGGGCCGGTAGGTTCCTGCGCGCGCCTCTCGGTCTGACGTCCAACTAAACCTGGAGAATGCAGTTGGATCCACAGATTTCACTGGTGGACACAGATTACCAAGGCATTCTGCATTTCGGGCCCTTCACCTTGCGGGTAAATCCCAGTCAGGTGCTCATGGCCCTGCAATTCTCTGTATCCGTGCCATCGGTGTCATCCGTGGCGAATCTGAACTGCCGAATTTAAGCTAAACGTTCGGAGCGCGTCCGTCCATGATCAGCCGCTGCAAGAGCCCTTTGAACTTGGATAGGTCCAGCGGCTTGGTCAGGTGATCGTTCATCCCGGCGGCCAGGCATTTTTCCCGCGTTCCCCGGGCGATCGACGCGGTGAGGGCGATGATCGGCGTACGCTGGTGGGCCGGTTGCTGCGCGCGGATTCGTTGCGTCGCAGTATACCCGTCCACTTCGGGCATCTGCAGGTCCATCAGAATAGCATCGTACTCCTTGGTCGTCGCAAGGCGGACCGCCTCTTCGCCACCGGCCGCGAGTTCGGGTTCAAACCCGTTGCGACGGAGGAAGACTTCCATGAGGAAGCGATTGGTTTCCATATCGTCGACGATCAGAATACGAGGTCGGTGACCTAAGTTCAGTTCCGGTTCATGCGTTTCAGTCCGCGCGCCCGGTTCAGTCGCGAGCGGAAGAAATGGCAGGGTGACTGCGAAAACGGATCCGGACTCGGCGCTGCTTTGAATCGAGATTTCGCCTGCCATCAAATGAACCAATCGTTGACAGATTGCCAGGCCCAGGCCGGTGCCCCCAAACCGCCGGGTCGTCGACGAGTCGGCCTGCGTGAACATATGAAAGAGATTCTTCAGTTTTTCCGGTGCGATCCCGATGCCGCTGTCGATAATCCGGATCCGAAGGAGACCGTGCGCGTGTGCGTCAATGGGCGCGTCCCAGGTGAGGAATAGGGAAACGGTGCCGGTCGGGGTGAACTTGATCGCGTTGTCGATTAGGTTGACGAGGATTTGGCGGAGGCGCAGGGGATCACCTGTGACCAACAGCGGTCCCGCGAGGTGAGCTTCGAGCCGAAGCTCCACGTTCTTCTCCTTGGCCCGCGCGCTGAACAAACGGAGGACATCATGGGCGATCTCAACGGGGGCAAGCGGGAGCCGCTCCAGCTCGAGGTGGCCTTTTTCCATTTTGGTGAGATCCAGCACGTCGTTGATCAACGATTTCAATCGTGCGCCTTCGTTGGTGATCGTCTTTACATATCCGCGTTGCGACTCGTCCAATCGGGTTTCGGCGAGCAGGTTGGCAAAGCCCATCACGGCATTCAGCGGCGTGCGAATTTCATGGCTCATGATCGCCAGGAAGTCGCTCTTCGTGCGGTTCGCTTCGTCGGCGGCGCTTTTGGCTTCCTGCAGCTGCCGTTCGGTTTCCGCATGGCTGCGGAGTTGAGCTTGGAGTTGGGCACAACGAGCCGCCGCCACCAGCAGGACGCCCGCTGAGAGCGTGGTCATGCCCAGCACGAAGGCGCGCGCGGCGAGCAAGGTGGCCGCGCCCGCCGCGGCCGGATAGTCAATGACAAGGCGGGTCGTCTCAGCGAGCAGTGCGCCGGCGAAGGCCAGCGCGAGTACAGTAAGGCGGGTCGAGTTCGATAAATTGCAGGCAGCGCAACGGCGTCGCAGAGACGACCGACAGAACTCAAACCCCGCCGCGACGATTACGACCGTGGCCATCGCATCGGCGCGCGATTCGGCAAGCAAGGGAAGCAACTCGAACGCGGGAGGCATGGGTCGGCGGTGACGCGCGACCCTGTCGCCGCAGAATCGAGGCAGCAAAAGGCGGTTCTACTTAGTGATCCGCAGACGTTGCTTAGCCGGGCAGGTGTTTCTTCCGGGGGGGGGCGGTGACCGCTGGTCGCCCATCAAACCCGAAAGAAGCATGAGCCGAGTTGGATTTTCGCGACCTTGCTGATCGCCGATAGCTTAAAAAGACCGGAGCCATGTCCAAGGCCGGAACTCCGAAAGCCGACTCGCGTTGAGCTTACTGCGCCTGTTTCGCGACCTTGCGGGTCGCCGGCTCCTGACCCACCGGGAGGGCGAGCAGGTCGTAGTCTTCAAAACCAGTAATTTTTACCTGGGCGAATTCACCCACCGGCACCGTGATCGGCAGATAAACGCGGCCGTCGATATCAGGTGCATCGGCTTCGCCGCGGGCGACGCCCGGCTCTTCGACGAGCACTTTTAAAGTCCGGCTGACAAAACTGGAACTGACCTGCGAGGCGATTTCCTGCTGCAGCTTCATCACGCGATGCCAGCGGGCTTCCTTGAGCTTCTTCGGCAGCTGCTCTTCCATCTTGGCGGCGCGGGTGCCTTCTTCCTGTGAATAGCGGAAGACGCCGAGACGCTCGAATTTCGTTTCGCGGATAAACTCGCAGAGTTCATCCACGTCGGCCTCGGTCTCGCCCGGGAAGCCGACGATGAACGTCGTGCGAACGGCGATCCCGGGAATGCCAGCGCGGATGCGTTTGATCAAGTCGCGGATGTAAGCCGAAGACGTCTCGCGCTGCATTAGGCCCAGCATGTGGTCACTGATGTGCTGGAGCGGAATGTCGATGTAGCGGGCGACCTTCGGGCACTCCGCGATGGTGCGGATCAACTCATCGCTCCAGTGCGCCGGATGCGTATAAAGGAGACGTATCCAGAAATCACCTTCGATGGCATTGAGCTCGCGGAGCAGGGTGGTCAGCGCGGTGCCGCGCGACGAATCCACCGGGGTGCGGGGGTTCGGCCGCTGTTCCCACGTGTCCATGCCGAAGAACGTCGTGTCCTGGGAGATCAGGTTGATCTCGCGGACGCCCTCTTTCACGAGTTGGCGCGCTTCCGCGACCACGCTCTCCACTGTGCGGCTGCGATGGCGGCCCCGGATCTGCGGAATGATGCAGAACGTGCACGGATGATTGCAGCCCTCGGCAATCTTGATGTAGGCGAAATGCCGGGGCGTGAGGCGGAAACGCGGCGTATCGTAGTCGGGGATATACGTCGAACGCCCCTCGATGAAAGACATCGGCGCGTCCTCGGCCGTGCGGTCCCTGGCGAAAATTTCCTGAATGATCGGGCCGACCTTCGTGACTTGGTCGAGGCCGATGAACGCATCGACTTCGTCGTGCAGTTCGGTCGTAAGGTTCTTGGAGAAGCGCTGCGACATGCAGCCCGCGACAATCAGCTTCTGGTTCTTACGGCGTTTCTGCATCCCGCGGTGCTGGTGCACTTCGAGAATGTGGCTGATCGATTCCTCCTTGGAAGAGTCGATGAACGAGCACGTGTTCACGATCACCACGTCCGCCTGATCGGCTTCGGGAATGACGGTCATGCCGGCTTGATGCAGGTGACCCACCATGATCTCGGAATCGACGAGATTTTTGGCGCAACCGAGGGAGATAAGACTGACTTTGATCATGCGGAAAATGCGACCGTCACGCTGCGGGTGAATCGGCAAAAAGCAAAAACGGCGGTCAATTGACCGCCGCGACGTGCCGGATGCCTTGGGCCCGATTACTTCTTCTTCGCGGTCGTCTTGCTGGCCACCTTCTTACGCTTGTGGTAAGCAGCCCGACGTTTGCGTTTGATGTACTTGTTCAGTTGTTGACCCATGGTGATTAGTAGAGTGAACGGTCGATGTTTCAGAGCGAACGGAACGAGTCAAGCGTGTCGCTGGGGCCATGCAGGCTGGGGGTGCATCTGCCGGTTGGCAGTAGCCGCGAAGGTGTTTTGGAAGTGGCACGGGCGGCCCGCCCGTGGGACTGGGGAATTTCTCAGACATGGGCAAGATGCCCATGCCACCCTGGAAGACCGACAAACCGGAGATGCGCCCGCAGGCCGGGGTCGCTCGCTGGGGCCTGCCACGAACGTTGCGGAGGCCCCGTTGGGTCGTGGCGACGACCGAGTCCATGACGTCCCTCGGCTGGTGAAATTCCGTTCGACATCCGCGCTTCTGACGTCACCTGTCCACGCGAGCTCCTTGATCCCAGTGTTTTCTGATCCGCCGGTGAGTTTACCCCCATCAGAACCTTTGACCTTTACGGACCAGTTGCGCTGGTTCGCCGAGGAAGTGTTGCCCCATGAGCAACCGTTGCGCTCCTACCTTCGGCAATCGCTGCCATCACTGGCGGACACAGCCGACGGGACACAGCCGACGGGGTCAGGTTGCTAATCTATCACTTGACGTGGCCGCTCGCGCGCCGTTCTCTCTGCGTCACGCCAGCGGGTTTTTGGCGAAGGCGAATTTTTCCACCGGCTGGCCCCGGATCAAATGCCCTTGGATGATTTGCTCGAGCACCTCCGGGGTGCAGGAGTGATACCAGACGCCTTCGGGATACACCACGGCGATCGGGCCGCGCGCGCAGACCTGGAGGCAATTCGCCTTGGTGCGATAAACCAGCGCTCCAGGCCCGGTGTGATTCAGCTCCTTCAAGCGTCGTTTCAAATAGTCCCACGACGCGACGCTTTGTTCCTTCGGGCTGCACCGGGGTTGCGTCTGGTCAGCGCAGCGTGCCGGGGTCATGTCGTGAATCGGATACACGACATGACCCGGTCCAGACTCCCCGTGGGAACGCGCCGGCAAACCTTTTCAAGAGTCTAGCCATGACCCTTAATTTGTCTCTTAATTTCTCCATCGGCAAACCGACGGGCGAGACGCCCGTGCGGCGTGGCCGCTACGGCTATGTAAAGAAACCGCGACGCGCCCTCGGGCCGGGAGGACTGGGTCGGGCGTTGACCTCGCGGAGGCGGCGCGCATCGTCCGAACTATGCGTTTGCGTGAAAACGAGGCGGAGGCGATCCGCGAGGAAGTGGCCCGGCTCGACCCGGC
>Ga0163144_10006108_pt1 | contig 26650 bp, 15 predicted proteins | sample OliLak19BULKMAT1_FD_123175 | JGI IMG/M metagenome (GOLD analysis project Ga0163144, IMG submission 123175) | Freshwater microbial mat bacterial communities from Lake Vanda, McMurdo Dry Valleys, Antarctica - Oligotrophic Lake LV.19.BULKMAT1 | ecosystem: Environmental > Aquatic > Freshwater >...
CACCCGCAGATCGACCTGGTCGATTCGGTGTGTTTCGATTCCCTGTGTGAAAGCGTCGCCCGTGTACTGGATGAGCTTGACGGGCGGGTAATCAATTCTCGGTCGGTGGCTTCCTTGCGGGAGGGCAATCCAGACCTGCCGCGGAAGTTGCGTGGTCAGCGCGTGGAATTGAAGCGCCGTTAGCAGGCAAAACACAGCTTGCGGTACCCGTGCCGCCACGATAGCCAGACTTTCACTCTCAGAGAGAGTGGCCTCGGCAAGTCGGTAGAGGCCACGACCGGCTTTCGCGAGCTTGCCGCCGGCCGTAAGGCGGGTGAGATAAACCCTCGGAATGCCAAGCCCGGCCAGATCACTGGGACGCAGCAGACCTTTCTGCTGGGCGAGTTGCAGAAGCCGATCAGTATGTCGAGGCTTGGGAAGCATGATGCGGCATTATGTTCCTAAATAGCGTTACTTGTAAATATGTAACGCATAAATGAAACAATGTTGCCTGCTATTGCTAGTCGGACGGCAAGTTTGCCGGCGGACTCTAGGCCGTGAAATAGGATTGGACTAGGCATCCCTATCTCATCCGGTATGGGGCCTCACTGACGTCGCTGTCACGGTCAGGTTTCGATTCGGCGACAAAGCCGGCATAAGTCGTTCTTTCGTGGCGCTCGGACCACATCGCTAAAACAATTCGGTGAGTCAGCATTAGTGCAAATGATCTCTCTTGGCAACGGTTGATACGTACTACTTGCTCCCAGGCCCCGATGCCAGCCCTTCGTTGCTGACGCACATCCCATGTTGAGTGTGGTCACGTGATTTTATGGTCTGATTTTCACGATCGGTGATGGCGAATCGCTGGCTCCGGGGTTCGTTTCGGCTAAAACTTGACGTCTATCGCCTCCGCAACCACTCCAGCGCACTATTCATGCCAGCGTGCTTGATTCTGGCCGTAACAACTGCTTGCTTGTAAAGGGAAAGTCTTGGTCAACTTTGCTGATGGCGTTGACCCCCCACACATCATCTAACTTGATCAGAAAAGGCCCAATTCCCATCGAGATTGATGACCGTGCTCATCCATGGGAGCAGATCGGGCGGATTTAACGAGAGCATCCAGATATTGGAACCGGGTCTGGTTGATTGCCTCGATTCATAGGCACAGCGTCGGCATCGCGTTGGCACAGACACTTATGGGAAAGTTCATGGAGAAAGTGGCTCACTGGATGAGCCCAATATGGAGCAAACTTGAACAATAAAAGTCCAGAGGTGAGCGGTACCGGCCATGTCTCATACTGTCTGAACAGAACGTGATCTGACCGAGGGAAAAACATGCAGACCCGCTTTATGCACACAAGTGACTGGCAGCTGGGCGTTACGCGCCAGTTCCTAAACGATGATTCGCAAGCCCGCTGGGCTGAGGCTCGCTTTGAAGGAATTCGCAACCTGGGTCGAATCGCGAAAGAAGAGAAATGTGAATTCATTGTCGTCGCCGGCGACATCTTTGAGTCGAACCAAGTCGATCGGAGAACCGTGCTCAAGGCATGCGACGCAATGGCCGGCATACCAGTCCCGATCTATCTTCTTCCGGCAAACCATGACCCCTTGGACGCGGGTAGCGTATTCAACGGCAAACCCTGGAGGGATCGACGGCCCACGCACGTGCATGTTCTCGATACCCCCGCACAAGCAAAAGAAGTTCGCGCGGGAATCGAGGTAATTGGGGCGCCTTGGACGTCCAAGAGGCCGCTAACCGATCTCGTGGCCACCGCGGCATCAGCCCTCCAACCGGAACCCGGCGTGCTTCGAATCATGGTCGGCCATGGCGCCGTAGATCAGATCTCTCCCGACAGAGACAACCCCGCTGTAATCCGCGTCGCGGAAGCGGAGAAATCACTTCAGGAGGGCCGCTACCACTATCTTGCTTTGGGCGACCGTCACTCCTTAACGCCCATCGGAACCAGTGGTCGAATTTTCTATTCTGGAACGCACGAGGCCTACGACTTCGATGAGGTGAACCCGGGCAAGGTGCTGATCGTGGATCTGAGCGCCGATGGGGTCACCGCATCCCCAAGGCAGAACGGCGTATGGCGGTTTCTCGTGCATGAAGCCCAGGTTTCCACGGCAGAGGACATCGAGGCGCTCTCGCGGCACCTCGATGCCGTACCTGACAAGGAGAGAACAATACTAAAACTCGGTCTTGTCGGAACACTCGGCATTCAGGCGCATGCCCGTCTGGAAGAAGTCGAAGAACACGCCAGGGAACTCTTCGCGGCGATCGTCCGTTCGGGTAGCCGATCCGAACTGGTCGTGATGCCCGACGGCGCGGACTTCGAAAACCTGTCCTTGGCGGGATTCGCCGCCTCCGCTGTCGAGAAGCTCCGTGCGCAGGCGCGGGGCGAAGGTGCGGAACGGGACAAGGCGGCAGACGCACTTTCCCTTTTGGTGCGTCTGGTCGGGAGGGCGGCATGAGAATAGAGCGCATACGGCTGAAGAACTTTTGCGGTGTTAGCGAGACAGAGGTCAAGTTCGCCTCTCTGGGGGTCACGCTCATTCACGGACCCAATGAGACCGGGAAATCGACGCTGATGACGGGAATCGACGTGCTGTTTGACCACCGCGACGACAGCAAGAAGGAGGAAGTCCGTCAGACAAAGCCTGTCAACCGCGACGTCGGCTCCGAAGTGGAAGCAGATGTGCAGATCGGTGAATACCGGTTCACCTACTTCAAGCGATTTCACAAAGACAAGGAAACCATACTCACCATACATGCGCCGAGGCCTGAAAACCTGGTCGGTCGCGATGCGCACGACCGTGTTCAGCAGATTCTCGCCGGTAGCGTTGACACCGCCCTGTGGCAGGCATTGCGGATCCTGCAGGGCGGGAATCTTGAAATGCCCACGCTCCACGACCAGCGCGCTTTGTCAGAGGCGTTGGACCGGGCAGCCGGTCAATCAAAATCCGGAGACAAGGAAAACGCTTTGTTCGAGGCTGCCTACTCCGAGTACAGCCAGTATTTCACGGATACCGGGAAGGAAAAGGAGACCCCAGTTGGCCAAGCTCGCAAGCGAGCAACCGAGTCTTCTGAGAAGGAGCGCGGTCTGCAAGCCGATTTGAATAAGCTTGAGGAAGATATAGGCCGTTTCGCGACGCTGGAAAAGTCAGTCGCCACGCTAAAGCGCGGGCTTGCTGGGTTAGACGCCGCGCAGGCCAGAGCGCAGGCGACATGGGATGTCGTCTCAAAATTGGCTGAACATGTAGAACGCGCGCGATCCGCCAAACAGCTCGCTGACCAGGCGAAGCAGACTACGAAGAGCGCGCTACAGCAGCGCAATGAGATGATCAATCTGGTTACGGCCTCTTCCCAGAAAGTGCAGACCGCGAAAACTCTGAATGCCAAAACCACGTTGGCTCTCGAGACCGCCACAGGCGCGCTGAATGCAGCACGGACCATCCGGGACGCGGCTGTTGCCACGGCAACCCAGTGCGATGCCGAGGAATTGATCCGTCGTGCAGACCAGGAATTTCGCGACGAGGAGTTCGAGCTTGTTCGAATGGGGGAGCGGCTCCAACACGTCACGTCCGCAGATATCGCGGCAGCGACAGCCAGTGCAGTCGTGTCGGCGACGAAGATCACAGAGCAACTACGGACGAAAATTCGGAATGCCGAAGTCAAGTCGAAAACGGAACAAGGGATTCTCAACTCGGCGTCACCGCAATTCACCATCACTGCTCTTGAATCCGTAGAGGTCGGTATTGACGGCGAACGCCTGAGCCTCAGCGCCGGTCAGGCTCGAACGATCGCGGTTAGTGAAGCGGTTTCCGCCAGAATCGGAAGCTTGGTGGAGGTTCGCGTCGAACCGGGCGCAAATGCTGAAACCTTGAGTCAGGCGGCCGCGGATGCGGAGAGCGCCTTAGCGAAGGCATGCGCACAGGCGGGCGTGGCTAGCCCAGAAGAGGCCGAGACGGTATGGGCTGCCCTCGTCGATGCGAAACGAACGGTGGCCGATCGCGATCGGATTGCAAAAGAACACCTGCGTGATTTGACTCGCGAGGAGCTCGGGGAACGCATCAAGGATGCGAAAGCAAAGGTCGATGCATATCTGGCGAAGAGGAATTCTGATGTAGTTCTTCCTGCGACATCCGAAGAATGCAAGACATTGCTTGCGTCGGCGGCAAAAGCGGCGGCCGAGGCAAAGACAGCACAAAAAAAGGCGGAGGCGGTTTTCGCGGAGGTCCAGGAACACCACACGAAGTGTCGTGAAGATCATGCCCGAAGCACGGCAACCCTCGAGCGTGAGCAGCAGGACTACGACAGCGCGGTTGAGCGGCTCGAACAAGAGCGCAGGCGCATCACCGACAAAGAGTTGAGCAACGCCGTTGCGTTAGCTGAGACCACCGCGAAGTCCGCGCTGGACACCTTCACCGCAGCGGAAGACAAGCTCAAAGGCGCCGATCCTGAGTCGGCGAAGGCAATGTTGGATAGTTCAACCGTAGCTTCAAAGAAAGCGCGGGAGCAGTGTGATGAAGAGGATCGCGCTCTTATCGTTCTCCGAACGAAGCTCGACCTGGCAGGAGACACCGGGCTCGCAGAAGCGCTGGCCGAAGCGAAGCGCGTTACGTTTGAAGCTGAGGATTCCCTAGGGCGGTTGATGCGGCGGGCGACGGCAGCGAAGCTGCTCTACGAAACACTGAGTGCTGAGCGGCAGGCAATGCGAAGGGCCTACGTGGCCCCGCTTCGGGACGGCATTGAGCGGTTGGGGCGCCACGTGTTCGGGCCCACGCTGCGTGTGGACGTCGACGAGAAGCTGCAGGTCGTCAGCCGTACAGTCGATGGGATAACCGTTTCTCTCAAACAACTGAGCACCGGAGCACAGGAACAGATCGGTCTTCTCGTACGTCTCGCGGCAGCGTCGATGGTGTCGAAGGATGGCGGCGTTCCTTTGGTTCTGGACGATGCACTGGGTTCTACCGACGAGGGGCGGCTCGAGGCGATGGGGGCCGTTCTACGCGTGGCGAGTCAGGATACGCAAACGATCATTCTTACGTGCTCGCCCGAACGCTACGTTCACGTCGGGGCCCAGGTTTCCGCGGCCATGGGGCGATAAATCTTCAACGTCTTTTTGAGGCATTGATCATGAGCACCCGTCCGGCACCCCCTGAGGCGCGATATGACACGCCTTCCAGGGAGGACTACTTTGACTTTCTCGTCCGTTGCTATTTTGGAGAAGGGAGGGATCCCCTGCGACTATGCGTACAGCGGGCCTATCTTGACCTCAACCGAACGCTTCACGGATTTGCTGGGCACAAGGGCGCGGAGGGACTTCGGGAAAGTGCACACCAGCTTGTTGCTGCCGTTGTCAGTGCGCTGACCAAGAGGGCGGCTTCCCAGCGCAGTTTCGATGCGTGGCACCGGGAGGCAAGCACCGCGTTGCGGGCGCTTTATCGGAAGCACGGTTTTGACCGCTTCACGCTCGGGCAGGCGCAGAAGTGGCTCAACATGACACTCAAGTACGTGTTCACCTTGGGTGAAGCACGTCTGCCGGGATATCTGCCGCACTACGCATTCGCCCACCTGCCAATCGATAACGTCTTTGTCCAGGCCGCGCGAGAGCTCGGCGGGCCCGATCTGCCGATGCCCTGGAGCCGCTTGGATGACTATTCGGTCTACCTCGGATTACAGCGCCGATATCGGGCGTTGTTTGATGGTTCCGAGCCGCTGGCGGCGGAGTTTAGACTGTGGATAATTGGCGAAAAGGATCAGTAAAACAAAGAGTCATGCCACTTGCGTTAAATGCTGGTACAGTGTGTAACACAATGTCGTAACTCGGCGTGAGACATGCCATTAACAATTGAAGGCGTTTGTTTCTATACCAACACGGAAGTCGCGCGCACCCTCGGCGTTTCTCGCCAGACGCTTTGGCGGTGGAGAGCAGAGGGTGGTGTCCCACAAGGCAGGCGCTACCGCCGTAAATCAGTGGTGTTCACAAAGGATGAGGTCGATCAAATTGCCGCCTTCGCGAATCGGATCGAGCCGATCCGGGCCGACGCGCGCGCTCAGCGAAATCTTTTTTCTGCAGGTACGGAGGACCCAACCAGATGAGTGAGCGACAGGCGGTAGTTCTCCTAAGCGGTGGCCTGGACTCCTCCACGGTCCTCGCCATTGCAAAAAGCCGAGGATTCGAATGCAGCGCCTTGAGTTTTCGCTACGGGCAAAGGCATAAGGTTGAGTTGGACCGGGCACGCGAGGTGGCTGAGCGTATGGGCGTGGTGAGGCACGTCATCGTCGACTTCGACCTCCGGCAGTTTGGCGGGTCGGCCCTGACCAGCGATATCGACGTGCCGAAAGAGCGCTCCACGGCAGACATGTCCCACGGCATCCCCATCACCTATGTGCCTGCGCGGAACACAATCTTCCTGAGTTTTGGGTTGGCGTGGGCTGAAACGCTGGGCTCGAGCGACATCTTCGTCGGCGTCAACGCGCTCGACTATTCCGGGTATCCGGATTGTCGGCCGGAATTCATCGCGGCCTACGAGCGGATGGCAAACCTGGCCACCAAGGCGGGGGTGGAGGGCACACAGCAACTGAAGATCCATACCCCCCTAATTAGTCTGAGCAAGGCGCAGATCATCAAGGCCGGTCTGGAACTTGGGGTTGACTACTCGATTACCAGCAGTTGCTACGACCCTGGTCCGGAAGGCGTGCCCTGCGGCGCGTGTGACTCCTGTCTATTGCGCGCCAAGGGCTTTGCCGAGGTCGGGGTTGCCGATCCACTACTGGTGAAGTTCGGAAGGGGCTAAGGAGGTGACCGAACAACTTTTGTTTGCTGCCGCGACGCCTTTCGAGTCCGCCCGCAAAGTCACCCTGCTTCCGGAAGGGCATCGCTCGCGCCGCCTCCATGGGCACAGCTTTTTGGCTAAGGTCAGGGTGGCGATCCCGCCGGGATGGGCGAGCTTTTCTGGTGGCGAGGTAGGCCAACTACGTGACTCTTTGGCACGATGCATCGCGCCGCTCGACTACCAGTTGCTCAACGAGCGACTTGAGCAACCCACCGACGAGAATTTGGCCCGCTGGGTACGAGCCAATCTCGACGTTCCAGGCATCGAACAGGTAGGCATCCAGAGCACCCTGCACGAGGGCGCCGACATCGACCGGAACGAGCACGCCCACATCTGGCGGCGCTACATTTTCGAGTCGGCACATCGCCTCCCGAATGTCCCGCCTGGTCACAAGTGCGGGCGCATGCATGGGCACGGATTTGAGGTGATCCTGCATGCGAACGTGGCTCTCAACAAGCGCGACATCGGGATCGATTACGACCACCTGGACGAATGCTGGGCGCCGATCCACGCCGAGTTCCACCAGGCGTGCCTGAACGACATCCTGGGACTGGAGAACCCGACTAGTGAGTTGATCGGCAGTTACATCTGGCATCGGCTCAAACCTGCGCTGCCGGAACTGTCGTGGGTAACGGTGTATGAAACGGCCACCTGCGGCGCACATTTTGATGGTCGGCGCTATCGCATCTGGAAGGAACTTTCCCTTGATAGTTCCCTCCGCCTGACACGTGCCCCGAACGGTGATCCGCGTCGACGTGTCCACGGACATACCTATACGCTCAGGCTCCATTTAAACGCGCCGCTCGATCAAGTGCGAGGCTGGACGATCGACTTCGGTGATGTGAAGGAGATTTTCAGCCCGATATTCGTCAAACTCGACCATCAACCACTGCATGAGTTGCCGGGTGTTGAGGACAACGACGCCGCGAGCCTCGTGCGTTGGATCAAAGCGCAGGCGTCGGCCAATCTCCCGGAGTTGGATCGCATCGACCTTTTTGAGACACGCGGCTGTGGAGCCATCCTTGCGTGGGGCGCCGACGACCCGGCGCTCCCGATCTGACGCCATGACTTACAGTGTCAAAGAGATTTTCTACACGCTTCAGGGTGAGGGTGCCCAAGCGGGGCGGCCGGCCGTCTTTTGTCGCTTTGCGGGGTGCAACCTTTGGTCAGGATTGGAAAAGGATCGGCCAACTGCCATCTGCCGGTTCTGCGACACGGACTTTGCCGGAACTGACGGGCAAGGAGGCGGGAAGTTCGCCACCTCAGATATCCTTGCTGAGGCCATCGCTTCTAGGTGGCCGCGCGATGACAAATCAGGAAAACGCTACGTAGTTTGCACTGGGGGGGAACCGCTCCTTCAACTCGACCGGCCTCTGATCGACGCGCTACATACTCGGCGCTTTGATGTGGCAGTTGAAACAAATGGTACGCAGCATGCCCCAAAGGGGATTGATTGGATTTGCGTTAGTCCCAAAGCGCATGCCCCGATCGTTTTGACTGCTGGGAATGAGTTAAAGCTCATCTACCCGCAGGACGACGCACAGCCGGCGTTGTTTGAGACTTTGAAGTTCGATCACTTCTTTCTACAACCAATGGACGGGCCTGATCGGGACGCCAACACGCGAAAAGCGATTAGTTATTGCAAGGCGAACCCGCGATGGCGACTGAGCATTCAAACCCACAAGATATTAGGAATTCCGTAGAAGCCAGGTCGGAATAAAAATAATCTTACGAGGTGGCAAGCTTATAAAGGGGGACGGATTGTTCTGCACAGTTAAAGGTCTGGAATCGCTCGGTTTTGCCAAGGTTATTCATGCTATTGGCACTACTTGGACGGTCGAATACTTTGACGGACCTTCGCTAAATGGGCGCAAGACGCAGACAGTAACCAAAACAAAGATCGTCCGGCGGATTCTCGGCCCCAATACACGCATATATCATCACGACGAAGCCACGGGACAGTGGATAGTGGGGCGCATCCTGCAGGATGGCGAGGACGGAGCCGAGATACGTTTTGCAAATCGAACCGACGTGTTTCTCAAGCACGAAGACATGTTTGTTCGATGGAAAAGGCCAATTGCTGATCCTGTTGAGTTCCTCTCGCGTGCTATTACAGAAACTCCGATGTATGCAGAAGCACGCAGTCGATTCCTAGATGATTACATCGCACAACGCGGCGCAACAGGCGGCATATCCGCACTGCTGTCCTCTGGCATTGAACTCAATCCCCATCAGATAGACGTGATCCGGCGTGTCCTAAGTGACCCATCACAAAGATATCTACTCGCGGATGAAGTGGGTTTGGGAAAAACTGTCGAGGCCGGCGTAATCGTTCGCCAAGCGGTACTAGATGATCCGAGGCAACACAAAGTGGTGATTCTCGTCCCTGCCTCTTTGGTACGGCAGTGGCGGCAAGAGTTAGTGGGTCGATTCGGTCTCGCAGCGTACTTGGATATTTCGGTATTTGTCTTTGCACATGAACTGTCGGGGGAGTTACGTGAGGCACTAGAACACGCCACTATGCTGGTCATTGATGAAGCGCATCACCTGGCATCAGCTGTTGATCGTGACGACAGTGCATTGTATGAGGTAGTCCGCGAAGTTGCCGTGCGGGCGGAACGAATACTCCTGCTTTCGGCTACGCCCGTATTACGCAATGAAGCAGGTTTTCTTCGTATGTTGCATCTGATTGATCCGGTAGTGTATGGATTGGATGATCTTGAAACATTTCGTCTCAAGATTATTCATCGCCAGACACTCGCAGAGGCGGTTGCCGCCTTGGACCCGCAGAATGCCCTCCAACTCGAACCTGTGCTTGACGATTTGGCAAGGCTCTTGCCAGACGACATGAGATTGCGAATCCTGCTAAACATCCTCAAAGATCAGATTGTTGGAATTCCGGATGAGCACGATCCGAAAATAATGGAAGCCATTCGAGCTGTGCGGGCCCACTTGTCCGAAACCTATCGCCTGCACAGACGAATCTTGAGAAATCGTCGGAAGAACGTAAAGTGGTTGACGCCTAACCGCAATGGCTCAAGGCGTTGTATGGCGCAGCGTGGGGGGTGGCAGCGGATAGAGTCCGCTCTTGAGAACTGGCGAATAAACGCTGTCGCTACTTCTAGTCAGAGTGATTTGCCTTCATCGGCCTTGGTCGACTTCTATTGGGACTCCATACGAGCATTACTGGAAAATCCTCAGCAATTCTGGGGCCTTTGTAAGGCATGTATCACTAGGTTGCAGGTGGATACGGGTCACCACGAAGCGACATTCGAGGGGGAAGTTGAATTACTTAACGCCTGCCTCCGCCTAACTGACGATGGAGACAATCGGCGTCATGCGCGACTAGATGCGCTAATAGAGGAACTCCGTGGATTACTCGCGCGGGATATCAAGGTTGTGGTCTTTTGCTCCGACGCCAATATCGCGGATGACGTTTGCGCCTACCTGAAGGGAACTATTTTACGTGACACCACGGTGCGCCATAAAGTGGTTCCATATGAGGAATTTGAAGACCAAACCATAGCTTGGCTGGCCTTCAACTCCAATCCAAGCATTCGGGTAATTGTTTGCGATCGTCGTGCTGAAGAAGGACTTAATCTACAGGGTGGGCGCAAAGCAATGGTGCACTTTGACCTTCCTCTAGATCCTAATCGAATTGAACAACGGATCGGCCGTCTTGATCGGTACGGTACGGGCATTCCCGTCGAATCCATTGCCATTCTTGATGAAGATTCCGCGATGCAACAGGTTTGGTACGCGACTCTTGAGAGTGGTTTAGGCGTGTTCCATCGTTCGATTTCTAGCCTCCAATACTTGATCGAAGACCAGCTGAAAGAATTGAAATCTAACCTAATAATGGATGGAGTCGACGCTCTGTCGGATCTAGGCCGACGATTGGGTGGAGAAGATGGCTTGGTTGCGCGCGAATTGCGGCTAATTGATCAGCAAGATGGGCTCGACGAACTTGCCCCACAACCTGAGACCGACCTCGATGCAGTTACGGATATAGATGATGGTTGGAAGGAAATACGCGAATCCACGAACAACTGGGTCGTTGAGACATTAATGTTTGAGCAGATGCTCCTGCCGAAAGGTGCATCCGAGAATCCAATAGATTTTCCGTTTCGATTCAGGTATCGGGTTCCAGGTGGTGGCGGATCATCCACGTTACTTCCGCTCTCAGGGTTTCTTGACGATTTTCTCGGAGCTTTGGATTACGACGCCCCAGGCTCCAACTCGCGCCAACCGTTGTCTTACGCGCATTCGTACCATCGCAAGACCGCAATTAAGGCGAAGGTGCGGCCGCTACGCTACGGTTGCGAATTCATCGAAGCCATAAAGTCATTTTCAGAGCTTGATGATCGCGGGCGTAGTTTCGGATTATGGCGTTGCATGCGCAAGAAATTGCCAGACGATTTACCGCGAATTTTCTTTCGTTTCAGTTTTTTGGTTGAATGCCAACTCGCAAATGCAAATGCAGTAACTGCCGAGAATAGAGAGCGAGAAGGGGAAGGTCTTGCGCTTGTATCTATTAGGCGCAGAGCCGATGCCATTTTCGCGCCATTCGTGGCGCATGTCTGGATAGATGATGACGGCAAAGAGCCCGAGTCAGGATGTGTGGAGTCATTTCTTAGCCCACCATATAACAAGAATGGCGCAATGAAGGGCTACGTGGATACAAATCTCAGAACGCAACGTCTTCAGTACTTGATCGAGAATCGCCCCGATATGTTTGGCAATTGGTCTGAACGTTGCGTGCGAATGAGGGACCGCGCATTGGAAATCCTTTTGGAACGAGAGGAATTTGAACAGAGAATTCTCGCCGCAGTCGAACGCGCCAAATTTGGTGACGAAATACGCTTCGCCCAATTATCAACCCGCATTCAACATCTCCAAGGACATGAAGCGGTTGTCGAACGGCGACAGTTGACCTTCGAGGAGAACCTAAGCGCAGCACTAATTGAGGGCATAGCTGAGCCGTCGATTCGGGTTGACGTGACGGGATTCGTCTATTTAAGCAATGAGCCGTTCTTGATGATTTGATGTGCCAAGCAGCGAAAGCGTTAGTATGAGTTTCGGATATGCTGATATGCAGTTCGCACTTGAGGGGAGTCCACACTTCCAGTTTCCGCATGGTGCGCTCGACGACCCTACTGCGGATAGGATCCGACAAATCCTAATTGAAGGACGCGGTTCAGATGGGATTGCGAGCAGGGCCCCTGAGTTGTTGCCACTGCTGCGACAGTACCTTCTCCGAGAGTCTTGGCGAAGTGGGCGTGATGTTCATTTGCTCCTGCCACGCGACGATGCATGGTCGGTCGGCTTTGATTGGGAAGGACATGGCTTTGGAGTTCACCCGTTGGAGGACGGGACATTACTTAGCGCATCGCCGTGGCACCCGGACTGGCTAGATTCAAGTGACAAGGGCGTTTTCAACGACGCCTTTAGCGAGAAAAACGTCCGTACGAATGAACCCTGCGAGGCTGACCCGTTTTTCGTTGAGTCTACCGGATACGCCTACTACTCTTGTCCCGGGCAACGGGAGGCGATACGCGCAGCTTTCCTGATGCCAACGGGAAATACCTTGATTGTCAACCTTCCGACCGGATCGGGGAAGAGTCTGGTTGGTCAGGCCCCCGCGTTAGTTTTTCGGGAGGACGGCTATCTCACATTATTTGTCGTTCCTACCGTAGCGCTGGCGATCGATCAGGAACGACAGATGCGTAGCTATCTCAGGCGAAGCAATCAAGCTAACTGGCCATTGGCGTGGCATGGTGGAACATCTCTTCGGGATCGTCAAGAGATTAGAACTCGATTGCTGGAGGGTACGCAGCGCATCTTATTTGCATCACCAGAAGCCCTCGTCAGTTCCCTACTTCGTCCAGTTATTGATGCGGTGCGGGCCGGAATGTTGCGGTACCTGGTGATCGATGAAGCGCACTTAGTGACGCAATGGGGTGACGAATTTCGGCCGGCGTTTCAGGCGTTGGCTGGCTTGCGCACGAGATTGCTTCGCTGTGCTCCACACGGCGGCTTTCGTACCTTATTGTTGAGCGCGACATTGACCGAAGAAACTGTAGACACACTTGCAGATCTATTTGGACCACGTGAACACGTGCAAATGGTCGCGGCAGTTCACCTACGTCCGGAACCACAGTATTGGTTCCATGACGCACCTACAAGAGCGAAGAAGAAAGCACGCGTTCTCGAGGCGATACGGTTTGCGCCGCGACCTTTCATTCTCTACGTAACAAGGCGCGCTGACGCACGGGAGTGGTACAGGACGCTGCGTGATGAGGTGGGAATGCGCCGCGTGGCATGTTTCGAGGGGCAGACCGAAGACAGCGAGCGTCAAAGCATTATCGAGAACTGGGTAGCGAATCGACTCGACGGTGTGGTTGCCACTTCGGCATTCGGGCTGGGAATTGACAAGAGCGACGTTCGTACCGTTATTCACGCAACCATACCGGAGACTCTAGACCGTTATTATCAGGAGGTAGGGCGAGGAGGGCGTGATGGGCGACCTTCGATTAGTCTGCTCATTTCGGACGAAACAGACTGGGCGCTCCCAGAGCGATTAGCTAAACCTAAGATCATCTCGGACGAATTGGGCATTAACCGCTGGCGTGCCCTCTTCGAACGAGCGCACCACGGGGGGGTCGATGGCCTTATCAAGATTGATCTAGATACCGTGCCCAAACACATGAGTGGCGGTAGCGAATATAACGTTGACTGGAACATGCGAACTCTGCTCTTAATGTGTCGAGCAGGTCTGATTGAACTTGAGATCGACAATTCAGATGAGACTGCGGTTCAAATCGAGGATTTCTTGGTCCGATCTCCACTTGCTGTCATGGCGACGGTCTGGGTGCACATTCTCGACCACGGCCATCTATTACCGGAGGTGTGGGAGAAGAGAGTGGGGCCCGCCCGGGGTCGCACACGTCAGTCTGCAGTCCGAAACCTTCGATTGATGAAGGCGTTGATTCAGGGCAACAGTGAGGTGAGTGCTACGCTTGCAGAACTCTATCGAATAGAAAATTCGTTATGGCCAGTTGATGTTACTCGCACGTGTGGGGGGTGTCCGCGTGACCGTGGCGATGATCCACTTTACCGGCGCTATCACGCACCTCGTGCGATCCCACTCGCACGTGTTGTTGAGCGCGATATCTCTAGATGGTCAGAGCGTTTCCCTTGGCTTGATTCCAAGCTCACATATGTCTTTTTCGATGGGACCACCCCGATGGTATCCGTTCAGCAATCGATAATTCGTCTAGTGGGTTGGTTGATTTCCGAATGTGGTGTCAGGGAACTTGCTACTTACGCATCGTCCTCGCTGGGCGCGTCACCCGCGTGGAGACAACTATACAAGCGATCGGCAGACGGAATCGTGTTGCATCGCGATATAGATCATCTTGATGAGGAGCCCTATTCGCCCCTTGGACGCGTTACTGCATTTGAAAGTGAACCGACAGGAGGGGCAATTGAAAGGGTTAGCCACCTTCAGCGACCTTTTCATATCGTCTTGCTGCCCGTTCACACTCGTGATTCGATTAACTCTCTGCGTCTATTCAGTCATACCACAAGAAGTTCCGCGACCCTTGTGCAACTCATTGCAGCCCTTACTCAATGACAATTCTTAATTATCCAAGCGACGGGCTGTATCCCGAATTGATTGTTCTTGCCCGAACTGTTGCTCAGTCAAAGTCAATAGCCCGCGAAGAACTTATTAACCTATGTTCTGCGGGAGCCGGGGCTACTGTGCGACTAACTGCAGCGTTGTCACGCTGGGCCAGTTTGGGTTTGTTCGTTGAGAGTAATGAGGCAATAAGTCTTGAAAAACAATTCAGCCTAAAGAGAGGTCAAACACTCGATACCTGGACGGATCAGATACCGGTATTTTGTCGCGCCTTGGCTCTTGCACCGGCAAACTGCCAACCGCTATTCGGTACTAACGTAGGTGGCAGTGCCGATTTTGTACGAGGTATGTGTTGGCTGTTAGCGCAAGATATCTTCACATTTCCAATGACGTGGTCAAGTAAAGACCAAACTGGCGTCGAACAGATCGAATTGGAGCAGATTAAAGGTGAAAAGATAATCCAAAACGACGTGCGCTGGAACGGACTAAGGTTTTGGGCGAGGTACTTGGGATTTGCATCGGGAGATGCTCGAACGTTCCTAATTGATCCGACAGCAGCCATTCGAGCAGAGCTACTTCAGGTGTTCAATAAATCCAAGTCTATGCCGGCTGAGACGTTTGTGCGTGAACTCGCTACGCGACTGCCTGTTCTTGATACGGGGACGTATCGCGATGAGGTGGAATCCTATCTGGATACATCGATGTGGAGAAAGCCAGCGGCAAGACATCTGTCAATGTCGTTGTCGTACGCCCTACGTCGGCTGAAACTGGATCAAGTTATTGACTTGGACACACGGGCAGATTCGGTCGGGGGGTATGTGCTCACGGGCATGAGCTATCGAAGTCAGGAAAGCTTCACGCACGTGCGTTTGATTGGGGGAGCAGCATGAGCTTACTCGACTATCTCCCTTCGTCAGATGAAGTGAATCGATGCATAAGGAATGAAGCGGAAGGCGCGCACGAGGCGGTATTGCTAGCGGTCCATCAGCCATCGCCGTTATCTTATAGAGCGGTTAGCGGCAAGGACTCCGTTGCTACCAACGAGCAGGAATTGCTCGATTTCTTACTTACACGCCATGTTGCGAGCGGCGCTCTGGTGGTCCCAATAACTGGGGCATCTGGCGTCGGCAAGTCACATCTAATACGAATTATAGACGCGCGCCTGCGTAGTTCCCCTGAAGCGCGAAGACATCTGATTATTCGCATTCCAAAAAGTGCGAGTTTGCGGCGCGTCGTACAATTGATTCTCGAACCGCTTCCTGATCAAACGTATGCCGCGGTAAAGGCGGCCTTTAAGACAGCACTTGCGGCGATCGATGTGGAGACTGCTTCGATTCGATTTCACGCAGAAATAGAAATCGCGCTGAGGGAACGGGCGGGTGAACTAGGAGCAAGCGCACAGGCGAATCCTACGCAGGTGTTACGCGAGCAACTCGATCATGCTCGGAGGCTCCCACAACTGCTAGGTGACCCTATTACTGCTCCGCACTTTAGACAATCTGTCTTTCCGCGCATTATTCACCGCGCGGTAGCAGGGAGCAGTTCCGAGGAGGTTGATGCAACAGAGGGGCAGTTTTCTGCGTCAGATTTGAAACTTCCGGATTCGATTGATCTTGGGAGGGCAGCTCAGCCTGTGAGCATTTATTATCGCACGGCGTTACAGGCCCGCGAAGGACGCGGAAGAGAGGTGGCGGCGGACGTGCTGAACACTGTTGTGGACCAGGCTACGCGTCAGCTCTTTAATCTTCACGACCGATTGGGGGGGATGACGCTTGAGGAAGTAATTCTCGAAATTCGTCGCCTACTACTAAAGGACAAGCGCGATCTTATCTTGCTTGTAGAGGATTTCGCGGCACTGACTGGAATTCAAGATACGCTAGCCAAAGTATTGATCCAAGAAGGTGTGCGCGATGGCGTGACGCAATATGCAACCATGCGCTCGGTAATTGCAGTAACAGATGGTTACTTGGTGGGGCGCGACACCCTAGCAACGCGTGCGATGCGAGAATGGATTGTCGAAAGCAAGATTCATTCGGACGAAGAAATACTAAATCGGACACGCGCCCTCGTGGCTTCCTATCTGAACGCAACACGATGGGGCGAGGAAGAATTGGTGCAGCGCTATTCGCGAGAAGCGAAGGCCGCCATCGAGCACGGCCATTGGCTTCCAATTTACAGCGCGCCAGCCGATTCAAAATCGGATAGGTTGCTAGGCGCCTTCGGTAGCGAACAAGATATTCCACTTTTTCCGTTTACTGATTCAGCAATTGAGTATCTGGCGCGCGCGGCTCTTACACATGCAGATGGCTTGATCTTTAATCCTCGCTTCATCATTAACGAGGTTCTTCGGAAGCTTTTGCTACCGGCTCGCACCACATTTGACGCAAATTGCTTTCCGCCACTAGGGGTTGATTCCACTCGACCTTCCGCGGACGTAGCGCAGTGGTTGGCGACGCTCAATGTATCTGAGGACGTACGGCAAAGGTATCGGCTTACTGTGATGGTGTGGGGCAATAACCCGCAGCGGAGATCCGATATAGGGAGAATTCCGAAGGAAGTGTTCGAGGCATTTGGCCTGCAATTGCCAGGCATTGAACCGTCAACGCAATTACCGACGCCAAAACCCGCAACGTCTCAAGTACGCCAGTCGCCGGCACCATCACCTGAGCTCGACAAGATTGCCTCAGCCCTAGAGAGTTGGGTGCAAGGAACGCAATTACCCCAACAGCTAGCAAATTCCATACGGACTAAGCTTGCCGCAGTGTTGAACGAGCAGATTGATTGGAACGCAGAGCGGTGCCTGAAAACGGAGATAGAGCCGAATCAGATCTCAATTCCAAAATCTGCTGGAGAGGGGCGCATTGCGGGTGCAAACGTCCTACTGGCTCCTGATCATACCGATCCGGATGGTCGTCTGCGGGGGGAGTTGATGGCGCTGCTTCGCCATCGGCAGATTAATGCTGGGCGGAGCGATTACCCTGAGTATGAGGCAGATCGTGGAAGGGTTAGCAATTTGGTGGATCGTCTAATGCCTCAAGCGTTGCGCGTGGTCCGCGATCGCAACATTCAACAATGCCAAATGGCTATGCTCGCGCTTTCTACTAATAGTGACGCTTTGGGATTAATTTCTCGAGGACGAACAGCAAGAGCGATTAACTCCTATCTGTTTGGGCAAGTCAATGAGCCAGACACTCTGCCCGACGAGGCGCCAGTTATATTCAAAGATTGGAAAGCTCTTCAAACGGAAATCTGGCGAATCCGGCCTAAGCTGACCTTCGTCCTGAGAGCAGCAGCAGGTTGCTTCCAGGGAAGTGGGGATACCCCGAACGGAATTGATATTGCACGCCTAGTGGACTGCTACCCTGGCCCCGACGCGCGCCTTGAATTGGCAGCCCTCGAACGGCTTTCGGCGGATGAGCGAATGAATCTCTTGGCCATGAGCGAGAACCGCCTTGCGGCAAGGCTAGGGGCGATTGCTAAGGAGTTCCGAAGGATAAAGATCGGCATTGCTGGAAAGCTTGGCAAAGAGTTTGATAAGAATCTAATTGCCGGATGCGCCTTGGCTCTGGCGGAGGAAATGGGCCGCGGGGTTTGGGATAGCAATTCGATAGGCATCACCATGCCAGAGTTCAGCCGCCTGTGCGAGGAATTTCGCGCGACGGCGATCAAGGAATCTCTTGATTCGGCGAGCCTGACGGATAGTACAACCCCAACCGATGAAGAACCTATCCGCGATATTCCACGAATTGCGTCGCTAAATATTCGCCCATTACTGATTGCTGAGCGCTTTTTGCGCCTTACTAATGTGGTGGTGACCGCGGCGAACGGCCACGCTTCAGCCTTGGAAAACCAATATAGCGGCGTGGATCCGGCGGCCAAGGCTAACGCGATTCTTAAGCTGTTCGATGATCTAGATACACAAATCCAGAAATGCGAGCAAGGAGAACGCGATGCCATTGCTTGAGGAAGTACAAGAAGCGTTGGCGCGTCTGAAGCGGGCCGAAGCAGCTCGCAGTGGCTTAGAAGAGTCTCATGCGCTAGAGGAGCAAAGAAAGTCGCTTTCGGAGAAGGAAAATGCACTTCAACGAATAACCGTGCGATCCGACATGCTTAGACGCAATCATGTAGCAGCGACAGTACCGGCGGGTTTAGCACAATTGCGAATTAGGCTGCAGTCCATCAAAGCGCAGTTTCGCGAAGCCCCTGTAGCTGCGACGCTGAGAAGTGGCCGACGGATATCTGGGCTGACAACATCAATTAATGCGCTAGTCGTCGATGTGGGGAAGACACAAGCCACAGATTGGCAAACGTTCTATTCGTCCAAGCTTTTCGGGGGGCCAGCACCGGCATCAATTAAGGCGCGCCTTGCGTTGACGCCAAAGAACAACGAAGCGTTGGAACGCTACAGCAGTCTTTTTGCTTCGTTTGCGGTGTTTCGCAATAGGATTCCTGAGTCACAGGCCGAGTTTGATCAACTAAGTTCTGCGTCAAAAGCGTTAGGCAAGATTACCTTTGAGGAAGATGTCCCCGCGGACGTGGCTAATTTTTTTGCGGCGACGGCTTCAAACGTCGGAGCCAATTTAAAACTCTTAACGCCTGAGGTTCTGCAGTGGTTACGTGACAATCATTTGCTTGAGAAATATATCGTGCGCGCGCATTTGGATTAGACAGACGAAATGATTGCAAATACTAGGCGATTCCTTGAGACGGTGCTTGATGCCGTCGAAGAGAGAGAGAGTGGACTTCTGGTGTGGGGAGTAGTCGACGCTTCGTTTTCTCGCTTGGAACTGGCGCATATCATCGATCCATTGATCGATCAAGCGCTTCATTCAGGACATCAAGAGTTCTTCGATGCATCCGCGGTAATTGAAGAACTGGTTAGTATTAGGTGGGTCGTCGAAGTCGAAGGCCAAACAGGGGATACCTGTTACCGCTCACGCATGGCCGAGACGGTGCGCCTGCTCCATAGACTTCGGCAATTGTTTCCAAAGCATGGACGCACCGAGTTTGGCTGGCAAAATGCGGCCACTCTAGTTGCAGATTTCCGATTTTTGCGTCGGCGGCGCCAGTATCCACGCCGCGGAGTGAGCGTCGACGATGTCCTCGCAGAAGTTCGCAGCATAACGGACGATCCGTCGATACTGACGGGCATTCGAGCGTTAATTGAATCATCCATGACGCTCAAGATGAGCGGTCTGGCACAGTTTCAGGTGCGTTCAGTCCGCCGAATCTTACGTGCAATCGAGACTGATAAGGCGCTTGCAACTATAGTTTGTGCCGGTACTGGAAGTGGCAAGACCCTGGCGTTTTATCTTCCTGCTCTTGCATCAATTTTGCGGCATCACGTCAAAGAACCGGCTCACCCTGCATGGGTAAAGGTCGTTGCGATTTATCCTCGTTCTGAACTGCTTAAGGATCAATTGAACGAAGTGCTTGGTCGGCTAATGCCCTTGTTACGCCATCTTGATCTACATCCCACGCCGCCGATACGGGTGGGGGCATTATTCGGTGATACGCCTAGGTCGGCACCAGTGCCGGGGCGGAAGTTCTTTTGGCCGAAGCGTGGCAGAGATTACGCATGCCCGGTGTTGCGTTGTCTAAAATGCAGCGGCGAATTGCGGTGGATTGAACAGGATTTCAGTCGTGGTGTTGAGCGATTGACGTGCGGAACAAATGGGTGCGACTTTAGCATCGATGGTGAACTCTTCCCACTGACGCGCGACAGTATGGCGAAGCGCCCGCCTGACATTCTTTTTTCGACAACTGAAATGCTCAATCGACGGTTGTCGGACAATCAACTGGGTCACCTATTTGGGGTCGGGAAGAATGCCCCCCGCGCCCCCGAACTCGTCCTTCTTGACGAGGTACACACGTACGAGGGCCGGCATGGCGCTCAAGTTGCGTATTTGATGCGCCGTTGGCAGCACATCCTGGAACGCCCACTGAGATTTGTTGGGTTATCGGCGACGTTACGCGAGGCGACGTCATTTTTCTCCGCTCTAACGGGAATTTGGCAGAGTTCCATTGAGGAGATATCGCCAAAGAGCGATGAACTTATATACGAAGGTGCGGAATACATGATCGCGCTTCGTGGTGATCCGGTGTCGCGTGCAGCGTTGCTGTCCACCACGATTCAATCAGCGATGCTAGTGGAGAGGTGCCTCGATCCAAGAACACCCCGTCTATCAGATTCCATAAGCAAGGGGGCGTTTGGACAACGCACCTTTGTTTTTACTGATGATCTCGACGTTACCAATAGGCTCTATTTTAACCTGCTTGATGCGGAAGGCAGAGACAGCTTTGGGCGACCCAACATCCGTGCAGCACCGGTCGGCGGACTCGCCCACCTTCGGCGTACCGGAATATCGCAACTGCGCTATTTCGCTGGCCAAGATTGGCGCACATGCGAAAGTCTTAATCATCAATTGACCACGCGGTTGGTAATTGAACGCGTCAGTTCTCAAGATAGAGGCGTCAACGCAGCGGCCGATATCGTAGTGGCCACTGCAGCACTTGAAGTGGGTTTTGACGATCCAATGGTGGGCGCAGTGATTCAACATAAGGCTCCCCGCGGAATGGCGGGATACCTCCAACGCAAAGGACGCGCGGGGCGCACGCGCGGGATGCGCCCTTGGATGGTAATCGTTCTCTCTGATTATGGTCGTGATCGTAGTGCATACCAAAACTATGATCTCTTGTTTGATCCGGAGTTACCGGTCCGGACGCTACCACTGCGGAACCGCTACGTAACCCGGATGCAAGCCGTCTACGCCACTATTGATTGTCTGGGCATCAAGTTGCAGGACGCTCCAACAGGAAGTGTCTGGGACGACCTAAGTTCTACGCCTTGGAACGATGCCCGCAAAGTGCGCTTAGTTAAGGAAATTCGCGGCATCCTCGAGTCGGAAGCGGGAACGCGACGGCTGGCAAGGTACCTACGTGGCGCACTAAAAATGCCGGACGAGGAAATCACCTCAATTCTCTGGGAGTATCCTCGCCCGTTGGTTACTACGGCTCTACCAACCGCGCTGCGCCGACTCGAAACGGACTGGCGGGCACACGGGGAGAAGGACAAAGATTTTCAGGTTCGCTATAGCCCTTTGCCAGATTTCATTCCAGGTTCGTTATTCGCTGATCTTAGCCTCGCGGAAGTAACGATTGAGTTGCCAGATGCTCACGATGGGGCGAATGGCGACGAGTGGACTATGCCACTAATTGCGGCATTAAGAGAATTTGCTCCGGGCCGGGTCAGTCGCCGGTTCGGGGTTCGACATGGAACGGAGAGATATTGGTTGCCGCCGGCAAACGATATCCTGGCAAAGGAGAGCCATACATTCCTGGATCTCGACGAAATCGGCAGCATGATTAAGGTGGGGGACTTCGCACTTCTGCGTGATGGGCTGATTTCGCATGTTCCTGTATACCGCCCAGTCCGTATCGCACCACAGCGTCCACCGGCGAATGTCAACGACACATCGAACGCAAGACTAACTTGGCACACGCAATTGATGCCACTCGGTGTACCAGACTGGCTTTCGCCACCCACCGAAAGCGTCTGGAACGCCATTATTGGAGGAATCGGGTTTTTCCTACACGCAGCGCAAGGACCTGTCGAAGTCCGGCGTTTCGCTACCGGATCATCTGCAGAGATTGGAATTGGAAGAGAGCGTAGGCGGATATCCGTCGGATTTTCTCAAGCGGGCAACCCGGTGGCACTTGGCGCAGCGTTCGCTGCTGACGGGATAGTGTTCCAGGTCAACATCCCGGATGCACTACATGCGCGTGGTCAAGACACCGACCAGAAGTGGAGATCTTTGCGGACATCACGTTTTGTCGACGAGGCTTGGCGAGGCATATCGCTTCCAACGGTCACAAGTCCATTTCTTCGGGAGTGGTTGGCACAAGTTCAATTGACTGCCATAACGTACGAGGCGATTGCGAGCCAGGCATCGCTAGAGAAAGCGGCAGACGCAGTAGCCAATGGCACCGGTTCAATCAGACTGGTCGAGGTCCTCAATTTACTTTTTCAGTCGCAGGTTGTAGATGTTCAAGACGAGCAAGTCGCCCTTGGGGGTGAGGATCGACTTCGACGCGACCTGGATGATCTCTTACATGACCCACTGATCCAGGCGAACTTAAGGGAAGCTTCCCGGAGGTTGTGGGAGCCGATCACGGATGAATGGGAGCCATGGCTGCGCCGTACCTATCAAGCCACATTGGGCTGCGCTTTGCTTAGGGCACTGTGTGACCTGTGTCCGACTGTGGATGCGAACGATCTAGTACTGGACTTAGGTCGGGGGCCCATCCTGGACGGAGAAGTATTCGCGCCAGCAGTCGGACCGACTGAGATTTGGATTACTGAACAAGGGCCAGGTGGCAATGGGCTAATCGAGGATTTCATGCGCGGTTACGCCGAAGATCCTCGTCGATTCTTCTCAATGGTACGTGCTGCGCTCGAAATGGGCGAGTTTGAGCTGATTGACCATCAGTTCTGTCGATTGTTAGGCGTGCTTAACGTATCGGACACTGTTTCGGAGATGCGAAACGTTCTCCAGCACATGCGAACTGCCAATGGGCATGCCGAGTTAAATAAATTGTCCAAGGAACTGCGCGTCGCAATGGTGAGAGAAGGATTTTCACCATTTCACGGATTTTTGGTTTCCGTTGCGAATCGAACTTTGCGCCCAGGCGCCGGACCTGCGACCGATGCGTATCTCGCATCGGCGCTCTCGCGCTGGGATACAGAGGAACAACGTCTTGGAATAGAGATTGACCTGCGTGTCCTATGTTACCTGCTTAGTCAGACTGCAGAGATTGACGCGGTGATATCTGAAGCGGGAATTCCAGACGGAACCGATCGAGGCGCATGGCGCATGAGTGCGATCTCGGGACTCTTGTGGGGTCGGGGACGCGCAATACGGCAAGCACCACTGCAAGTGCGTCACCCATATATCGACTTTCCACCGATTGAGCGCTTGCTCGTGATAGAGACGATCAATGACGAACGTGCCTGCGTTGACGTTAGCGATATCCACTGGTTGGACGCCACCACAGAATTGTTAGCCGGCGGGCATCTCGTTACATTAACGTGTAGCGAGGGCAGTCGCGAGCAATTAGGTAGCGCGCTTGACTCGTTAATCTGCAATCCCGTCGAAACTGGCTATCTCCGCGCATACGCACGACTCCAGGGAATACGGCAGCGTGGCGGCGTGATTGAGGCGGATATTGAACTGGTTGAGGCAATGCAGTGAACTACCTTCGTCGTCGCATTTTCAAAAACCAGATGACAGGAGTTTCGACACTCCGTGAGTTACTGCAGACAATGTTTGTTGCGGAGATGCTACACACGGGAGGCACGCTGTGGATCGTTTCTCCGTGGGTTAGCAACGTCGTTTTAATCGACAATCGATCTGGAAACTTTGATTCGCTGAATCCGGAGTGGGGCCGTCGCGAGGTCCGTCTCGCGGAATTGCTAACTGCTTTAATGGCACGCGGTAGTCGAATCGTCCTCGTCACCCGCGACATAGAAACCAATAAGAGTCTAGTTAACTCGTTGCGAGACGAAACCATTCGTCAGGCACTGGAAGGCCATTTGGTGGTGGTATTACGCGATGAACTTCACACGAAAGGCATTGTGTTTTCGCGGAGCATGCTTATTGGATCGATGAATCTAACTTACAACGGTCTGGAGATTAACGACGAATCCATTGAATTCTGTATCGAGCTGGAGGATATCGCTCGCACGCGGCTGGAATTGGGGATCTACTTGGAGGAGTTGCGTTGATAGACATTGACCCGAGAGAGCTTTCTTGGTTGCAGCGCTTTTTTGCACCTGAGAATCATCTCGTTTGGGCAGACCTAGCAGATGAAACGGCACCATTAGGTTGGCGAACCCAAGTACTACCGTGGCTCGAATTTGTGAAACAAGCACCCTTGGAGCGCCCGCTAGTGCTACCAGTGTTCGGCCTTGAGGGGGCTTATCGTTGGTACGGTCTCGCGGACAGCGAACGTGCTGCCACACAAATGGTTCAGGAATTGCAGGGTTTTGTTGGGCCAAGCCTAAGTGATTTTGCGGGACACCTTATTGAGCTTTCGGCTAACGATCCAATTGAGTTCGCGCTCCGCGAGCGGTTCGGACCGTTTGTAGCACGCTTTGAGGCAATATCCAGCGCGGATCGCAAGGCGATAGAAAGAAAAGTATCCCTTTATCACAGTGTGCTAGTTCGTCGGCCGCCGACTGTTAGCCGAGGGCGGCGCCCATTTGGCCGAGTGCGGGGAGATTTTGATCGCGCATTACTTGCGGGCAACGCCGAGGGCGCACAGAGGTTTCTTGAGGAACTTTGCGAATCTGGGCGGGTTACGGCCGAGCAGCGCAAATATCTTGACATTCGATATCTGGCGGGACTGGGGCGGTACGAAGAACTTGCTCGCAATCAGGCATTAATTGCGGCCATAGTGGAATTGGCCTTGCCGCCACAAACATTATTGGATGTGGTCGGAGCACTGTACAGGATCTTTGTCGGTCCGCTCGAACTGAATCCAGACATAGGCGTCATCCAAGAGAGTTTTAAGAAGCATATTGGACGTGCATATGGCCCACTATTCAGAGAGCGGAAAGGGATAAGACAACCAGAAGTACTGCGGGCCTTCCTTCTTTATGAATCCGTGCTTGACGAGCCGAACCTAACTCGCTGCGAAAGCCTAATACAGGCATATCCGAAGGAAGCACCGGGGCTGGATCTTGCTGAGAAGATACTAGCCAAGGTACGCAACAGAGCACCGGCATCGATGCCGGAAGCGCTTGCGCAAGCAAGGCAGGCGATCGCCGATGAAGATTATGTGAACGCTGTTGCGTTGTGCTTTAAGGCGTTGCCGGACCAGTGGGCATTCAAGGCAATGCTGCGATGTGCGGTTGAGATAGAAGATATTGCTGTAATCAAACGGGTTCTCAATGCAATTGAAGATGCCGGCGAAAACCTTGTCACAGGTTTTTCGACAAAGGACAATTCTCGTCTGGATCAGATCCGTCACAAGGTTCAAGAAGTCGGTCAGCAAAGACATGATGGGAACTGGTGCGAATGGGCGCAGTGGGTCATAACCGAGCCAGAAGGAGTTGCAGCGCTGACGGTACTCGAGAATGCTGTCGTTAGTTGGAGCGTAGACGAATACGTCCAAAGCCCAGAAAAGTGCCTTGAATTAGCGCGATCGATCGGCAACGCTGGTCACGATGCCAGTAAGGTATTTCGTGATGCATTACCCCAGCTATTTGAGTTCTTCGTTGATTCACCTGCCAAGGCTAGTAGGACGCTTGTCCCTATCTACGTTATCTTACTCAAGATCATAGGGTGGAGTGGGATTGTCTCACCTGACGAACTTCGTCTCACTTCGGGAATTGCTGAGGCATTGTTGGCCTCGGGGCCGCAACAGGAGGATTACGACGAAGCGCTCATGGATTTGACGGATATTCTGAAGGCCAATGAGGCTCCGACAAATCTCGATTGGGCACTAAATATTGCCGAGCTCCTGGCTATGTATCCAAGCTCTAATTCTGATGCTCGACTACGAGTGTTTATGGCCATATTCGCATTGGTTCGAGCGTGGGGCCATCGGGTCTCTTTTGCCCAACGCACCGTAATCACTATGTTGGGCAGAGATTACCAATGTACCGATCTGATTACGAGTCTGCCGCCGCTCGATGCAAGCGAATCAACGGATATTCCTCAACCGCAATTTGCTGGGCTGATAGGTATTTACTCATTATCGGAATCGTCAGGACACCGAGCAAGGGAAGCACTTCACGCTGTATTGCCTGCGGCGCGAGTCGAACTCAACTCCGACACCGTCGCGACCGATCGGTTAAGGACTTTGGCTAGAAGTGCCGATGTCTTCGTCTTTGCGTGGAAAAAGAGTACACACCAAGCCTATTACTGCGCAAAGGATGCAAGGGGAGCGAGAGACTTGGTGATGCCAAGTGGAGGAGGGACTGCTAGCTTGGTGCAAGCCGTACTAAGCAAGGTCACTGCTCTATTGGGTGTTGGCGCTACTGAGGTTCTTACATGACGTAGTGAATCGCCCCGGGTATTGAGGAGGCTCCAATACTTGAGAGAATGGAGCCATGAGCAAATCAAACCGATTTTCCCCCGAAGTACGCGAGCGGGCTGTTCGGATGGTGCAAGAACACCGAGG
>Ga0163144_10006109_pt1 | contig 26650 bp, 22 predicted proteins | sample OliLak19BULKMAT1_FD_123175 | JGI IMG/M metagenome (GOLD analysis project Ga0163144, IMG submission 123175) | Freshwater microbial mat bacterial communities from Lake Vanda, McMurdo Dry Valleys, Antarctica - Oligotrophic Lake LV.19.BULKMAT1 | ecosystem: Environmental > Aquatic > Freshwater >...
GCTCGAGCTGAAGGATCGCAGCCTGCTGGACGCCGCGGTCCAGGAATCCTTCCTCGCCGTCCCGTACGCGTTCGCGAAGCTCGAGGCCCCGGCCCAGGCCGCGGAGTATTACGAAAGCGCGATTCAGTCGTTCACCGCGGAGCGCGAGCGCATCGCGCAGTCCATCGAGCGTATCCGCAACGGTGGCCTGCTCGACGGCATCCTCGCCAGGGAGGCGACGGGCGGTAGCTACGGCTGGTTCTGGCAGCTCAAGGACCTGCCCGAGGCACCCGAGTCGCGCTACCTCTACACGGTGCTGGCAGGACACGATTTCCAGGAAGGCTTGAAGAACTATCGCGACATCGTCTATCTCGAAACGACACTGGACCGCTGGTCCGGCGATTTCGATGCCTACCGCAGCATGATCGACACCCGCGAGAAGGCCTTTGCGGCGCGCCTGCCGCGCACCGACGCGCTGCTCGAACAGGGCGGCGTCGAGTCGCTCGGACGGCGGCGCGACGCACTCGAGTCGCGCCTGAACGGCGTCGAGGCCGATCGCGACGTCGCCGCGCTTGGTACTACCGAGCAACGCGAGCAGTGGGCGCGGATCCAGCGTGCCGAGCAGGCCCTCGAAGCCGAACCGGCGGGCGAGGACACCGACGCCTTGCGCAAGCGCCTGCGGCTCGTGAAGGGCGCGCTCTCCTGGCGGCTGGCCGAGAACTACCGTGCGTCGATGTTCGGGCAGCGTCGCGCGCTGCGCGAAGTTGATGGCCTGATGCGCGAGACCCAGGATCGCTGGGAGCGGTTGGGGCGCGCCCGTGCCAGCGCCCCGGCGAACACCGGCGAGTTCGGCCAGCGCCTCGACGCCTCGCGCGAGCGCCTGACGGCGATGCAGGCACGGCTCGCGGCCGCGAAGCTGCGCCAGAACCAATACCTCGCGCAGATCGCGATCGACGAACTGAACCTCCAGAAGGAGCGGCTCGACGCTTACCAGGTGCAGGCCCGGTTCGCATTGGCGGCCATCTACGACCGCGCCGCTGCGCCTGCGCCGAAGCCGGCGCCGCAGTTTCCAGGACCTGAAGCGCCGGACGTCGACGGCCAGCGCGCGAACGGGGGCAGGCCATGAGTCGGCGTCGCGTGCCGGTGCGCTCACTGTTCGCTTGCGTATTCGCTGCCGCGCTGCCGTTGTCCGCCGTCGCCGCCGGCAAGCCTGCGAAGCCGCCCGCGACGATCGGCGACCTGAAGCCTCGCGACGTCGATATCCGTCCTGACCAGAAGGTGGATGCAAGCGCCGCCCGGGCGATCGACAACTATCGTCGCTACCTCGAGCAGAAGGACGCCGATCCGGAACTGCGTGCCGAGGCCCTGCGGCGGCTGGGCGACCTCAATCTCGAGATCGGCGAGGGCGATCGCATCGAAACGGAAGTCAACGCGATCGACGTCGCGGGGGTCGAGGCGATCGAGCTCTACACCTCGCTGTTGAAGACCTATCCGGACTATCCGCGCAACGACCAGGTGCTCTACCAGCTGGCCCGGGCCTACGAAACCACCGGCCAGCCCGAGAAGGCTCTGGCGGCGCTCGACCAGGTCGTCGAGCGTTATCCGGAGCTCGTACAGTTGGACGAGGTGGACTTCCGCCGCGGCGAGATCCTGTTCTCGAGCAAGCGTTACGCCGAGGCCGAGAAAGCCTACAAGCGGGCGCTCGACAAGGGGCCTGGCGGATCATTTCATTCTCAGAGTCTCTACAAGCGTGGCTGGTCGCTGTTCAAGCAGGGCCAGAACGAGGATTCACTGTCATCGTTTGCCGGTGTGCTGGACCGCAATCTCACCGATCCGCAGGATGGCAACGAGTTGCGTTCGATTGATGAGATGTCGCGACCTGATCGCGAGCTCGTGGAAGACACGCTGCGGGTGATGAGCATCACGTTCTCCTACCTCGACGGCGCCGCTTCACTCGACCAGTTCGTCGCGAAGCGCGGCGAACCGCCATATTCCTACCTGCTCTATTCGTGGCTCGGCGATCTCTACGTCGAGAAGCAGCGCTACCAGGACGGGGCCAATGCCTACCGGGCCTTCGTCGCGCGCGACCCGGTCGACGAAAATGCGCCGATCCTCGCGATGCTGGCCGTCGAGGCCTATCGCAAGGGCGGCTTCGACCAGCTCGTGCTCGACGGCAAGCGCGACTACATCGAGCGCTACAATTTCGCCGGCGGTTTCTGGCAGGGACGCGACCGTACTGCCTATCCGCAGGTCGTCACCGAGCTGAAGACCAACATGAAGGACGTCGCGACCTACTACCACGCGACGGCGCAGAAATCGAAGCGGGTCGAGGACTACCAGACGGCCTCCCGCTGGTACCGCGACTATCTCGCCTCGTTCCCGGACGATCCCGAGTCGGCCGCGACCAACTACCTGCTTGCCGAGACGCTGTTCGAGGGCCGGCAGTTCGCCGATGCCGCGGTGGAATACGAGCGTACGGCCTACGAGTATCCGCGCGGGCCGCGCTCCGCGGCGGCGGCCTATGCCTCGATCGTCGCATTCCAGAAACAGCGCGAGGCGCTCACCGGCGAGGCGCAGGCTGCCTGGCACCTGCGCCAGGTCGACGCCGGCATCAAGTTCGCGCGCAGCTTTCCCGAGCATCCGGACGCCGGCGGGGTGATCACGCGCGCCGCCCAGGACGTGTTCGCGCTTAAAGACCTGTCGCGTGCGATCGAAGTGGCGAACCTGGTGCTCGCGCAGCAGCCGCCCGTCGATGTTGCGAAGCAACGGATCGCGTGGACGATCATCGGCCAGTCACGGTTCGACCAGGGTGCGTTCGACCAGTCGGAAGCCGCCTTCGCTCGTGCCCGTGACCTCGCGCCGGCGAACGACCCGCTGCGCAGGGATCTCTCGGAGCGGCTGGCGGCCTCGGTCTACAAGCAGGCGGAGAGCAAGCGGGAGCAGGGCGACGGCAGCGGCGCCGTCGATGCGTTCCTGCGGGTCGCGGCGCTGTCGCCCGACGTGGCGGTGCGCGCCACGGCCGAATACGACGCCGCCGCGCAACTGGTCAATCTGAAGGACTGGCCGCGCGCGATCACCGTTCTCGAGGCCTATCGCCGCAGCTATCCGAAGGATGCGCGGCAGGCCGACGTGACCCGCAACCTCGCGGTCGCGTATGCAGAGGCCGGGCGGCCCGCCGAGGCCGCCGCCGAGTTCGAGCGCATCGCCGCCGTGTCGACCGAGGACAAGGCGATCCAGCGCGAAGCCCTGCTGAGCGCGGCCGATCTCCACGAGAAGGCGGGCAACCGCGCCAGGACCGGCGTCGTCCTCGAGCGTTTCGTGGCGCAGTTCCCGACGCCGATACCGCCGGCGATCGATGCCCGACAGCGGCTGGCCGAGCTCGCCGCCGCCGGCGGTGATCGCGCGCGCCAGCAGTTCTGGCAGCAGGAGATCATCAAGGCCGATGGCGCCGCAGGCGCCGGACGTACCGACCGGACGCGCGTGCTGGCCGCACGGGCACAACTGGCGCTTGCGGCGCCAGCCCGCGACACCTTCCGCGACATCCGCCTGACCGCGCCGCTCAAGCGCAGCCTCGACTCCAAGAAGAAGGCGCTGGATGCCGCAATGAAGGGCTATCGCGCCGCGGTCGACTACCGCGTCGGCGAGGTCACGACGGCTGCCACCGCCGAAATGGCGGATCTCTACCTGAGGCTGGGCAAGGACCTCATGAAGTCGGAGCGGCCGAAGGGCCTCGACGCCGATGCGCGGGAACAGTACGACCTGCTGCTCGAGGAACAGGCGTTCCCGTTCGAAGAGCAGGCGATCGAATTGCACGAGCTCAATGCCGCTCGGGTGCGCGAAGGCTTCTACGACGACGGCGTGCGGCGCAGCTTCGCGGCGCTCGCCGAACTGAAGCCGGCGCGCTACGGCAAGACCGAGCTGCTGCAGGAGCAGTTGCAGAACGTCGAGCCGCGGGTCGGCGCGGCGCTGCGGTTGCGCAAGGCCGGGGACCTGGCGAGCGCGGAGAAGATCCTGCTGGAGGCGGCGGCGGCCCCCGGCGCGGCCAATGCAGCGCTGCTGACGGAACTCGGCGTCACGCAACGGCAGCTGGGCAAGCTGGAGGACGCGATGGGCAGCTACGCCAAGGCGCTGACGGCGAACGATTCCTACCCGCCGGCCAATCGCAATCTCGCCGTGTTGCTCGACCTCTATCTCGACGAACCGGCGCGTGCGCTGCCCTACATGGAGCGCTACCAGGCCCAGGTCGGCGAGGACAAGCAGCTCAATGCGTGGCTCGCAGACCTGCGCCAGCGCACCGGGCGGGCAGCGACCGCCGGCGCGACGCCCGAGCAGGACGCAGCGCCGGCGCCGGAGAACGGCCAGTCTGCGCCCGACCAGCCGGCTCCGCCTGCCGCCGCCGCTCCGGGAGCACAGCGATGAAGCGCTCCGACGCTTACACGATCCTGGCAGCCGCGCTCGCGCTCGCGGCGATGAATCCCGCGCTGGCGCAGGCGCCAGAGCCCGCCGTGAATACGTCCGCCGCGCGTCCGGCCGCGCGGCCCCCGAGCGCGGCACCGGTCGATGCCCCTCAGGCCGCACCGGCTCCCCAGGACAGGGCGCCCGCGGCGCCACGCCGCCCCGCCAACCGGGCGATGGACCGCGTCGATCTGGAGGCTTCGCAGATCACCGGCAATCGGGAGCTGCCACGGGTGCTCTACATCGTCCCCTGGCGTGCGCCGAACGCCGGAGATCTCGAGGGCAAGCCGGTCAACAGCCTGCTCTACGAACTCAGCAAGCCGGTGGACCGCGACGTGTTCCGGCGTGAGAATCGATACTTCGACGCGTTGGCCGCCGCTGCGACGACGGCCCCGGCCGGCGCAGAGCCGCCAGCGCCACCCCCGCAGGCCTCTCCGGAACCGGCGCCCTCGGTCGATCCGGTGAGAGATACTTCACAGCCCCGAACTCCGTCCGGGAATTGACGGCTAATATCGCTTAACTTTGTTGGGTCACGGCGGGCTTGGTCGCTGTCGTCGTGATTCAGGTTCAGGAGGAGTCAAACATGGGTTCATTCGGAACGGTCGTGAAGTTTTTCCAGGAAGGCGGACTCTTCATGTGGCCTATCGCCATCGTCTTCGTGCTGGGCCTCGCCATCGCGATCGAGCGCTGGTTCTACATCACTCGTCAGGCATCGATGAGTCGTTCCCTCTGGGACGACATCGTGCCTCACCTGCAGTCCGGCAACTTCAAGGCCGCCGTCGACCTGACGCAGAACTCCACGTCGTTCATCGGGTCCATCCTGAACTACGGCCTCGCGCGCATCCGCACGGCGCGCAGCCGTGACGACATAGAAAAGGCCATGGAGGAAAGCCTGATGGAGGCGATGCCGAAGCTCGAACGGCGCACGCACTACCTCGCTAGCTTCGCGAACATCGCGACGCTGCTCGGCCTGCTCGGCACGATCGTCGGCCTGATCCAGGCCTTCCAGGCCGTCGGCGCTGCGAACCCGGCGGAGAAGGCGGACATGCTGTCCGGCTCGATCTCGGTCGCGATGAACACCACCGCTTTCGGCCTGATCGTGGCGATTCCGCTGCTGCTGATCCACTCGGTGATCCAGTCCAAGACCACGCAGGTCGTGGACAGCCTGGAGATGGCGTCGGTCAAGTTCCTCAACGCCGTCACTGAACGACAGGCCGCCGCGGCCCAGCAGGCGAAGGGCTGAGTCAGCCACATGATCGGGCGCTCACGCCGCAAGCGGCGCGGCGAAGTCGAAGAGTTGAACGTCACGGCCTTCATGAACTTGATGGTCGTCCTGGTGCCGTTCCTGCTAATCACTGCGGTGTTCTCGCGTCTCAGTATCCTGCAGCTGAACCTTCCCGGTGAAGCCACCGCGACCACGGAAAGCGAGCAGGTGCTCAACATCGAGGTGATCGTCCGCAAGGACCAGCTCCAGATCGCCGATCGCGGCACTGGCCTGCTGAAGGCATTGCCCAACGGCCCCGAGGGCATGGACGTCGCCGGCCTGACGGATTTCCTCCAGCTGATCAAGCAGAAATATCCGGACAAGACGGATGCGACGGTGCTGCTCGAGCCCGACACCTCTTACGACGTCGTCGTGCAGGTCATGGACGCCGTGCGGGCGGTAATGCTGCAGGAAGGCGGCAAGTGGCAGCAGGCCGAACTGTTTCCGGACATTTCGGTCGGTGATGCGCCAGACGCGGCGCCGCTGCCCAAGGCCATCGGCGCGCCTGCCGCGCCGGCAGCCCGCCTGGCGCCGGCGCGCGCCGGAGGCGTTTCATGAGCCATAGCGCGCGCGCGAAGCGGATGGAGCGCCACCACAAGCGTGGCCGCCCGGTGGCGCTGAGTCTCGTCTCGCTGATGGACATCTTCACGATCCTGGTGTTCTTCCTGCTGGTCAACCAGTCGGAGGTACAGTCGCTGGACGTGCCGAAGAACATCACCTTGCCCGAATCGATGGCGATGGCGAAGCCGGCCGAGACGGTCGTCGTGATGGTCACGCCGACCGAGATTCTGGTTCAGGGGCGGGTCGTGGCCTCCGTGGCCGATGTCGACAAGCAGCCGGATCTCGTCATCGCGGCGCTGCGCGAGGCGCTGAAGCAGCAGACCGACCGCTACCTGCGCGCGACGGCGCAAGCCGACGTGGCGGCGCGCGAGATCACGATCCTCGGCGACAAGACCGTGCCGTTCCGGATCCTGAAGAAAGTGATGGCCAGCTGCACCGACGCCGACTACGGCAAGCTGTCCCTCGCCGTGCTGCAGCGCGAGGAGGCCGTGAACATGGCCTCGCAGGGCTAGGGACGCCGCCATGCAGCTGCTGCTTGCACCCTTCTATCGCAACTATGAGCTCGCCTGGTCGGCCGAAGAGGACCAGGAGCGGCGCTTCCGCAGGCTCTGGGCTTCGCTGCTCGCGGCGTGCATCCTGCTCGGCATCGTGGTCTGGCTGATCACCGTGCCCGAGCCGCCGGCGAACCTGAAGCCGACGGTGCCGCCGCGGCTCGCGAAGATCCTGATCGAACGGGAGATCGTTCCGCCGCCACCACCACCGCCACCGGTAGAGACCGAGCAGCCCAAGCCGGAGGTGGTCAAGCCCGACGTGAAGCGTCCGCCCAAGCCGGAGCCGCAGAACGACCTGATGCGGACCCAGAAGGCGCGCGCCAAGGCGCAGAACGCGGGCCTGCTGGCGATGCAGGACCAGCTGGCAGATATCCGCCAGCAGTTCGAACTGACGAAGGAGCAGCTGACGCCCTCGGCGAACACCAGCGGGGAAACTGATGGCCCGTCCCGCGCCGATCGCTCGTTGATTACCTCGAAGGTCGGCCAGGCCAGCGGCGGCATCAAGATGTCCGGCAAGAGCGCTGGTTTTGGCAGCGGCGCAGGCAATCTCGGTGGTGTCGGCTCGGCACAGATGGTGGTGCCGTTCGGCGGTTCCGGTAGCGGCACCGCGCTCGGTGGTGGCAGCCGCGACAACGTCAAGCGCAGTGGCTCCAGCGGCAAGGCCTCGCGCAGTCGCGAGGAAATCGAAACCGTCTTCGACCGCAACAAGGGCGCACTCTATGCGCTCTACACGCGCGCGCAGCGCGACAATCCCGAAATCCAGGGCAAGCTCGTGCTCGAGATCACGATTTCGGCTGCGGGCGAGGTCACGATGGCGCGCATCGTCTCGAGCGAGCTGAAGGATTCCGAGCTCGAACGGAAGATCGTCGCGCGGGTGAAGCTGTTCCGCTTCGAGGCGAAGGACGTCGAGGCGATCACGGCGACCAAGCCGATCGACTTCTTCCCGGCCTGAGCTTTCCTGCCATGCGCTTGCGCGGCGGCAGCGCGCGCAATACCTTCATGGGAGCATGGTCGAAGATCCACTGACCCAGGTCCTGGTGCTGCTTGCCGCTGCGCTGCTCGTCGTGGCGCTCGCGCGGCGGCTCGGCCTGCCGGCCATCCTCGGTTATCTCGCCGTCGGCACGCTGCTCGGGCCGTTCGCGTTCGGCTTCATCGACGGGTCGGCCACGACCCGACTGCTGGCCGAGCTTGGGGTCGTGTTCCTGCTGTTCACTCTCGGCCTCGAGTTCTCGTGGCCGAGGATGGTCGCGATGCGACGCGAGGTGTTCGGCCTCGGTTTCGCACAGGTGGCCGGGACGACGTCCCTGGTCTCGGTGGTCGCTGCCGCGATCGGCGTCGCCTGGCCGACCGCGATCGTGATCGGCGGCGCCGTCTCGATGAGCTCGACCGCGATCATCCTGCAGCAGTTGACCGAGCAGTCGGAGCTGAACCGGACCCATGGTCGGATCGCCTTCAGCGTGCTGCTGTTCCAGGACCTGGCGGTGGTGCCGTTCCTGGTGCTGGCCGGCGTGTTGTCCGTCGCAGGGGGCGAGTTCTCGATGGGACGGATTGGCGTTTCGGTCGGTCTCGGCGTGCTCGCGGTCGCCGTCGTGCTGCTCGCCGGCCGCTACCTGCTGCGGCCTCTGCTCTATGAAATTGCTCACGGCCGGGTGCGGGAGCTGTTCACGCTGGCGGTACTGTTCGTCGCGCTCGCCTCGGCATGGACCTCGCACGCGGCCGGCGTCTCGATGGCCGCCGGCGGCTTCCTCGCGGGCGTAATGCTCGCCGAGACCGAGTACCGACACCAGGTCGAGGCGGTCATCAAGCCGTTCCGCGACATCCTGCTCGGGTTGTTCTTCATCACGGTCGGGATGCTGCTCGACCTGCGCCTGCTGTGGCGCGAGTTCGCGCTGATCGCCGGTCTGTGGCTTGCCATCACGGTGCTGAAGGCCGCGGTCATGGCGCTGGTGGCGCGCAGCTCCGGGCTGCCCTGGTTCAAGTCGGTGCGTGCCGCCATCGTGCTCTCGATCGGCGGCGAGTTCGGCATCGCGTTGCTGACGATCTTGCTGCAGGGTGGCTCTCCCGATACCGCGAGGGCGGTCCAGCCGCTGTTCGTCGCGATCGTGCTGTCGATGGTCACGAGCCCATTCCTGCTGCGCAACAACCGCGTGCTGGCGCGCTCAGTGCTGCGCGAACGCGGACCGACCCTCCCGTCTTCGCAGGATCGCGAGGCCGATTCTACCGCGGAACTGGCGCTGCGCGAGCACGTGATCCTCTGCGGCTTCGGTCGCGTTGGCCAGAACGTCGCGCGGGTGCTCGAGTCGCAGGGCTTCGAGTACATCGCGCTCGACCTCGATCCGGCGCGGGTGCGCAATGCGCGCCAGGCGGGCGACCCGGTCGTCTATGGCGATTCGTCGGACGACGAACTACTGCGGCAGGTCGGTCTCGAGAACGCGAGCGCGGTCGTGATTACCTTCGCGAGTCCGGCGACTTCAATCGGCATCATCCGGTCGGTGCGGCTGCTGCGCGCCGACGTACCTATCCTGGTGCGTACCCAGGACGACACGCGCCTGACCGAGCTGATGGAGGCCGGCGCGACAGAGGTGGTCCCCGAGACGTTCGAAGCTAGCCTGATGCTGGTGTCCCACACGCTGATGCTGCTGAACGTGCCCGTGTCGCGTGTCGTGCGCACCGTGGGAGCCATTCGCAGCAACCGCTACGCGACGCTTCGCAACATCTTCCGCCGCGACGATGCGCTGCCGATCGACGACGACCACGCCTTCCGGGAGGAGCTGAAATCGGTCGTCGTTCCGCCGGGAGCCTGGGCTGTCGGGAGATCGATCGAGGAGGTGCGCGTCCGCGGTGCCGAAGTGGCCTTCACCGGCGTACGGCGCCTGGGCATTCTCGGTCGCGAGCCGGCGGCGCAGATGCGGCTGCGCGAAGGCGACATCGTCGTGCTCTACGGGTTGCCCGAGGCGCTCGAACACGCCGAGGCAGTGCTGCTGACCGGCTGATCCGCCGCCGCATCCGGCAGGCCCCGTGCCGTTGCCTCGAGCAGCCGTCTCTGCTCATCGTCCGCCAGCCGCAGGCCGCGCTCGATTGCCGTGCTCGCGGCTTCCCTGCAGCCCAGTTCGCCCAGCACCTGCGCGAGATTGTTCCAGCCCGCCACGAACCCCACGTCGAGACTCGTGGCCCGTGCGTATGCCGTCCGGGCTTCAGGAAGCCGCCGTGCGCGGTAGCGCGCGTTGCCGAGCGCGAACCACGCCATCGGCTCGGCCGGCCAGCGTGCGACCGCGGCGCTGTAGCCGGGGGCGGCCAGATCAGGTCGGCCAACCTGCTCGAGGTCTGAGTGCGTGGCTAGCCAGCGGCGCGGCTCGGGATGTGCCGGCCACTCACCAGTGCGCAGTGCGACGAATCCCCAGCGGCCGGCCCAGTCCCAGCTGCGCAGGAAATTGCGGTGCGAAAGGCGCTGCGCCGCGCGGCGCCCGGAGCGCAGCGTGACGTGGCGCGCATCGATGCCGATCACGACCGCGTAGTGCCAGCGCGGCAGGCCAGGCAGCGCGAGGTTCTGCAGCACCAGGATCGGGCGTCCTTCGGCGATCTCCGCGGCGAGGGCTTCGAGCGTGCCATCGACCAGATAGGGCACGCGGCCGGCCTTGCGCGTCGCCGCGATCAGTTCTACCTGGAAGCTGCCGCGCCTGCCGGGAACGTAGACCTGGCCGACGAGGCTCGCCGGATCGGCCACCACGCCGGAGGCGCCGAGAATCGTGGCCAGTGCCGCCGGCCCGCACTGGTGCAGTTCCTGCGGATGGAAGGGGACGCCCTCGAGCGGGCCATGCGCCTCGATGCGCGGCAGCGGCGCCGCGCACCCGCCGAGGGCAAACGCGAGCAGCAGCGCGGCGCCGGCAATGCCGCGGCAGCAGACCGGACCTACGCCGCGCAGTAGCTGGCGCAGGCCGGTCAGACCTTCTTGAAGATGTCGATGACGCCGATCACCTCGAGGATGATGAGCACGACGAACAGCAGGCCGATCAACGCAAAGCCATCGCCGCCCGCGGGTGCCTGGTCGAGCCGCGTCGCGAAGGCCTGCAGTTCCGCGTCGGTCATGGCATCGACGCGTTCGGCAACCTGCTCCGCGCTGACGCCGAACTGCTCGAGCTGGGCGGCCACGTCGGCGCGCTGCAGCGTTGCCTGCAGTTTCTGGACCTGATCGACGCGCGACGCCGCGCTCAAGGCCGCGGGTGTGTCGATGATTGCCGCATGAGCGTAGGGCAGCGTCGTGGGTACCAGCGCCAGCGAGGCGGTCACCGACACCAGCGTGCGGCGCAGTCGTGAATGGGGCATTCGAGCTCTCCTGTAGTGCAGCGGTCAAGCAGCCGTTCCGGACGGCGATCGTCCGGCGACGAGGCGCCATTTGCCTTCAATGCCGCGGACAGGTCAAGGGAACGGGTCGCGCAATGCAAGGGTGTCGCTGCAGACCGACTGCTGCGCAACGATCTGGTCACGCGCGCCCGATCCTTGGCCCGCGATGCATTTCGCTCGCCGGCGCCGCGGCGAACGGACTGCGTGCTTAGCCAGTGGGCACGGCACGCAATGCGCGGCGCAGCGCATCGACCGCGGCCCGGATCTCATCCTCGGTGGAGATGAACGGTGGCGCGAGCACCAGCGTCTCGCCGGTGAAGCGCGCCAGCAGGCCGAACTCGAGCGCACGCTCGAACACCTGGAACGCGCGCAGCGCAGGCTTCCCCGGCACCGGCGCGACGTCGATCGCCGCAGCGAGGCCGAGGTTGCGGATGTCCGTGACTTGCGGTTCATCGCGCAGGCCGTGGATCGCCTCTTCGAGCACCGGCGCGAGGCGCCGCGCGCGCTCGACCAGCCCGCCACGCTCGAACTCGTCGAGCGTCGCATGCGCCGCCGCGACCGCGAGCGGATGACCCGAGTAGGTGTAGCCGTGGAAGAACTCGATCAGGTGTTCCGGGCCGGTCATGAAGGCGTCGTGGATTGCACTGCCGACGAGCACGCCGCCGAGCGGCACCGTCGCATTGTTGACCGCCTTGGCGAAGGTGATCAGATCCGGTTTGACGCCGAAGTAGTCGGCGCCGAACGGCGCGCCGAGGCGGCCGAAGCCCGTGATGACCTCGTCGAAGATCAGCAGGATGCCGTGCCGCGTGCAGATCTCGCGGATGCGTTCTAGATAGCCTTTCGGCGGCACGATCACGCCGGTCGAGCCCTGCATCGGCTCGAGGATCACGGCCGCGATGTTGGACGCATCGTGCAGCGCGACGATGCGCTCGAGTTCGTCGGCGAGATGCAGTCCCCAGGCGGGCTGGCCACGCGAGAAGCGCATCTGGGAAGGATCCCAGGTGTGCGGCAGGTGGTCCACGCCGGGAATCATCAGCGGCGCGAACATTTTGCGATTGGCCGGGATGCCGCCGACCGAGATTCCGCCCATGCCGACGCCGTGATAGGCGCGTTCGCGTCCGATGATGCGGGTGCGCGATGCTTCGCCGCGCGCCCGGTGCCATGCGACGGCGACCTTCAGTGCGGTGTCGACCGCCTCGGAGCCGGAGTTGACGAAGAACACGCGATCGTCGGGACGGCCGGCAAACTTCGCGATGCGCGCGGCCAGCGAGAACGCCGCCGGGTGGCCCATCTGGAAGCTCGGGCTGAAGTCGAGTGTCGCCACCTGTCGCTGCACGGCCGTGACGATCGCTTCGGGCGAATGCCCGAGCGGGGAGCACCAGAGGCCGGACAGCCCGTCGAACACACGCTGGCCGCCAGCGAGCGTGTACCAGGCGCCCTTGCCCGATTCGATCAACCGCGGGTGGGTCTTGAAATAGCGGTTGTGCGTGAACGGCATCCACCAGGCCCGCAGGTCCGCCGGCGTGAGATCGGGATGCAGGCTCTCGGGTATGCTCATGGCCTCGCCCCGCTCAGGACTCTGCCATCACGGCGGCGATGGCGGTGGCGACGTGATCGACGTTCGTGGCGCTGACGCCCGCGATGTTGATGCGCCCGTCGGGCGCCACATAGACGTGGTGCTGATCACGCAGCGTCTCCACCATCGCCGGCGTCAGGTCGAGCCGCGAGAACATGCCGCGCTGGTGCGTGATCCAGCCGAAGTTGCCGCCTGGGACGCGGGCATTCAGCCCGTCGGCCAGCAGGCCGCGCAGTCCGTTGATCCGCGCCGCCATCGCCGCGAGTTCCTCCGCCCAAGAGCGCCGCAGGTCCGGCTGCGACAGGATCCGATCGACGATCGCCGCGCCATGGTCGGGCGGCATCGAGTAGATCGTGCGGGCCAGCCGCCCGAGCTGGCCGGTGGCGATCGCGGCGCGTTCGGCGGAAGAGGTGAGCACGATCAACAGACCGGTGCGCTCCCGGTAGAGGCCGAAGTTCTTCGAGCAGGACACGGCCACCAGCATCTCCGGCACCTGACGCGCGAGCGTGCGGATCGAGGCGGCATCGCGCTCGAGATCGTCGCCCAGGCCCTGGTAGGCGAGATCGACATAGGGCAGCAGGCCGCGCCGTGCGACCAGGTCGGCGATGGCGGCCCACTGGGCCAGGTTGAGGTCCTGGCCGGTCGGGTTGTGGCAGCAGGCGTGCATCACCACCACCGCGCCGGAGGGGAGGGCCTCGAGGTGCGAGATCATCCGGTCGAATTCGATCGTATGTTGCGCGGCGGAGTAGTAGGGATAGCGCTCGATCGTGAAGCCGGCGCCGCCGAGCAGCGGGATGTGGTTGGCCCAGGTCGGGTCGCTGACGTGGATGACCGAGCGGGGGCTGGAGACGCGGATCAGTTCGGCGCCGAGACGCAGGGCACCGCTGCCGCCGGGCGCCTGCACGGCCGCGGCATCGTCCTTGCGTCCGGCGAAGTCGCTGCCCATCACCAGCTCGAGCACCTGGGCATTGAAGCCCGGGTTGCCGACCGGAGTGAGATAGGTCTTGCTGCCCTGGGTCGCAATGATTTCGGCCTCCGCCTTCTTCACCGCAGCGGGCACCGGCGTCTGGCCCTGGTCGTTCTTGTAGACGCCGACGCCCAGGTCGACCTTCAGCGGCGTGGCGTCGCGCTTGAAGGCCGCGCTGATCCCGAGGATCGGGTCGTCCGGCACGCGTGTCAGCAACTCGAACATTCTTGTTCCCCGTGTTGAAGCCAGAAAATCAGTCCTGGGCGGCGCGCACGATGTAGCCGCCGGATTTTTCGTCCCGCTCGAGCTGCAGATGGTGGCGCGCCTGCGCCTCCTCGAGCAGCTTGTTGAACGAACTGAAGCCGTAGTAGCCCTCGCTGAAGCCCGGCTTGCGGCGCTTCAGCGCCTGCTTGACCATCGAGCCCCAGATCTTCTCCTCGGCGCCGCGTTCGGATACCAGCGCGTCGTAGGTCTCGCGCACCAGGTCGATCGCGTCCTGCGACGGATCCTCCGGCGCCTGGGCGCGCGCGGTGCCCTTGTCGGGCGTAGACCCGCCGGACGCGCTGCGCGCGGAAGACTTGCGGCGCGGTGCGCTGCGGTTCTTCGGTTCGCGCACCAGGTCGTCGTAGAAGATGAACTCGTCGCAGTTCGCGATCAGCAGGTCGGCAGTGGAATTCTTGACGCCCACGCCGATCACCGTCTTGTTGTTCTCGCGCAGCTTGCTGACCAGTGGCGAGAAGTCCGAGTCGCCGCTGATCACGACGAAGGTGTCGACGTGCGCCTTGGTATAGCAGAGGTCCAGTGCGTCGACGACCATGCGGATGTCGGCCGAGTTCTTGCCCGCCTGACGCACGTGCGGGATCTCGATCAGCTCGAACGACGCATGATGCATCGGTGCCTTGAACTCCTTGTACCGCTCCCAGTCGCAGTAGGCCTTCTTGACGACGATGCTGCCCTTCAGCAGCAGGCGCTCGAGCACCTTGCTGATGTCGAACTGCGCGTAGCGCGCATCGCGCACGCCGAGCGCGACGTTCTCGAAGTCGCAGAAGAGGGCGAGGTTGGCGGTTTCGGGAGTATTCATGGGCTCCCATTATCGCAGCCCTCGGGCCGGCGTGCGAATGCAGTGCTGCCGCAAGGCCGCCGTCGCGCCGGCGGCGCGCGCGCGGGTGTGTGTTCGCCCGATCCATCAGGGGATACGGTGGAGGGGTACGACCATCGGGCGGATCGGAGGATGGCTCTCGGTCCCGCCCAAGGTATCGCGCACGGGTGAACTGGCAGCTTCGCACTGCGCTGATTCGGTGCCGGCTGCGGTTCAGGGGGTTGCTGGAATGGCGCCGTCGGCGCGCAGCTGAGAGATCTGCTCCGCGGTGTAGCCGAGGCTCTCGAGGATCCGGCCGTTGTCCGCGCCGAGTCGCGGCAGCGTGAACGTCGGCCTTGCCGGTTCGTCGCCGAAACGGATCGGCACGCCGATGTGTTCGCAGCCGTCGAGGTCGAGCAGGCGCATCTGGCGCGCCTGCGCGTGCGGATCGTCGAACGCCTCGCGCAGGTCGTTGACCGGCGCGAAGCTGATGTCGCGGCCGCGGAACCACTCGATCCAGTCCGCGCGAGTCTTCTGCGCGAAGGTTTCGCGCAGGAAGTCGATCATCGGCGCCTGGTGGGGTCCGGGGCCGCGTTCGCACAGCGGCAGGAAATCGGGCCGCCCCAGCGCCTCGAGCAGGTTGCGGGCGAACTTGATCTCCTGGGCGCCGAGGACCACGTGGCGCCCGTCGCTGGTTCGGTAGATGTTGTACATCGCGCTGCCGCCGAAGGTGCGCTCGTGCTTGACGACCGGGGCGCGCTTCTTCGTGAACACCTCGCCGACGACGTTGGGCGTCCAGGCGAGGATCGAGTCATGCATCGCGATGTCGAGGTGGTCGCCGCGGCCGGTGCGCTCGCGCCGGTACAGCGCCATCATGATGCCGCCGAAGGCGAGCAGCGAGGCGGCCATGTCGGCCGCCGGCACGTGCGGCATCGTCGGCTCGCCATCGTTGCCGAGGTTGAGGCTGACGACGCCCGCCAGCGCCTCGGTCGCGAGATCGTGCGCCGGGATGTCGCGATAGGGGCCGGTCTGGCCGAAAGCGGCGATCGAGCAATAGACGATGCGCGGGTTGCGCGCGACGACGTCGGCGTAGCCGACGCCGAGACGGTCCACCACGCCGGGACGGAACGCCTCGACGAACACGTCCGCCGTCTCGCAGAGCTTCAGCAGCGCCTCGCGGCCCGACGCGGCCTTAAGGTTCAGGCACAGGCTCTGCTTGCCGCGGTGCGTGTTGCGGAAGTAAACGGAGAACTCGCCTTCCTTCGGCCCGAGGTGGCGGTTTGGCTCGCCTTCGCCCGGCGGCTCGACCTTGATCACTTCGGCGCCATGGTCCGCCATCATCATCGTCAGGTGCGGACCGGGCAGGAACATCGATAGGTCGACGACACGGATACCTTCGAGCTTCATCGGCGATACCTCGGATGACCTTGCTCAGATGACCTTGCGCGCCCGCAGCGCGTCGATTTCGGCGTCGGAATAGCCGAGTTCCCGCAGCACCGGCACGGTGTCGGCACCGAGCGCCGAGCCTGCACGGCTCGGCAGCCGCGAACCGTCGAGCTTGATCGGATTCGCGAACGCGCGGAAATCCGGCCGCAGCGGATGGGGCGTGGTGCGGATCATGCCGGTGCTGATCGGAAACGGGTTGTCGAGCGCCTGCGGCATGTCGTAGACCGGCGCGGCGGGCAGGGCGCCCTGCAGCTGCGGCAGCCAGTTCGCCGTGGTATCGCGTTCGAAGACCACGTCGAGCAGCGGCGTCAGTTCGTCGCGGTGCTGGCGGCGCAGTTCCGGCGTCGCGAAGCGCGGGTCGTCGGCCACCTCGGGCGCGGCGAGGATCCGCATCAGTTCGTGCCAGAACTTCTGCGTCATGCACATCACGAAGATCCAGCCGTCGCGGGTGCGGAACAGCTGCACCGGCACCGTCGAAGGGTGCGAACTGCGCGGCAGGCGCTCGGTCGCGTGGCGTTCGTTCAGGAACCAGGTGCCGGGATAGGAGAGCTGGTGCAGCGCGACGTCGAACAGGCTGACGTCGACGTCGCGGCCGATCCCGGCACGCTGCGCGCCCCAGATCGCGGAGATCATCGCCAGCGCGGTGGTGATGCCGGTCATGAAATCGATGATGGACAGCCCCATCCGCGTCGGCGGAGTTCCGGGCTCTCCGGTGAGGTGGAAGTAGCCGGCCTCGGCCTGCATCAGGTAGTCGTAGCCCGGCCAGGCGCGGCGCTCATTGTCGCGGCCATAGGCAGAGAGGTGGGCGCAGACCACCTTCGGATTCACGTCCTTCAGCGCGGCGTAGGTCAGGCCGAGCTTGTCAGGCTGGTCGCCACGCAGGTTGTTCAGCACCGCATCGCTGGTGCCGACGAGCTTGCGGAAGGCCCGCTGGCCATCCTCGGTCTTCAGGTTCAGCGTGACACTGCGCTTGTTGAGGTTGAAGGTCTGGAAAAAGTGACTGTCGTGCTCGCCGAGGAAGAACGGGCCCATCGAGCGCGTCGCATCGCCGCCCTGTTCGCGGTTCTCGACCTTGATGACGTCGGCGCCGAGGTCCGCGAGGTACATCGAGCCGAACGGGCCAGCGCCGAAGGCTTCGAACGTCAGCACGCGCAGGCCGCGCAGCGGCAGGAAGAGTTCGTTCATCGTGGCTCCGGGTAGCGTCTAGATGGGATTTCGCTCGACCAGCTGGCGCGCGATGATGAGCCGTTGCATCTCGTTGGTGCCCTCGCCGATGCACATCAGCGGCGCGTCGCGGTAGTAGCGTTCGACGTCGAAATCGGTCGAATAGCTGTAGCCGCCGAAGATCCGCATCGCCTCGAGGCTGTTCTCGACGCCCGCCTCTGAAGCGAACAGCTTGGCCATGCCGGCCTCGAGGTCGCAGCGCTCGCCGGTGTCGTACTTGCGTGCAGCCTGCTCGATCAGCAGCTTGGAGGCTTCGACCCGGGTGGCCATGTCCGCCAGCTTGAGCTGGATCGCCTGGTGGGAGGCGATCGGCTTGCCGAAGGTCTGGCGCTCCTGCGAATAGCGCAGCGCATCGCGCAACGCGCCGGCGGCAATGCCGGCGCCGCGAGCCGCGACGTTGATCCGGCCGAGCTCGAGACCGCCGACGGCATGCTTGAACCCCTGCCCCTCGACGCTGCCGACCAGCTGGTCGGCCGGCACGCGGAAGTCCTCGAACACGAGTTCCGCGCTGTCGATCGACTTGTAGCCGAGCTTGCGGATCTTCTTCGAGGCGCGGAAGCCTTCGCCCTTCTCGCACAGCAGCATGCTCATGCCTTTGTGACGAGGCTGGGCTTCGGGATCGGTCTTCACGAGCACGCCGAAACAGCTGCCGTAGACGCCGTTGGTGATCCAGGTCTTGGTACCGTTGACGACGTAGTGGTCGCCATCGCGGCGCGCGCTCGTGCGGATGCTTTGAAGATCGGTGCCGGCATTGGGTTCGGTGAGGCCGATGCCGCCGCGCAGTTCGCCGCTGGCGAACCGCGGCAGCCAGCGGCGCTTCTGCTCCTCGGTGCCGTGACGCTGGACGCAGGCCGCCATGATCAGGTGGGAATTGAAGATGCCGACCGGCGCCATCCAGACCGAGGACATCGCCATCACGAGCTTCGCGTAGGTGGAAGCGGAGAGTCCGAGCCCGCCGTACTCGGTCGCGATCGTCGCGCCGAACAGGCCCAGCTCCTTCATCTGTTCCACGATCTCGTGCGGATACTCATCTGCATGGTCGTACTTGCGCGCCACCGGGCGAAGCTCGCGCTCGGTCCAGCGCTCGATCGCCTCGAGTATGTCGCGTTCGTCGTCGCTGGCGGGCTGGGATGTCATGGCGATGGAGTCCTCTGCAGGAGTTTGTCTTCGACGGAATGCCCGCGGCGGGCGACCAGGATCGTGCGCTCGAAGCGGCAGATCTCTGCGCCCGTCTGGTTGCGGCCGATCGTGCTGACGGTGACGAGACCTGCGGTGGGGCGGGACTTCGAATCGCGCTTCTCGAGCACTTGCGTTTCCGCGTACAGCGTGTCGCCGGCGAACACCGGGGCGGTCATCCGGATCTCGCGCCAGCCTAGGTTAGCGATCGCCTTCTGGCTCACGTCGGTGACGCTCATGCCCACCAGGATGGCCAGCGTCAGCGGCGAGGCGACGATGCAGCGGCCGAATTCCGAAGCCTTGCCGTATTCCTCGTCGAAGTGCAGCGGGTGGGTGTTCATCGTCAGCAGCGTGAACCAGGTGTTGTCGGCCTGTGTGACGGTGCGGCCTGGACGGTGCTCGTAGACGTCGCCGACCACGAAGTCCTCGTAGTGCCGGCCGAAGGACTCGCGGTATCGCTGCGGCCCGACCGGAATCGCGGATTGGCTCATCGATGCTCCATTGGAGTGGTCAAATGTCCGGACAAATGCTAGGTTTCCTGGCGCGAAGTGTCAACGCAAGGGAGGCCGGTCGCCATGCCAACGGTTCGCGCAGCACGGGGCCCGCGGTTGCCGCGCTATCGGCAACTGGCCGACGAGCTGATCGGCGAGATCCGTGGCGGGCGCCTGCGGGTCGGGCAGACGCTGCCCGGCGAACTGGAACTCGGCGAGAAGTTCGGTGTCAGTCGGCACACCGTGCGCGAGGCGTTGCGCATGCTCGAGGAACTCGGGCTGATCGGTCGCCACCAGGGCATCGGCACGGTCGTCACGGCGCGCGAGTCTTCCGAATCCTACGTGCAGATGGTGCGTTCGCCCGCGCAGCTGATGCAGTACCCGCCGGATACGCGCCTCTCGGTCGTATCGTCGGCCGAAGTCGTGGCTAATCGCGCCCTCGCTCGCCTGCTCGGCTGCACGACCGGCACGCACTGGTTCCTGATCCGGGGCGTGCGGCGGCAGAAGCCGGATGGCCCCTCGATCTGCCTCTCCGACATCTACGTGCTGCCGGAGTACGCCTCGATCGTCGAGTCCATCGGGCGTCGGCCGCCGCCCATCTACGAGCTGATCGAGCAGCGATTCGGGGAGCAGGTCGCGACCGTGCACGTCGACCTGTTCGCCGGGTCCGTGGCCGCCGAGCGCGCGCAGTTGCTGGAGGTGGAAGCCGGCACTCCCTCGCTGAACGTCGTGCGCCGCTATACCGGCCGCAACCGGCGGGTGTTCGAGGTGTCCGTTTCCGAGCATCCGGCCGGGCGCTTCACGTACTCTCTCGAACTGCGCCGTGGCTGGCGTTCCGGGGACGGCTGGCCCGCGAGCTGAGCACACGACCTGCCAACGGAGACCGCCCTTGGAGACTCGACGAACCGCCCCTTCCGGACTGCGCAGCTTCCTGTTCGCGCCGGGCAATCATCCGCGCAAGGTGGAGAAGGTCTTCAGCGCTGGCGCCGACGTCGTGATCCTCGACCTCGAGGACGCCGTTGCAGTGGCCGAGAAGGAGGCGAGCCGTGCCACCGTCGTCGCGGCCATGCAGGCGCCGCGCACCTCGCTCGGCTACGTGCGGGTCAATTCGTTCGAGACCCGCTGGTGCATGGGCGACCTTGAAGCGGTCATCGGCCCCTGGCTCGACGGCATCGTACTGCCCAAGGCCGAGAATCCGGAGCAGTTGCGGACCGTCAGCGAGCGGATCAGCGAATGCGAGCGGCGCGCCGGCATGAAACCCGGCTCGCTCGACCTGATGCCGATCATCGAGACCGCCCGCGGCATCGAGGCCGCCGGCGCCGTTGCGGCGGCGGGCCCGCGCGTGCGCCGCCTGGCGTTCGGCGGCGGGGACTATACCAACGACCTCGATCTCACCTGGACGCCCGAAGAGCACGAGCTCGCCTATGCGCGCGCGCGGCTCACGCACGGCTCGCGCATCGCCGGCATCGAGCCGCCGATTGATACGGTGGTGATCCAGGTGCGCGACACCGAAAGGTTTCGGCGCTCCGCGGCGAACGGGCACCGAATGGGCTTCGCCGGCAAGCTCTGCATCCATCCCGACCAGGTGCCACCCTGCAACGAAGCGTTCACGCCGACCCGCGCGGACGTCGAGCATGCGCGCGCGGTGATCAGTGCGTTCCAGCAGGCCGAAGCGCGTGGCTCGGCGTCGATCCAGCTCGACGGGCATTTCATCGACTATCCGATCGTCTACAAGGCGCAGCGCGTGCTGGCGCTGGTGGCGCGGGTCGAGGCGGCCGGCGGACCGTCATTGCGCGACCCGAGCGACGCCGGCGGACCTCCGGCGGCTGTCCCCGGCGGCTGAGGCGCCGCTAGGTACCGCGGTCGACCGGATTGCCTGGCGTTGAAGCTGGCGATCTTCCGGTGCGTGCCAGATCGAGCACCAGGATTCCGCCGACGATCAGCGCGACCCCGGTCAGCTGCCATGCCGACATGCGTTCATCGAGCAGCAGCCAGGCGAGCAGGATCGTCGTCGGCGGGCCCGCGGTGGAGACGAGTGCGCCGCGCTGGGCACCGATCCGCCGCACGCCCTCGGCCTGCATCAGTGCTGGCACGAACATCACCAGCACGCCCAGCACTGCCAGCATCATCCAGCCCTCGGCCGGAATCGCGGCAATTCCCTCGACGCCGTGACGCACCAGCAGGTGCGTCGCGAGCGCCACCGCCGCCGCGCTCATCGCGAATAGCGTGAAGCGCGAACTGCCGATCTCGCGCGTGTAGCGTTCGCCGATCATGAAGTAGATCGCGTAGGTGATCGCAGCGAGGATCACCAGCGCGACCCCGAGCGCATCGGCCCGCATCTCCCGGCTGTCCATGCCGCCGACCGACAGGAAGATGCCAACGTAGGTCAGGGACATCGCCGCGAACGTCGCCTTGCGTGGCCACCGGCGCTTCTGCACCGACGTGAACAGCACCACGATGGCCGGATAGCTGAACATCAGCACGCGTTCGATGCTGGCGTCGATCATCGTCAGGGCCTGGAAGTCGAGCAGCGCGCCGACGTAGTAGCAGAGGAAGCCGGCGATCGCCGCGGCTAGCGCCGCGCGCGGCCGCGTGCCACGCACGATCGCGACGCCCTCGCGTGCGGTCGCAAAGGCCCAGAACAGCGGCAGCGCGATCAGCGCGCGGATCGCGGTCAGCGCCTCGAAACCGACCCCCATCTCGTAGAGGCGCTTGGCGAGGATGCCTTTGCTCGCGAACAGCATGGCGCCGCCGGCCACCAGAAGAGCGCCAACCAGGCGGTGGGCCGGGGCGGGCCCGGAGGACGAATGCGGCAAGGCAGGGCGCTCGGGTGCTCAGGCGGCGCGCGCGAGCTACGCACGCCGGTTCGCGGCGAAGTGGGCGATGCCCCAGATGCAGCCGCCGGCGATCAGGATCTCGCCGAAGTTGTCGAGCTTGTAGGTGCTGAGCGGCGGCATCGCGCTGAACAGCATCAGCAGCCCGCCTGCGAACACCCAGGGGAATCGCCGCCAGATCATCAGCACCACGCCGGTGCCGATCACGACCAGGCAGGTGATCACCGAAGCGATCGGCGGGCCGCGGCCCGGCACGACCATCTGGTCGGGAGAGCAGAACAATTCGGCCGGCACCTGAACTGAATATCGCACCAGGTCGAACTCGCAGACCGGGTAGAGATTCGTGGTCCAGAAGTAGGGCAGGTCCAGAACCATCAGCGATGCGGTCAGCGCGCAGAAGGCGACCATCACGCCCTTGTGCTGGGCCCAGGCGAAGCCGGCGAGCCGCAGCATCGCGCCGCAGCCGATGATCAGCCAGGCTCCGAAGATCCAGTGAATCCAGAAGCGCGGCCACGAAATCGCCTCGAGGAAGCCGCCGGTGCCGATGAATCGGCCGAGACCGACGACCAGGTTGTCGTAGAAGAGCCCGAACTGCGGAATCAACAACGCCAGTGCGACTGCCAGGCCCGTGGCCTTGTAGATCCGGACCAGCCAGAAGAACAGCAGCAGCTGGATGCCGGCCTGGAGCAGGAAAAGGGTCGAGTACATCGTCGCTCCGAGATGATTGGGACGAGATCGGCGGCCTTCGCGACCAGTCCAGGGCGTTGGCCGCCCTGCGCCGGTTGCGGGCGAATCCGCTTGCCACGCTGCGGAAGGCGCGGGTACTTTGCCGCATCGCGAGTCAGTGTGGAACCGGGAGAGCGCAGATGGCTGGACCATTGCATGGCGTGAAGGTGATCGAGATGACCAGCGTCGTGCTCGGGCCCTGGGCCTGCCAGATGCTGGGCGACATGGGCGCGGACGTGATCAAGATCGAGCAGCCGCGCGGCGACAGCAACCGCACGCTCGGCGCGAGCCGCCATCCGGGCATGTCGGCGCTCTACCTCACCTGCAACCGCAACAAGCGCAGCCTCGTGCTCGACCTGCGTCAGCCGGGCGCGCGTGATGCGATGCTGGCGCTGGTCAAGGGCGCTGACGTCTTCATGCACAACAATCGCCCGCAGGTGATGACCAAGCTCGGCCTCGACTACGCCGACATGAAGGAGGTCAACCCGAAGCTGATCTATTGCGGCGCCTATGGCTATTCGAAGAAGGGGCCGTACGGTGCGATGGGTGCCCTGGATGATTCGATCCAGGCGGCCAGCGGCATCGCGATGCTGAACAAGATGGTGCTCGGCGAGCCGCGCTACCTGCCGACGATCGTCGCCGACAAGACGACTGCACTGACCGTCGTCTACGGCGTGCTCGCCGCGCTGTTCCACCGCGAGCGCACCGGCGAAGGCCAGGAGCTCGAGGTCCCGATGTTCGAGACCATGGTCAATTACGTGATGGCCGAGCACCTCTGGGGCATGACCTTCGAGCCGCCGATGGGCCCGCCGGGCTACGTGCGGCTGATGAGCCACCACCGCAAGCCTTACAAGACCCTGGACGGCTACATCGCGATCCTGCCGTACCTCGACGCGCACTGGGAGAAGTTCTGCAAGCTGACCGGCCACCCGGAGCTGATCGCACATCCGGACTTCCGCACGCTCGCCGATCGCGTCCGCAACATCGACCTCACCTACGGCAAGACCGGCGAGATCATGGCGACGCGAACCACGGCCGAATGGCTGCAGCTGTTCGACAAGTCTGGCGTGCCGACCATCGTCGTCAACACGCTCGAGGACCTGATGGTCGATCCGCACCTGCAGGCGACCGGCTTCTGGCAGACCTTCGAGCATCCGACCGAAGGCACGCTGCGCATGCCTTCCTTCCCGGTCAATTTCGGCTCGACGCCCGCATCGATCCACCGCCACGCGCCGCGCCTCGGCGAGCACACCGAAGAAGTGCTGCGCGAGGCCGGGCTCGACGCGGCGCAGATCGCCGCGTTGACGGCGAACGGCGCGGCGATGACGGCGGAGCAGGCGGACGGCAACGTCGGCGAAGGCGGGGACTGAGACGCCCGTCGGCCGGACGGCCCGGCCCACCCGCCTCAGGTTTCGATGCCGTAGACCTTCAGCGCGTTGTCGCGCAGGAACTTGCGCAGCGGGTCCGGGCGCAGGTTCAGCGCGAGCACTTCGTCCATCGTGCGCCTGAAGCCGAGCACCGGGAAGTCGGTGCCGAACAGCACCTTGTCCTGGCCGTAGGAGTCGATGTACTTCACGAAGCTCTCGGGCCAGTACTTGGGGCTGTGCGCGTCGGAGCCGATGAACACGTTCTCGTGCTTCCAGGCCATCGCAATCATCTCGTCGGTCCAGGGAATGCCGACGTGGATGCCGATCAGCTTCAGTTCCGGAAAATCGCAGGCGATGCCGTCGAGCAGGATCGGACGACCGACGCTGCGCATCGGCGCTTCCTTCGAATAGACCATCGACTGTCCGACCTGCATCTGGATCGGCACGCCGAGCTCGCAGCACTTGGCGTAGAACGGGTAATACTTCGCGTGGTCGGGCGGCAGGTCATACCAGTGCGGATAGACGTGCGCGCCGATGAATCCCATGTTCTTCACTGCGTCCTCGAGCGCGCGCACGCCGTTCATGCCCTCGTACGGGTCGACGCCGGCCATGCCATGGAAACGACCGGGATACTTCTCGACCGCACGTGCGACCAGTTCATACGGCAGGTGGAAGCTGCCGGGCAGGCCCTTACGGCCGACCTTCGGCGCGAACAGCAACGCGCGCTCGATCCCGGCCGCATCCATCATCGCGAGGTGATCCTCGAGCGTGACGCCCTGCATGCTGGTCTTCGCCTTCATCTTTCCTGCGAAGAACTGCTCCTGCCAACCGGGGCGGAACGACAATGCTTCCTGAGTCCAGATGCCGGAGACGATGTCGATCGCGGGAACGGGAGGCAAGGCGGAGGCGGTCACGGGAAACTCCTGGCGGTTGATCTGCCGCGTTGGCCTGAACGATTGCTGCTGGAACCCATGGGAGGCCGCGATGATGCCGAAGTTGCCTGACAAAAACCGTGCGAAGTCACCGACCGCCCGAATCGGTTGCGCCATGTGGGTGCAAGGATTGTTGCGGTTCGGCAACAGGTCCGGACGTTTAGGGCAAATCTTGGTTGCGCTCAAGCCACCGTGCTAGCATCGCGGCGCTCGCGGATCGCAGGGTCGCTGTCCGCAAGCACCAACAACTAATCTTGGGGAAGCACTGATGCACAGCAAGCGGGCAAGCAAGCTCACGCGAATTTTCGGTCTGTCACTGGCCGCCGCGGCCGGTGCGGCCGTCACCGGGCAGGTCGCGATCGCGCAGGATTCTGCCGCGGCCGACTCGCTGGAAGAGGTCGTCGTCACCACCGCCCGGCAGCGCACGGAAGCCCTGCAGGACGTGCCGGCGTCGATCACCGCCATCACCGCCCAGACGCTCGAGGCCGCCTCGGTCGACCGCGCCGGTGACTTCATCCGCCTGACGCCCGGCGTCTCGCTGGTGCAGACCGCCGAGGTCGGAGATGCGCAGGTGAACATCCGCGGCATCAACGGTGCCCGCGACGCCGAGAACAGCTTCGCGCTGATCATCGACGGCATCCTGCAGACCAACCCGGCCGCGTTCAACCGCGAATACGCAGACCTCAAGCAGATCGAGATCGTGAAGGGTCCGCAGGGCGCCATCTACGGTCGCAACGCGGCCGCCGGCGCGATTATCATCACGACGACGAAGCCCGGCAGTGACTTCGGCGCGGACGTCAAGCTCGGCTACGGCGAAGACAGCACCCAGACCGGTTCAGTCGTTGTATCCGGGCCGATGTCCGATCGTGCGGGGTGGAAGGTCGCTGCCGACTACCGCAAGACCGACGGCTTCTTCTACAACAAGTTCCTGAGGAACAATTCGGTCGACGATTTCGAGGGATGGAACGTCAATGGCCGACTCGTGTTCGAGCCGTCTGATTCCTCGACGCTCGACCTGAAGGCCCATTACGGCAAGGTCGACGCTGCGTCGATCTCGTTCAATGCGAACTTCCTCGTTCCCGGCCTGACGTTTGCGCCGCTGCCGAATGCGCCGCTGTTCAACGAGGACGTCAACACCCACAACTTCGACTTCGTCAACAACATCGATCCGACGAACGACCAGGAGGCGCTCGACGTCTCGCTGAAGTACGACGCCGAACTCGGTATCGGCAAGCTGACCGCATGGGCGCTTTACAGCGACATCCAGAACTCGCTCGGCTCGGACGGCACCAGCGCGTCCTACGGCTTCTTCAACGCCGATGCGGGTTGCCAGTCCTCGGCCGCGCAGGTCTTCAACTCCGGCTTCGCGCTGCCGCCGCCGCAGATCATTTTCTTCGCCGCGCCGATGACTCCCCCCGCGGGCATCTTCGGGCCGTACACGCCGGTCACCTGCGACGGCACGCAGTATCAGGAACGCAACCAGAAGGACTATAGCTTCGAAGTCCGACTGGCGTCCTCGGGCGACGACCGGCTGCGCTGGCTTGGCGGCCTCTACTTCCTGAACATCGACCGCGAGGTCGGCGTCAACACCGGCATCGACAGCGGCACGGGCATCACCAAGCAGCTGTACGTGCCGCGCGGCCAGCCGAACTCGACCGAGCAGCTGGTCTGGGACAACTTCA
>Ga0163144_10006110_pt1 | contig 26644 bp, 25 predicted proteins | sample OliLak19BULKMAT1_FD_123175 | JGI IMG/M metagenome (GOLD analysis project Ga0163144, IMG submission 123175) | Freshwater microbial mat bacterial communities from Lake Vanda, McMurdo Dry Valleys, Antarctica - Oligotrophic Lake LV.19.BULKMAT1 | ecosystem: Environmental > Aquatic > Freshwater >...
CGGAGGGGTTGACGCGATGGAGGTAGCCCGTCGTCTCGGGTGTGATGTCGTGTTACTAGAAACCTGCTTCCTCGCCCCGAACGCGATCATTGACCTGTTCCAATGGCTTCAGGTGGCGCATCAGCTCAAGAGTTGTTGCAGTTGATCGAGAGGGCAGGGTCTGACAACGTCGGTGTCTGCTTCGACACGGCCAATGCAGTGTGCGTCGGAGATGATTCCGTCGCTGCTGTCGACGACAGCCGACACCGACCCCATAACCGGGCCATACTCTGCGGCCTACGGGACCGGTGCTATTCCGATACTTGAGGTACTGGGCGCTGTTGCCTCTCCGGTCTCACGGGGCGCACCAGCTTGCGTAGGGATCGCACATGTACGCCCGAAGGACGACGAAAGGGACATGGTCGCGGCGGGGGTTCGCTGGCTGCAGGAGGTACGGAACGGGCGCCTGCCGGCAGCGTGATGGCTGCGCGTGATGTTTATTGGTCTATGAGGTGTCTGTGGGCACCCTTCGTCCCGCCCGAGCCAACTCCTTCGACCACATTCACTGTGCTTGAGATTCTGACCGTACTTAGTAGATCAGTTGCCCGCCCGACACGTTGAGCACCGTGCCGGTCACGAACGACGAAGCGTCTGACAGGAGGTAGAGCACCGCGCCAGCGAGCTCGTCCGGGTCAGCCACTCGACCCATCGGCACCGTATCGATAAAGGCCGATCGAGCGGCATCCGAGAGCCCGTCGCGCATCATTGCCGTCTCAACGCCTCCTGGAGAAACCGCATTCACCCGGATGCCGTCGGCAGCGAGGGTCTTCGCGAGTCCGCGAGTCAGCGACACCACCCCGCCCTTCGTCGCGGAGTACGGAATGGAGTTGCCGATGCCCCCCGTCCACCATCCTTGAGACGCGAAATTGACGATTGAGCCACGGTGACCTGCGGAGACAAATTCGGCAGCGATGGCACGGTTCAGAAAAAAGGTCGCCTTCAGGTTGACGTCAAACTGGAGGTCCCATTCTTCCTCCGTGATCCCGTACAAGTCGTTGTTGCGCAGAATCACCGCGGCGACGTGGGCGAGCCCGACGATGGTCCCCGCCTTCTTCGCCTCATCGATGATCGTGCTGTGTGAGGCGATCCGAGCGAGATCGTGCTCAATTGCCAGATGGCCCTTGCCCGTCAGGCTGTGAATGACAGCCTCAAGGTCGGAGCCTGGGCGGTCAACGCCTGCGACGATCGCGCCGCACTCCGCGAGTGCTCGGCAAACCGCACTTCCGATTCCGCCGGCGGCGCCGGTGACGATGACGACTCGTCCGACCAGCCCGCTGTCTGTTCTCCAGGTCATGTGTCTGCCCTGCTTTTGTCCGGGACAGTGACCGGCCCCAAGAAGACCTTCCGGCCGGTGTGAGCTGCCGAGCCGAATTCCGTCGGCTTCGTGCGGCCTGCCCGGGTATAGAGCTCTTCAGGAACGGCCGTCGGGTCTTTGTACATGGTCCAACGGCACTGCTGCCGTTCCGTCTGGCCGGGGGCGTAGACCGGGGGGTCGATGACTCGAACGGGGTATCCAAAGTGGTCCATTGGCATCTGTTCTGTTAGCACGATGCAGTGGGCGCAATACAGGCAGACGCCGGGGGTGAAGTGGTTCCAGTCGTGAGGCTCCTCCGCGACCTTCCAGTTATAGGGCGGCTCCATCCGCGGCCCTGTTCCTTCGATCTCGTCACCCTGCACCGTACGACCGCCCGAGCCGCACGGATCAAAGCTGACGACGAAGCGATCCTCGAACTCTTCAAAGCCGATGTCACCGGTTCGCTCGGGCCCGACCAGGTGCCCGCGCATGGCCTCAAACGTCACATACATGAGCACATCCAGCGATTCACCCCACTTGAAGGAATCGACATCGAACCGCGTGTACCGCTCGTCAAACCAGGGCTGGAGGATCGTCTGCCACATGTCGAGGATCGACTCTTCGCCCAGCCGGGTGGAAACTTCAGACGTGTATCCGTAGATGGTATCGACGTCGCGGTCGTGTGTTCGACGCCATGTCTCTTTCGCAAGGCCCATCAGGCCATGCGCAGTGGAACCGTCGTGTCTTTTGCAGGCCTCCACAACTCCGGCGATCTGGTCGTGAAAGCTCGCCCACTCTTTCGCGGGGTCGAAGGTCGAACCATCGGGCATTCGCGTGACCTCAGCGATGCTCGCTCGCACGGTTGCAAGATCGTTCTCGCCGAGACCGTTTTCGAAGAGATAGTTTTCGAGCTCGCCGATCCATTGCCGATACAGTTTCCAGCAGACTCGCGCCTCATCCACGAAGTAGTGCGCCAGCTCGGCGGCGTCGGACCACCGGCCACTGTCGATTGCTCGCCCCACTTCTACAAAAGTCGACACCTTCTGTTCGACCCAATCGCCCGAGCGGATTCTGCGGCCAAGCAGTTGGGAGAAGGTGAGGGCTGGCATGGTGACTCCATCTGCATCAGGCACGTCCTAAGACCCTAGTGTCTTGGAAGAACGGCCACAATCGTTACCAGACGTGCCTTCCCCCGGAAAATCGTGTCGAAAGAATCGATGTCGGGTTTCCATACCGGAGTTTGTGTGAAGACGGCCTCGATGGCGACGAACGGTGGAGCGCGCTGCCCCACGGGCTCGACCTTGTGCTTGCTGACGTCGAACCAATCGTTCTTATCCTCACACCATGGCCATTGACGCTCCTCAGCCTTCACCAGGCGCAAACCCCAACTACAGAAGAAGGTCCGCCTCCAGGAGGGCACTCTTGATGGGGTGTGTCGAGCGGCCAGACCGTCGCGGGAGCGCGCATCCCTTCACGCCACACGTCGGCGCAGCATCCGCCCGCCTTTGCGAAGCGCCAGGAACGCGGCCACCGCGGCCACGACGCAGCCCCAGTCGATGAAGTCGAGGGGGCCGGTGCCGAAGAACGTCGCGATGGCGGGCACGTAGACGATGGCGAGCATGATCGCGAGGGCGCTGAGAATCGCGAGCCAGAAGGTGTGGTTGGTGAACTGGTAGCGGGTGAAGAATCCGTGCACGCTGCGGAGTTGGATGATGCTGACGAGTTGGCAGACCATGATCGTCACGTAGGTGACCGCCGTCGCGCGCTCAAGCACGTTGCGGGCCCGGTGCTCGTGAACGGGTCGATGTCGTTGCGCGTGCAGGAGTAGAGGTAGCTCGCGATCGCGAACACGCCCATGAGGGTGCCGGCGGCGAAGGTGTCGAGCATCGAGCGGCGGTCGAGAATGCGCGACTCGGGGTCGCGGGGTTTCTCTTTCATCGTCTCGCCCTCTTCGCGATCGCGACCGAGGGCCGCGATCGGAAAGATCTCGCCGAGCAGGTCGATGGCGAGAATCTGCAGCAGGTTGAGGGCGAGCGGCACGCCGAACAGCGAGGCGAGGGCGAGTCTGGCGAAGCTGTCGTCGAGCAGCACGACTTCGGCGGTCTGCTTGGCCACGTCGGTGCCCGACGCGCCCATCGCGACGCCAATGTTGGCGTTCCGCAGGGCAGGCGAGTCATTGATGCCGTCACCGGTGACGGCGACGAGATTGCCGGATGCTTTCACGAGGTCGACGATGCGCACCTTATCGTCCGGCGCGACCCGGCTTAACTCCGTTCCGCCGCGCAGCGCGTGCGCGAGCACCTCGGCGCCGGTCACGATGGTGAGCCCGTGATCGGGAATCGTTCTTGCTGGTGCGGTGTCGGTGGCCGCCAACAGGGTCTCGTCGGCGCGAAGCCCCACCTGCGGCGCGATGGCGATGGCGGTAAGCGAGAAGTCGCGCGTGATGATGTTGACCTTCACGCCGGCGTCGAGCACACCGGCCATCGCGTCGGGCACGGCCGAGCGAATCGGGTCGATCATCGACACCATGCCCAGCACCGTGAGGTTCTTCTCAATGACGGTGAGGTCGGTGCTCTTTGTCCCTTTCTCGGTGAGCGTGCGCCGCTCGTAGAGCAGGTTACGCAGGGCGTAGCCAGCCTTCTCGCCGTGCAGAGCGAGCAGTGCGTCGCAGTCGGCAGCGGTGATGGGGCGCACGGTCGTTCCGGTGTCGGCTGTGTGGCCGGATGCGGTGCTGACGCTGATGTGGGTGGCGCGGTGAAGGATGCTCTCGGACGAGCCCTTCGAGTAGGCCATGATGCCGCCGCCGCTTTCATGACGGATCGACGTCATCACTTTGCGCGTCGAATCGAAGGGCAGCTCAGCCACCTCCGGATGCTCGGCCTCGAGCGGGGCGAGGTCGAGCCCGGCTTTGGCGGCGGCGACTGGCAGGGCGCCTTCGGTGGGGTCGCCGAAGATGCGCCAGGTCTCGCTGTCGGCAGATGGCGGCACGAGTTTGGCGTTGCTGGGTAGCACGCCGACACCCAAGAAGTCGCGCAGCGCGGCTCTGGCGCGCGCCGAGGGTTTCGACGCCGCTAATCTTCTTGACGGTCTGCTTTGCGAGCGTCGACGCCGCCGACGCGAGCGCCGTGTTCACCTCGGCGGGCAGTCCCGGGGGAATGAGCGCGAACGCGAAGCCGACGGCAAAGAGGAGCGCCACTGTGAGCGGCAGGGCTGACTGCAGGGCGATGATGAGCACGACGGCCCAGCTCGGTACCCATGCCGGTTTCCACCACGACCGCGAGCGCCTCGCCCGTGGCCACGGTCGTCAACGCTGGCGCCCTGCATGTGCGCGAGGCTGTTCGGCTCGCCTTCGCGAGCGCGCACGACGAAAAGCTCGACGTCCCAGACTGTTGAGCACGTCAAGGTTCTCGCGAGAGCGGAACCCTTGTGCGTCGGGTCAGCTCGTCGAGAAGGCCGAAGACCAGTGCCCACGGTCGCGAACACCGCGGTGACCACCGGAGCACCATCCACGGCGTCGACGCCGGCAGGGCACGTGTGCCCGACCCTGGTTGTCAGGATTCACCTCGACACCGGCGGCGCCAGAATCTGTCCATGCAAATTCGCGCAACATAAACGCGTTCAATAAACCGGCTCTGATCTCCAGGGCGCAGAGCTCTTCTCCCCAGGCTGCGACCAGCAGACCGACTACGACATCTGCCTCTTGATGAAGAGAACCGCATATGGCTTGAGGCTCACGGTGGCCCCTGGAGTGAGCGAGGCCTCCCTCACCGCTTCCCCTTCAGATGCGCCAGCATCGGGTCGGGAGAACGAGTCATCCAATAGTCGTATGGTGACGTCAGGCAAGCTTCCTTCCGAATCCGACGAGTCTCGAAGAAGCCCCTCGGCCCCGATCACCAACTCCTCATCACTGAGGTTTGCAACCACAGCGCAGCTACCCGAATTCGTGGTCCAACGAATTCCGGCGACGCGGTCGTCGAACGGGTCTGAAACGGACACGTTTGAACCAGCCATCGGAGAGTTCTCCTGAAGACGCTGAAGCACCCACCCGATCGGGGTTCCCTGAGTGCCGCCCTCCCCGGAGAGCGAAAACAGGGTGACCGCGTCTACCCTCGCAGCGACGCACGACCGCAAGAAAGCCACTGTCCACGCGGCGCCGAAGAGGCCGCGCTGCCGCCCATCGACAGAAACCCAAGGTTCGCCAGGACCGGCAGGGCCGGCAGGGTATGGCCCGTTGGGCCCCAGTAGGTGAACGGGCCCGACCGAGAGCGACGTACCGGGATAGAGCGCGCGGGTGGAGTCTGCGATATCGATGATGGTGGCCGCGTTCTGCATGAGAGACACATCATCGGCCGCATGAACCTGCGGATTGTAGGAGAAGGCGATGCCGTCAAGCCCCTCATACTCAGGTCGAGAACGGTTGATCTCGTTGAAGTTCTGCTCTGTGCCGCTCAGCACCGGTAGCGCCGCATCGGCGGCCCGAAGTGCGCCCACAAAATCCGACACTAATGCGGCTGGGGTCGCCACTTTGGTCGCACTGAAGCCGGCTGCTCGCTCCAAGACGACCACTCTAATGACGGATGCTGACGACGTCACGCCGTCCCTCAGCGCATTGGCCAGCGTGGACGCATCCTCTGCGGCGTCCTCCGGAGTGGTCGACAGCACAAGTTCGATGGGAACCGATTTTGGGCTGAAGAGACGGCCTGCATCGTCGAGAGCTCCGGCGACATCTCCAACCCTGTCCACTTCAACCCGAAGGAAATCAGGACGAACCGGCGGCGGCAACTCCCGCTCATCTCGCCGCTCTGAGGGCGCCCACAGTTGACCAATCTGCGGCAAACCCGACGAATGCTTTTCGAACACGAGGTGAGAATCGATGGGGACAGCGGGGAGAGGGTCTGCGCGCCCCTCGTCGCCTATCGTGAGTACGATGCCTTGCTCGAAACGATCGCCACGATGAGCGGTAAAAGGAAATCCCCGCTTCATCGACGTGCCGTAGGTCTTGTAGTTGGCATCCGCCCAGTTTCGATGGTCCTGCATCTCGAAGTCGTCTCCTTCGAAAGAGAAGGACGCGCTCAGGCCGTCGAGATCGAAGGTAATGTGGCGAAACTCGTCAAACATTGCCGTGAGAGTCCCGTTGCGGATCAATTGAGGCTCGATTATTGACGGAAGCTGGCCGGTGAGCGCCTGCCCGTTTTCTGTCGTGGCTAGGTAACCACGGTTGCGGTACTCCTCCAGCGGATGATGCAAGTTGAAGCCAATCTTGGAGTATTCGAATTCGCGCAGCGCATGCCCTGCCAAGCGATACGAGAGAGTGCCATCAGATGTGCCCTCGATGGTGCCGCGCCACTCGAAATCGATCTCACCGAAGTGGTGCCGGCAGCGGAACGTCACGGCGAAGTGCTCCGGGTCTTGCGAAACCTCGAGGTCTTCGATCACTCCCGGAATGGTGTTCCATGGAGCATCACGCACCGCAACGTAGATGCGCTGCGCGATCTCCCTCCCACGCCAGCGCACGCCGACAAGATCGGTACCGGAGAGTCGTACGCGCAACGAACCCGCCACGAGTTCGTGCATGCGCGCAGACGGAGCTGAACCTGACATGGTCATACTGACCTGCTTTCTACTCAGAAACCCAGAAAGAAATGCCTACTTGTCTGTGCGGTACTTCGCGATGAAGTCCTCATCAAGCTCCCACCCGAACCCTGCGCTGGTCGGGAGTGGAAGTTCACCATCCACGAGCGCAGGCCGGTTCGCGAGCAGGTTCCAGTAGATGGGATCGCGCGTCGGTGAGAAGGATTCGACAAAGGTGCCGTGGGGCACAGAGGCGAGCAAGTGTGAGGCAACCTGGGCTTCCTCGTGGTGGCCGAGCTGCACCTCGAAGACCGCGGCAAGTGCCGCGACCCGACGCCACTCGGTGGGCCCCCCGCCCCACGATGCGTCGTAGTTGCTGACATCGATGGCGCTGTTGAGCATCATTTCCCGCATTCCTACGCGCGAGATCTCGCTCTGGCCCGCCGCCACATTCACGTTTCCACGCAGTCGCACATCGCGAAGGCCACGCCAGTCAGCATGCCAACGCGTTGGTTCCTCAAACCAGCGAAGGGTGACGTCGTCTTCGATCAGCGAAAGGAAGTTCAGCGCTTCGGCGACCGAGTACCCCTGATTTGCGTCGACCACGAAGAGGAAGTCGTCGCCCACGATGCTCTTTGCTACGCGCAAACGCTGGGCATCCTTCTCGGGGGACTGACCGCCGATCTTGAACTTCATACCAACCATGCCATGCTCCCCCTTGAAGAAGCCAAGCTCCTTCTCGAGGTCTGCCTCACTGGATCCGTAGTAGCCCCCGATGCCGATCATCGGGATGCGATCGCGAAAGCCTCCCCACAGTTGCCAGAGCGGCATGCCCGCGTATTTTCCGACCGCGTCCCAGATGGCACTGTCGACGCACGCAATCGCCTGCATCGGAAGGCGGCGATCTCGTAGCTGGTCGAGGGTAACCCCAACCATCATGTTCCATGACCGCTCAACGGCGAGAACGTCTTTGCCGATGAGCATGGGGGCGATCTCGTCGTTGATGATACCCAGAATCTCGGCCTGCTCCTCGTCAGAGTCGGCGTTGTAGGCCTCTCCGATTAGCCCGTCAGACGTTCTAATGCGGGTGATGATGGTGCAGCGATTTCGCATCTGATAGAAGCTGCCCTTGTAGAGGTGTTTCAAAGGCACGGTCAGGGGGATCGTCTCAATCGATTCGATTGTGGGCATTCTTGAGTTCCTTAGTGTGATGACACGGTGAATGTTGGACGATGAATGCGGGTGACCGCTGGTGGCGGTCTCGGCCCGAGAAGCGAAGCCGTCATGTGAGCCTCGCGACAATCTCGCTGGCGACCCGTGAGGTGCTTGCATCACCGCCGAGATCAGGAGTGCGAACGCCCGAAAGGAGTACCGCCTCGAACGCGGCGACTAAGTCTGATGCCGCGTCGGAGAATCCGAGGTGGTCAAGCATCATCGCTCCGCTCCAGATCTGGCCGATCGGATTCGCGATCCCCTGCCCCGCAATATCGGGCGCGGAACCATGCACCGGTTCAAACAGCGAGGGGTAATGTCGCTCAGGATTGAGGCTCGCACTTGGGGCCACCCCAATGGACCCTGCAATCGCGCCAGCCAGGTCCGAAAGGATATCTCCCAGAAGATTTGACGCGACAATCACGTCGAACGATGCGGGGTTGAGCACCAGCTTCGCAGCGAGTGCGTCAATCAAGACCTTCTCTAGCCGCACCCCTTCATACTCCGCAACGACTTCTTCCACGACCTCATCCCAGAACGGCATGGTGTGCAGAATGCCGTTCGACTTAGTCGCAGAGGTGAGTCGGCTACGACGGGTCGCGGCGAGGGAGGCAGCGTACCTGGCAACTCGGGTAACCCCCTTACGCGTGAACACGGTTTCCTGCATCGCAGCCTCTTCGGGCTTACCTCGGAACATCCGACCGCCGATCTCGGAGTATTCACCCTCGGTATTTTCCCGCACGATCACGAGATCAATGTCGCTCCCGCCGAGCACCGGGCTCGCAATCCCGGGCAAGGCCCGCACCGGTCGCAAATTCACGTACTGCTCGAACTCGCGCCGAATGGGAATAAGGAGTCCCCAAAGCGTCTCAGTGTCGGGAATGTCGGGGGCCCCGACCGCGCCGAAGAAAATGGCGTCGTGAGTGCTCAGCGTCTCGATGCCGTCGGGGGGCATCATTCGGCCGGTGCGTCGGTAGAGATCTGACCCCCATTCAAAGGGGCGCCACGACACAGCCTCGCCATAGCGTGCGAGAACGGCATCGATGCAGGTGATTGCTGCTGGCACTACCTCCTTGCCGATGCCGTCTCCTTCGAGCACAGCGATGCTCGCGGGCTGCCCATCCTTCATCGGTCGCACCTCGCCCAGAAGCTCAACGTTGATGACGCACTCATGCCGACCCCGCGCACAAAGTAACCATCCGCGACGGGCCGCATCCCGCCTTGTCGCACCATGCCGTCGCGCTCATCACTGAGGATGCACGCGCTCCTACGAGGCTTCACTGTCGGTTCCTATCCGAAGAAAAAAAGCATGATCAAGAGAGATGGAGATCGCATGCTCGGCTCAATACATGAGCTGACCGCCCGTGACATTGAGGGTCGCGCCCGTGATGTACCGAGAATCGGCGCCGACCAGGAATACCGCGGCGTCGGCTACCTCCTCCGGCGAAGCTAGGTGGCCCAGCGGCACCTGCGCCACGCTCGCAGCCAGGGCCTCGTCGGTGAGACCACTCCGCATCATGGCGGTGTCCACGAATCCAGGAGCGACGGTGTTCACGCGAATACCATTCGGGGCCAACGTGCGCGCGAGACCGCGAGACATTGAGACAATTCCTCCCTTGCTCGCGGCATAGACAACGGATCCGCCGAACCCGCCCGACCACCAGCCTTGGGAAGTGAAATTCACGATCGCCCCACCCTCACCTTGAGCAATGAGTAAACGGGCCACCGCGCGATCAAGGAAGAAGGTCGCCTTCAAGTTGATATCGATCTGAAAATCCCAGTCCTCCTCGGTGATCTCCTCGATCGAGTCGCGTCGTTGCAGTACAGCGGCGAGGTGAATCATCCCCTTGAGTCGGACCCCCGCGGCGCGTATTTCCTCGACGAGGTCGTCGATGCTCGAGAGTGACGCAAGGTCGATAGTGGTGCTCCGATGTCCCAAGCCGTCCAATCCGTCGACAACCGCTCGTACGCCGGCTTCATCACGGTCAACCGCCCAGACCTGTGACCCATCGGCCGCCAGACGCCGGCACGTCGCCGCACCTATTCCGCCGGCTGCACCAGTCACCAATACGCACTGCCCGTTCGCTGACATTTCTGACTCTCCTTCGCTGTAGCTAAATGTGCGCTGTTGCGCCCCTCACCGTGTTACTTCACGCCACTGCTTCTAGTACCCGGCGCGCGCGTTCGCCGCCCTCAGTCAGCACCGCTGACGCCTCGAAGTGGAGCTGCTCTGCCGCCCCTGATTCGCCGAGCAGACGGTTCCATTTCTGAGCGAGCATCGCGCTCGTTGCCTGACTGCCGATATCCAAGCCGGGTGGGGGCGTTGCTGAACCAGTCGCGTCACGGTGAACCGACTCGCCCGCACCTGCGTGACCGGCGAGACTCGCACCGCCGGCAGACGCGCCCGTGATCCGAAGGCGACCGTATCCCACAGGCAGGTCAGCCGCGCTGACCGAGACTCTTGCGCGCAGGGCACGGGCCCCGGGGGTCATCGCGAGGTCGAAAGGATCTCCAGACAAGTAGGCCGCGGCGACTGCCGAACGAACATCCCACCAATCGCCGCCGTATTCTCCGCTGACCAGGGCGACTGCGCCCGGGGCGATCTCCACCACGATCTGGTCGACGCCACTTGTCGATGCGTCGTCGCGAGCTGCGGAGCTTTCCTGGTCACGCGCTCGAAGGCCTTCGTCTGCCGAAAGCCCAACGGCTGCCTGTACGAAACCGTTCACGGGATAGATCCGCACTGAGATTCCCGAGGGTGCGAGATCGAGTTCCGTCAAGGCGCGGGAGTCCACAGCCTCGGCGCCCGCGCCAAGAATCGCGATCGCGCCCCGCGGGCCGTCGAGTACATGCCTGCTGCCCGAAAACCCCTGCGCGGCGAAACGCGCCGCATGTAAACCTGTGCTCGTCGCGGCAACTCGATGAAAGACCATGCTGCGCGACCGCTCTAGGGACGCCTGCCCAAGCCCCCCGGCAGCGGAGATAGCGTGCGCCGCCGCAGCGACGAGCTCGTCTCTGCCGAGTTCGAAGAGAAGGCCCGCGGTGATGGCTGCACCGAAAGCACCCGCCACAGCAGTGGGGTGGTGCCGTGCCGAGTGCTTCGGCCCCAACAACTGCGCAAGAGCGGTGGTGGCGCGATACCCCGCGGCCGCCGCCGCGAGAAGTGCTGGGCCACTTGCATTGCGGTCTGCAGAAAGCGCGAGAGCGACAGGCCACACGATGGAACCAGGATGCACCAGCCCGCGCCAGTCAATGTCATCGCGGTCTCCCAGGCACGAGCGCACCGTGAGTTCGGAGACCACTCCGTCGACGCCCACCGCGCTGTATCTCGGGCTGGTGTCCGCACGCTCGTTCGTCCCCGACTCTGCTGCAATACAGGCAAGGAAATCGCCGAGCACGAACCGCAGTGCGCTCTCGTCCGCAGACTCAAGGCTCGTCTCGGTCACGAGTGTGACGAGCTGTTCGAGTTCGAACGAGGCCCGCCCACGGGTCATTCGCGATACCTTTCAATTACCTTTTCATCGACGTCGATACCGAGTCCAGGCGCGGATGTGGGTGGGTAAACCCAGCCGTCCACATGGACAATGGGGTCTGACACAAGATCGTGCTGCATCGGATTACGAAGTGGCTTGAATTCGAAGAGCTTGCAGGCAGGGCTACTGAAGCTCACGGCAAGGCTGGCCGCACTCACAATGGCGGACGACCACGCGTGAGCGTTAGCCTGGCGCCGATAGAACTCGACCCGGTCTGTCACGCGCTTGAAACCCGTGATGCCTTCTGCGCGGCCTGGATCAACGCCCACCACGTCGCAGGTCCCGGTTGCCAGCACTCGCTCGAATCCCTGAAGGTTCCACTCCCGCTCACCGTAGGCAATCAGCGTCGTCGTCTTTGCGCGCAACGTTGCGTAGCCTTCGGGATCCCAAGCGCCCAGTGGCTCCTCGATCCAGTCGATGCCGTAGTGGTCGAAGGCTTGCACCCTCTTGACGGCGGTAGATACGTCCCACTTGATGGCGAAACCGAGATCAATGATGAGCATTCGATCGTCTCCGATCGCCTCGCGCATAGCACGCACATACTCGACGTCTCGATCATGCTCGTACCCGAGCTGGGCATTCCCGCGTTTGCCGAAGCCGACCTTCATGCCCTGCAGACCCGAGTCAAGCCAACCGAGCGCTTCTTCGGCCATGGCAGGAATGGATTCGTGGTGTCCGTGAGATGAGGCGATAGCCGGGAGCCTGTCATGCACCGGACCCCCCAGTAGCTCACACACGCTCACGCCGAGTGCTTTGCCCTTGATGTCCCACAAGGCAATATCGATCGCCGCCACGGCGTACGAGGCGATGCCGCCGTTGTAGCCGTACCACCATGCGCGGTCTTTGAGGGCATGCCAGATCGCCGACGTGTCTAGAGCACTCCGGCCAACGATGAGTTCTGCCATTCCGGTAATGATGGCGGCAACGGCTGGGTTCGCCTCAGGAAACTGCGTGATCGACTCACCCCATCCCACGATTCCATCTTCCGTGGTGATCTTGACAAGACAGAGGTATCGCGTCGCGTTGAAGTCGTTCGGTTCTGGGTAGGCGACGGGTATAGCTTCGACCTTGGCGATCCTCATGCAGCTCCGTCCTGCGGGTGTGGATCTGCATGGTGATGGTGCGGCGCGTCGGAGCCGGCGAGCGATGCGATCGCCTCGGCGAGACTCTCTGCGTCGGTGTACGCCCCGACGAGGAGACTTCCAACGATCCGACCGCGGGAGAGGACGATGACCCGATCCGCGGCATCGAATACTTCGGAGTCCTCCGTGCAGTACATGACTACTGCAGCACCGGTGTCCGAGTAGTCACGAAGCAGTCGATAGATCTCTGCCTTGCTGGCCAGGTCGACACCGCGGGTGGGCTCTTCCAGGGCGATCAGGATGGGCCGAATGGCCAGCGCCGAGGCGATCGCGACTTTTTGCTGATTTCCTCCGCTTAGGGATCGAATGGGAGTGTCGAGGGTTGCCGTCTTGACTAGGAAAGTCTTCTGTGAGGCAGCAGCCCAGCGGTGAGCGGCGCTGCGGTTCAAGGTCCCGGCCCTAGTGGTAAGTCGGCTGGCCTCACGAACGAACAGATTTTCACCGACGGAGAGGTTCTCGAAAAGGCTCACACTGCGATCGCCAGTCACATAGGCAACCTGACTCTGAGCGGCCGAGCCACTTCGGCTGCCAAGCTTCAGAAGGCCCTTAGCCCTCTCGAATCCGGCCATGGAGCGAACCAACTCGCGACCACCGGAGCCTTCTACTCCTACGACGGCGAGGATCTCCCCGGTGGCTACGTCCAGTTCGATGTCAGCGAACCGGGCCCGACGATGGGTCCACTGGGTGAGACGCAGCAGGGGCGGTGCAGCGGCCTCGCGTGCAGTCCGATCGGCGGCGCCCGCGCCAGATCTTCCGACGACAAGCTCGCGGGCGATCCTCTCTTCGTTAATGTCGGGTGTGACAAGTTCCGTTCGGACACACCCATCGACGACCACCACAACCCGATCGCAGTGCGTCGATAGCTCGCCGAGCCGATGACTAACCAGGACGATGACCTTGCCCTGGCCCGCGAGCGAGTGCATCCGATCGAAAAGTTCGGCGGACTCGTTCTCGGTAAGCGCCGAGTTTGGCTCGTCGAACAGGAAAACGTCGGCGTTCTTGGCCAAGGCCTTAGCGATCTCGGTGCGCTGCTGGAGCGCTAGCGGGAGACTGTCCACGGTGGCGTCGGCATACTCCAGCAGCCCCACCTCCCGCAGTACCTCAGTATTCGCATCGCGACCCTTGGGTCGGTTGAACCGGGACGGCTCGGCCCCGACGAGGAGATTCTCCGCGACGGTCAAATTGGGGAAAAGCTGCGGCTCCTGGTGGACAATTGCCACCCTGTGGGCATCTCGTTCCGCCGACCAAGGCAGACCGTTGAGTGTAATGCGCCCACTATCTTGCTGGGTCTCGCGGGCGAGGATTTTGACTATTGTGCTCTTGCCGGCACCGTTCGGACCGGCAATTCCGAGGATCTCCCCCGGCCGCGCCTGCAGCGTCAGCCCTCCTAGGGCGACCGTGTCACCGTAAGTCTTGACCAAGTTCTGGATCTCGATGCCACTCTTCGCGGGCTCAGCTGACATCTTTAGCGCTCCTTCCGCCAGCGCTGTGTCGCTTGATCCAGCACCACCGCGGCGATCGTGACCACACCGATGAAGATCTGCTGGAGGAAGGCCCCGGCAGCCATCAAAGCGAGTCCGTTGTTGAGAATCGCGAGCAGCAAGCATCCCAGCAGGGTGCCGAGCACGGTACCTCGTCCACCCGACAGGCTCGCTCCGCCGATCACGACGGCCGCGAAGCTCGGGAAAAGAAGCCCTGCACCGGAATCCGGTTGCACCGAGCCAATGAAGGAGAAGGTCAAGATCCCCGCTACGGCTGCGGCGAGAGCGCAGATCACGAAAGCCCAGATTTTATAGCGACGAACCGGGATTCGGGCGAACTGCGCAGCAACGGCGTTGCCGCCGATCGCCTTCAGCCGGAAGCCGAAGAGGGACTTGCTAATGATGTACCAGAAGCCGAGTGCTATGACAGCCATCCAGATAGCGCCCATCGGCAGCCCGAACGGGAGGTCCTGATTGCTCAGGCCCAGAAACCAGGAGATCTGCCCTGCGTCTACCTCCCGTCCCCCCGACATGGGCGAAAACGTGCCGGAGCCACTCACAAGCAGGGTGAAGCCGAAGACGAGTGTGCTCGCACCGAGTGTGGCGATGAAGGAAGGGATCTTCGCAACCGTGGTGAAGAAGCCGTTGAAGAGCCCCACGCAGATTGCGACGAGCAGGGCAAGTCCGATCGCCGCGGCGATGTTCCATCCCCAACTGATCCACGCGACAGCTGTGAGCATAGCGCTCAGTCCATAGACAGCCCCGAAGGAAAGGTCGATCTCTCCAACGATGAGGACGGCCGTCAGCCCCAATCCGACGATCGCCAGCGTGCTCATGTACCTCAGGAGGCCCAGGAGGTTCTCCGGCTGGAGGAAGAGTCCACCGGAAGCGATAGCGAAGATCGCCATAATAACAAGGATGGTTCCGATCAACCCCGCCGTTCGACCGAACTCCCTCAGGAAGGTCTGGCCCCGCCCCTTCTCGGCCCCTGGGCTAGTTTGCGCCACTGCCTGCTTCACTTTCGCTGCCGGCTCACTCGACACTTGCGCCTCCATGTTTGATGGTACTTCGACACATTGGGGCCGGCCAGCGTGCTGGCCGGCCCCAATGCTGTAATCAACCCAGATGCCCGGGCTACCCGAGGATTGCGTTGAGCGCCTCGCGTGCAGCGTCGACATTGTCGGACGTCACCGGGACGAGTTCCTGCGTGTTCGGCATAACCAGACCGTCCCTGAGGAACGCAGCGCACGCGAGTGCCCCGAACCCGGCCTGCTGCGACCACGCTTGGTCGAGGGCGACCACCTGAGTGCCGTCCTCGATTCCCATGAACTGGCCTTCGCTAAGGTTCCAGCCGAGCGTGAAGACCTCGCCGGTCCGGTTGGAATCCTGAATTGCACGGTTCGCGTGCTCAGCGCCGATGTCCACGTTCTGGATGAACTGGACGTCAGGATTGCCGGTCAGGAACGCCTTATAGACATCGTAGGTGCCTGCCGGATCGTAGGTGGTGACGAGTCCGTCGGACGCGCCGTTGATGAACTCAGCTCCTGGGACTCCCTCGGTGATCCCGTCGATGAAGCCGCTCATGCGGCCCTGCGCCCACGTTGCGGACGGATCGCCCCCCGAGACCGCAAAGACCTTCAGGTCGTTGCCTGTCTCGGCCATCCAGTCGATGAGGATCTGAGCCGACTGCTTGCCTTCTTCGTACGACACTTGGGTGAAGTTGGAGAACTCATTCGCGTTGGAGCCGACGCCCACGGTGAACACCGGGATGCCCTGAGCCATGGCCTTGTTGGTGATGTTCGTCATGCTGACGTCATCGAGAGGCTGAATCGACAAGCAGTCGATCTGCCCCGTGTTCAGCAACGCCTCGATGCCGGCGATCTGCGCGGAGACGTCCTGTCCTGGAGTGGAGGGCGACACATCCTTACCGACCATTGGCAGGATCGAGTTTGCGATCGGAAGTGTGTCGTCGTAGCCGGTCAGGTACTGCTGAGAAAACAGCGGGATGCTCTTGGAGCCGTAGGAGATGACGTAGTTGATCGGCTCACCGTTGGCGATCTTTTCAGCGATCTCGGGCTTCAGGGTGAAGGTGCTTCCGTCCTTGAGCTCGAGTGAGGCAGGCGCTGCTGTGCGCAGCGACTCCGCCAGTTGATCGTACGTAAGCGAATCCAGCTCGGCTGCCGAGGCACCGAGATCGGCAGGGGCGGAGGACGTGGACGGGCCCCCATTGTCCGTGGATCCAGAGCCGCAGCCGCTCAGGACAAGCATGGCCACCGCAGCTACGGTAGCCACTGGGACTAGTTGCATTGTCTTCATTGACATGACACCCTCTCGTTTTGGAATGGTTTCCAGTAATGACTCCACTAAAGTGGACCACGTCAGCGGGGGGAAGATGCCGCTGATCACGATCGGGTAACGTTTTGCACGTTGAGCTCTGTACTTGTCGATGAAGTCCTCGTCCAGTTCCCAGCCCAACCCCGGCTTCGTCGGCAGGACGAACTGGCCATCTTGGAGACTCGGTCGATTGGCGAGCAGACCCCAGTAGATCGGGTCGCGAGTAGGCGAGAACGCCTCTACATAGGTCCCGTGGGGGACCGACGCCAGTAGGTGCGAGGCGACCTGAGCCTCTTCGTGAGGTCCGAGCTGGACGTCGAAGGCGTCGGCGAGGACAGCCACCCGCCGCCACGCTGTGGGACCTCCACCCCATGAAGCGTCGAAGTTGCACACATCAACCGCACCGTTCACGAACAGTTCGCGCATGCCGACCCTGGATCTCACAAAACTGACGGGCCTCGTTGACAGTTGGGTCTTCCTTTTGAGAGGAAGATTCCATGACGAGAACCATCTCCGCTGCGGCCGAGAGGCAGCTCGAGCGGCGCGCGAACACCCGCAATCGCGTTGCTCGTTGGACTCGTCTTGGTCGGGCTCGCCGGGTGCGGAATTCCCGGCAACATCGTTGACGAGGGCCGTGGCGACCTCATCGGCGACGTCGATGCTTCGGCCCCCACCATGAACACGGGCACGATGCGCGATCCGGTCGACGACTCGTTCACGGTCGACGTTCCCGCGGGCTGGGACAGCGTCGCGTACTCATCGGGCGCCTTCGAAGTTCATCGCCATGTCGTCTCGAGCGTGAGCCCCGACGGCAAGACGGTGAGGTTCGTGGGCGACCCCAGGATCCTGTTCTGTTGGGACCCGGCCTTCGCGACCGACATCTTCAGGCAGAGGGTGGGTGCCTTCGACTTCTCCGAGATTCAGGCGTTCCAACCCTCCGAGGTCTACTTGCCGCAGTACGTGACCTGCAAGTTCGCGGACTTGCCCGAGTTCGAGCTCACGAGCGTGGGGCCAGAACCCGCCGTATTGGCTCGGATCGAACAGGGACTCATCGCGGGGGCCGGGTTCACGGCTACCGGAATTTGTCAAGGCGGATGAGGCCAGCGTGTGTTTAGGCGGCTAGTTTCTGGGTTTTCTTCTCGGCGGCCGGGTTGTTGATCCAGGCGTCGGTGGGGATGGCGAGGATCTTCGGGTCGGTGGTGGTGCCGAACCGTTCCGGGAACGCCGGTGCGACCTTCAACCTTTTGAACCATGCCACTGAGTACGGGTTGTCGTTGCTGACCCGCGGTCGGGAGTGTGATCGGGTGATCTCCAGATCCGAGAGCAGTGCCGCGACCGTCTTGGATGTCATCGAGGTGCCCCGGTCCGCGTGCACGACCTGCGGGGTTCCATGGATGTGGAAGATCTCTTTCATCATCTCGACCGCCAGCACGCCCGCGTCGCAGGACTGGACGTGCGCGCCGACGATGTACCGGGAGAAGATGTCGATCATCACGTAGCAATCGAAATAGTTGCCCTTGACCGGGCCAGCGAGCTTCGTGATGTCCCACGACTTATGCCAACGTCGGCATAAGTCGTGTTATGCCAACTTTGTGATTATGCCGACCTCGCTGCGCGAGATCGCGTCGTCGTACGCGACCAAATGCTCAAGCTTCTGCGCCGGCGTGAACGACCGCCGCCTCGACGGACCCCCCGACCGGGAATCGGGACTGCTGCTACTCATCGAACTATCGTCGCGCACGGCGATCAAAGACGGACTGGAAATGATTATTGATTCCTGAATCTCGCCCTACGAAGTGGCGGACTTGCGCCGAGCTGCTGGCCTCAACTCACCCTGAGACGTAGGGGTAGAGCCAACACCCGCGTTACACTAGAAACGATTGCAGCACATTAGTGTGTCGCATTTCCTCGGCGGTCGGCTCACTTTACAAATCGGGGGGTGGTTGTGTCAGGGGTGACTGGATTCTTCCACGCTGGCGTAACGGTGCGTGACATGGAGGTGTCCTTGCGCTTTTACCGCGAGGGCCTTGGACTGAAAGTGCACCTCGACCAAACGCTTGACGCTGACTACCTGCGCGAGGTTCTTGATGTGGACTTCACCGCCGTACGCGCCGTCTACCTGTCTATTCCCGGCAGCGGATTCCTCGAACTGCTTGAGTATCACGACATTGAGAAGCTCTCTGCCGCGGCTCGGCCTCAAGACTTTGGTGCAGGCCATGTCTGCCTGTACGTCGACGGGATTGATGAACTTGCGGACCGTCTGCTGGCCTACGGCGGGACGAGCCGTTCGGCAGGGCCTGTCGACATCACCAGTGGACCCAACGCGGGAGCCCGAAGTATTTACATGAGAGACCCGGATGAATACTCGGTTGAATTGTTTCAGCGGAGGATTGAGCCATGAGCCGTACCGCGGTTGTGACAGGAGCGGCAAGCGGAATCGGTCGGGCTGTCGCCTACCGCTTGCAGCATGAGGGTTTCGACGTGATCGCGGTCGACCGTGATCACGTGAGCCTTCAGTCGCTCGAGGCCGATGGCATGCGGTGCCTGGCAGCGGATTTATCGACACCTCGCGATCGTGATGCTGTCGTTGAGGTGGGTGAGGGGTGCTACGCGCTGGTCAACTCTGCGGGCATCAACATTCTCAAGCCTATTCTTGATCTGACGGTCGACGATTTGCACCAGATGTATCGCGTGAATGTTGATGCCGTGTGGGATTTGAACTCCCGCCTTGGGCGCACAATGCCATCGGGTGGAGCGATTGTCAACGTATCGTCGAGCTCGGCGAAGCTTGCTACGACGACAGAAGCGAGTGGCTATGCGTCATCGAAAGCGGCAGTGCTATCGATCACGCGCTCTTTCGCATACGCGTTTGCGGCGAACAATGTTCGCGTTAACGCGATCTGCCCGGGAATCGTCGATACTCCCATGCAAGACAAGGTGCTCGAGGCGATGGCCCGTTCGCGTGGCATCACGGTCGAGCAAATCTCTACCGAGCGCAACAGGTCGGTGCCGCTCGGTCGCGGATCGTCGGCCGAGGAGTGTGCTGGCGCTATCTGGTTCCTGCTATCTGACCAAGCGGGCTACATGACGGGGCAGGCCATCAACTACACCGGCGGATTGGTGATGTGGTGACTGGCAGCCACGCTACGCCATGACCCACCCGCCGTTGACGTCCAAAGTCACGCCGTTGATGTAACCCGCCTCATCGCTCGAGAGGAATGCTGCGGCCGCGGCGACCTCTTCTGGTTCTGCCATTCGTCCCGCGGGGATTTGCGCGATGAGGGCCGCCTTGTCTTCAGACGTCAGATGGCTGATCATGCCGGTCATGATCGCACCCGGAGCAAGCGCATTGGAGGTGATGCCGTGTTCTCCGTAGTGACGTGCCACGAACTTCGTAAAAGAAGCAATACCAGCCTTCGTCATGTTGTAGACCGCAGATTGCGATACTCCGCCAGTGCGGGCTCCAACGCTTGAGAGATTGATCACTCGGCCCCATCCGCGTTCGATCATGCCGGGCAAGGCCGCACGCGTGAGAAGCACGGGTGCACGCAGGTTGACGTCAAAAAGCAGGCGGAAGTCATCAGGTTCAAGGTCTTCGAGAGGGCGGACGACGAGCACCGAGGCATTGTTCACAAGAACGTCAACGTGACCTACTCGGCTCATGAGTTCCTCGCAGGCATCTATGCCAGCGAGGTCAACGACTTCCGTGCGGCTAAGAACCCCGTCATCCTGGGGAACTCGATCGGCTCCGATCACCTCGAAACCTGCATTTTGAAGGGCGACCGCGATCGCCCTGCCGATGCCGCCCGCGGATCCCGTGACAAGCGCTATTCGTGTCATTTGATGTTCATCCTTCTTTCAGAGTCAACCACTGCGCCGGAGTGCGCACCAGCAGGCGATCCAGGTCGTCATCGGTTGCACCCTGGCTTCGCAACACGGGCACGAGGTGACGGATGAGATGCCCGTATCCCCACCCTCCGTAGTGACGTAAGCGTGTCCGCACCCCAATGTCTTGCGAGATCATGACCTGGTCCGCGTGCGGGGAATGCAAAATCTTGACCGTCGTCGCCATGGTGTCGTGATCGCTTGGTGGCCACCTCCCGGGCCCCAGTAGCGAATGATCGAAGCCACACAGATCGAACGACATGCGCGCGCCTGTTGCCAACACGCGATCGAGTTGTTGCTCATGACCGACCGCTGTCGAGAGGTGGTTGAGCAGAACGCGATCGAGAGCCAACCCAGTCTCGCCAATGACGTCGACCACTTGCTCTGCCGTGTCGCTCCAGGGGTGCAAGTGCACCGACAGCGGCAAGCCCGTGTCTCGAGCCGCACGCGCCGCGCCGCGCACGCACCTCAACTCAGAATCTGTCGGGGGGTCGAAGGTTCCTATTTCCCCGATAATCCCGGGTCTTACCGCACGGTCATCAGAGCAGTCTGCGACGATAGCGTCGTACGTTGCCTGCTCTTCGTCCCCGATAGGCAAATGGGGCCGGTGCGTCGCCTCCAAGTAGTAGCCAGTGCCCATGATGATGTGCAAGCCGCTGTCGCGTGAAAATTGCACGAGCGCTTCGGGGTTGCGCCCCAAATCGAACGGGGTCGCGTCTACGACCGTGCCGCCCCCCAGTGCCGCGAAATCTCGGAGGTCGTTAAGCACAGGCTCATATTCGGTGAAGCGGTAGTTGTCGGGATGTGCGCCTGGATTCCACCGACACTCGGCCGCAGCATCCCGATCGAAAACCCCGGGGTCCTCATCGGCGGTGTAACCGTGTGCTGCCGCGAGCGGGGTCACATCCATGTGCACGTGTTCGTGGACGAGGGTCAGCCCCAGCGATTCGGCGCGTACATCTCCGAGAACCGTGCGAACGATTGAGTTCACAACCGAAAGAGACGTGCAGCGTTGACGTTCAAGATCAACGCTTGCTCGCTCTCTGACAATGACGAGATGTACGCGCGGTAGAGCTCCATAATCGCGTCGTAGCTGGAATACAGGCGATCGACCGGCCAGTTGGACCCCAACACGCAACGATCTGGCCCGAAGGTCTCGAGGCACGTCTCCACCCAGCGGCGCAGTGATTCCTTGCTGAAGCGGGGGTCGGTCATCCCCAAGCCCGAAATCTTGCAGGTCACGTTCGGCGCGGAAGCGAGTTCGACGAGTGAGCGCTTCCAGTTCTCGAAGTATTCGTCGTCGCGAGATCGTGGGAAACCGATGTGCTCCAGCACGATGTTGAGATCGGGGTGGCGCCGAGCGAGGGCGGCTGCGGCGGGCATGTTCATCCACTCGCAGTCCAAGTCGAAGACCAGCGAACGCTCGGCGACAGCCTTGAGTGACTTTTCGTACACGGGGTTGATCTCGCCGGAGGCGAGCATCGGCTCTGACGCAAAATCGCGAACGCCCACGAAATACGGGGACTCGCCGTGGCCATCAAGTTGCGCCATCGCGTGCTCGGTGCCGAGGTCGGCGTGCGCGACGATCGTGAAGGGAGCGGGTGCGCCTTCGCGCATTCGGGTCAGCCACCGAGTCTCCTCGACCGGATCTTCCGAGCCGATCGCTGCTTGAACATGCACGAATCCGCTAACGTCGGCGAACCGCGCCTCGGCGAAGAGGGACTCGATCGTGTACTTGTCCGACTTCATCGCGTCAATGTCGCCAAGGATCGGGTGAGCCCAATCCTTCTCCAGCCACACCCACTTCAATTCAAGGTTGGGGGTGACCATGTCGAAGAAGTGCACGTGGGTGTCGATGATCTGCTGCCTCGTCATTGGGGCTTCCTTTCGTGTGATGCAGGTGAGGGTGTGACTTATTCTGCCGCTGGCGACAGGGTGAATTCGGTCCGATACCGGTCAATGTAGTCGAGGTCGAGTTCCCACCCGAGGCCGGGGCCCTTGGGCAGCTCAATGTGCCCGTTCTTCAGTTCTGGCTTGTTGGCGATGATGTTGTGCCAAATGGGATCCCGTTGCGGGTGGAAGTACTCCAGGAACGTGCCGTGCGGGATCGAGGCAAGCAGGTGGGAGGCAACCTGGGGCTCTTCATGGTGTGCCATTCGCACGTCGTAGACGCTCGCGATGGCCGCGGCGCGACGCCACTCGGTCGGCCCACCCGACCATGATGAGTCAAAGTTGCAGAAATCGATCGAACCGGTTTCCATGAGATCGCGGCACCCTGCGGCCGAAAACTCACTCTGGCCGGCACACACCGGCACCCCACTCGCGAGACGTACGTCTCGCATCGCGCGGCGGTCGTTTTGCCACACGCAGGGTTCTTCGAACCACATGATGTCGCAATCGTCCACAAGCTGGGTGAAGCGAATGGCTTGGGCGGGTGTCCATCCTTGGTTGGCGTCGACGGCGAGCTTGAAGTCAGGGCCGGCAGCCGCGCGGGCCTCACGGAACCTGACGGCATCCTCTTCGGGAGTGAGGCCCCCAATCTTGAACTTCATTCCAGAGAATCCAGATTCAACGAGTCCGCTGACCTCCGCCGTGATGTTCGCGTCAGACCCGTAGTAGCCACCGATGGTGATCACGGGAACGCGATCTCGATAGCCACCCCAGAGCTTGTAGAGCGGCATCCCGAGAGCTTTGCCGACGGCGTCCCAGATGGCGACATCAATACATGCGGTAGCGACCAAGCCGAGGCGGCGGTCGCGCAGGATGTCCCAGGTCGCGGGCCGCGCCAACGCCCAGCAACGTTCGGTGGCGAAGGCGTCTTCGCCAATGAGGATTGGCGCAATCTCATTCAGGATGATCGCGTTGATGTCAGCGAGCCCCGCGTCTTCATCGCCGGCGTATGCCTCGCCGATGATTCCGCTCGCAGTGTGGATGCGGGTCACGATGGTCGACCGATGCGTCATCCGATAATGGCTGCCTTTGTAGACCTTGTCGAGAGGAACGCGCACAGCGACCGTCTCGATTCGCTCGATCGTGAGGTCCGGCAAAACGCTCGGTGTCGCCTGTTCGTGCGCCATTCGTTTCTCCTAGTTTCGTTTCTGGAAACGTTTCTATCCTATCGCCACGTCAGTCGTCAGTGTCAAGGAAAACGGAGGGCGCGGGTCCGCACTCGAGAAGACTCACGTTCTCAACCGGACCGTCGCGCGTCAGTGAATAAGGAAGCCGCCGTTTATGTCGATGACGGAACCCGTGATGAAACTGGAGTGCTCCGAGCACAAGAACACGATCAGGTCTGCCACGTCTTGGGGCTGCCCGAGGCGACCAACGGGGATGCGGTCGATGAGATCGGAGATTCCCGTGACCATGTCGGTTTCGATGAGGCTTGGCGCGAGTGCGTTTGATGTAATCCCGTGGGGCGCGTACTCAGACGCGATCGACTTTGCGAGCGCCATGACCCCAGCCTTGGAGGCCGCGTATGCCGCAGTCGACTTCGTCCCGCCCGTAATGCCAGCGCTCGACCCCAGCGTCACCACGCGCCCATAGCCCGCTGCGCGCATCAGAGGAAGAACGGCTTGCGCGACAAGGAAGGATCCTGTGAGGTTGACCCCGATCGAGAGGTTCCAGGATTCGAGGGTGGTCTCCTCAAACGGCTCAATGCGAAAGATTCCGGCGGCTTGCACGAGGATCGCGGGCGTTCCCAGCTCGTCACCTACACGTTCGACTGCGGCCCGCACGCTTGCAGGGTCGGTAACATCCATTCGGATTCCCAGGCATCCGGGAACTTCCGGTTCACGAACATCCACAACAGCCACGCGTGCACCGAGATCGCGCAACATCTCGGCGGTGCGGCGGCCGATGCCACCTGCGCCGCCCGTGACAATAGCCGCGCGACCTTTGAGTCCTTCGAGTTCCATGACCATTCCTGTCTTTTCCGGGGGTTGAGTGCCGCGTGCCCGCTAGTACATGAGTTGTCCGCCAGAGACATTGATGATTGATCCAGTCACAAAAGAGGACGCATCGGAACTCAGGAATAGCACCGCTCCCGCGAGCTCGTCGGTCTGCGCAAGTCGGCCCAGAGGCACCATTGACACGAATGATGACATGGCCTCTGGCGTCATCCCGTCCCGCAACATGGCGGTATCTACGCCACCGGGAGAAACCGCGTTGACACGGATGCCAAAGGGCGCGAGTGAACGGGCCAAGCCCTTCGTCATGGTGGTGACGCCACCTTTGCTCGCGTTGTACACAACCGATCCGCCGAACCCCCCAGTCCACCATCCTTGGGAGGAGAAATTCACGATGGTGCCCGGAGACTCACTGGCTCGCAATGCGTGACTTGCAGCGCGGTTGAGAAAAAACGTTGCCTTCATGTTGACGTCGATCTGCGCGTCCCAGTCTTCCTCGGTCACGTCATCGATGCTCACGTTACGTCGCAGGACCGCGGCCAAGTGAGCGAGCCCCCGCAGCGGAGCAAGCGCGTTCGCCTCGGCGAAAATCCCACTGTGAGCGGTGAGGTCCGAGAGGTCGACCTCGAGCGCGCGGTGCGGACCGCCCGGCAGGTTCGCCACGACGTCAGCGACAGGTGAGCCGGGAATGTCGACGCCGACCACGTGCGCGCTGGCCTCCGCAAATGCACGCGCAACCGACCGGCCGATACCGCCCGCTGCGCCCGTCACCACGATCGAGCGTCCCGCGAGCCCTGAATCACTTCGCCAGTCCATAGTCGGATCCCTTCTGGTCGGTATTGGGGGGGAGTAGCACGGTGCGCAAAACGCGGCTGGCTCTCAGATCGTCCAGAGCGGCATCTGCCTCGTTCAGGGGGCGCTGGGATCGAGTCAGATGCTCCGTGACCAGTGCGCCCGACTGCACAAGCTCGAGCACCTCGGCGATGTCGTCGCGGGTAAAGCCGCGGCTTCCGACCAGGGCTAACTCTCGCCAAATCAATTCGGTGGCAGCGATCGAGAACGGTTGCTGCGAGACGCCGACGAAGACGACCCGTGCGGCGAATCCCGCGATGTCGATGGCGAGACGATCCATGTCAGCGTTCTCGCCGACGCACTGCAGCACGACATCAATCTGGCCTCCCGCGGCCTCGACAATTGCCGCCGCCCCAGCTGCAGAGTCGATGGTGACCTCCGCGCCCAGAACGCGGGCTTGCTCAAGCTTCTCGGGGCTGCGTCCGACAGCCACCACTCGTGCTCCGAGATGGCGGCCAATCTGAACGGCGTTGCTTCCAATTCCTCCGACACCGATGACAGCAAGGGTCTCGTTCGGCTGCAGTCGCCCCACCCGGGTAAGTGCGTGCCACGGGGTGGCCAACGCGTCGGTGCTCACGGCGACGACGGCAGGATCCAGCTCTGGCATCACACGCACGAGGGTGCGGATAGGTCTGGTCACGTACTCTGCAAACGCCCCGTCAACGTCGACACCCATCCGTTTGATTCCGTCGCCGAGGTTTCCGCGTCCTCGAGAAGTCCATTCCGACTCGGGTGCGTCTATGTAGTAGAGAGCGACTTGGGCTCCCACCCACTCCGCGTCGTCGTCATCGCCGACCGCGATAACTCGGCCGGCGGCTTCGTGGCCGGGCACAACGGGGAGCTTGTCTCCGAAGCCGCCGTCTTGCAGAAAAGTGTCTGACCCGCAAACACCACAGGCTTCGATCTGCACCAGAGCCTCGCCGGGACCCGGCGCGCGAACGGGACGTTGCTCAAGGCTCAGCGCGACGTTTCCCGCCCGCATAACGAGAGCGAGCCCCGTTGTGGGTAGATCGGTCATCCGGACCCGGGCATCCGAAACGTGGTGGGGTCAGGTAGGTCGACCACGCCTCGGGAGCTCGAGCCAAACTCGGTCGGCTTGGTGCGGCCCGATCGCTCGTAAAACTCCTCGGGCACGGAGGTCGGATCCTTGTACATCGTCCACTTGCACTTCTGCGGAGCGCCGCTTTCGTCAACTCCACCGTAGATCGGCGGGTCGACCACTCGAACCGGGTACCCAAAGCGATCCATGGGCATGTGTTCCATGAGGATTACGCAGTGAGCGCAGTATAGGCATACGCCCTTTTGGTAGTGGTTCCAGTCGCGTTCTTCTTCGGAAACCCGCCAATTGTAAGGGGCCTCCATGCGTGCGGGTGTGCCCTCGATGGGATCGCCACGC
>Ga0163144_10006111_pt1 | contig 26641 bp, 23 predicted proteins | sample OliLak19BULKMAT1_FD_123175 | JGI IMG/M metagenome (GOLD analysis project Ga0163144, IMG submission 123175) | Freshwater microbial mat bacterial communities from Lake Vanda, McMurdo Dry Valleys, Antarctica - Oligotrophic Lake LV.19.BULKMAT1 | ecosystem: Environmental > Aquatic > Freshwater >...
CCACCCTGATCCAGCAACGCGTTCGCACGATTCACGAACGTGTGCAACGTCCCCAGCGCCTGCGGCGCATTCAGGTCGCGCGCCAGGTGCCCGCGGAAGTCCGCCTCCGCTTCCACCGCCACACCAGCCAGATCCGACGGGGCACCCTGCGCCGACGCCAGACGCTCCGCCAGATCACCGATACGACGAACCGCACGACGCGCCCCCTCGAGCGCTTCCGAACTCAGGTTGAGCTGCTGCCGATAGTGCGTGCTGAACATGAAATGACGCGCCGCCGCACCATCCAACCCCTCCTCCTGCAACTCCGTCACGCCCCAGACATTGCCAACACGCTTGGCCATTTTGGCGCTGTCGACCAGCAGGAACTCACCGTGACACCAGCACCGCGCAAACACCTTGCCCGTCGCGGCCTCGCTCTGCGCAATCTCATCCTCGTGATGCGGAAAAATCAGATCCACGCCACCAGCATGCAGATCGATGGACTCGCCAAGAATGTCCATCGCCATCGCTGAACACTCGAGATGCCACCCGGGACGCCCACGCCCCCACGGCGAATCCCATGCCGCCTCGACACGCTCGTCCTCCTCCTTCGCCGCTTTCCACAACGCAAAATCCTGCGCGTTTTCCTTGGTGTACTCGTCCTGACTCACCCGCGCACCACTCTTGATCTCACGCGTGTCCAACCGCGACAAACGCCCATACCCAGGAAACTTGGCGATCGCGAAATACACCGAGCCATCCTCGGCCTGATACGCCACACCCTTCGCAATCAGACGCTCCACCAGCGTGATCATCTGCGGGATGTAATCCGTCGCCCGCGGATAATGCTCCGCCGGCTGAATGCGCAGATAGTCACGATGCGCATGAAAGATCTCGACCACCGGATCCGTCACCGCTCGGATCGTCAGCCCGCGCTCGTTGGCGCGCTTGATGATCTTGTCATCCACATCGGTCAGGTTCATCACCTGCTCCACCTCCCAGCCGCGCAACGCCAGCGACCGCCGCAACAGGTCCTCGAACAGGAACGTGCGGAAGTTGCCCAGATGCGCTGGGTTGTAGACCGTCGGGCCGCAGGTGTACATGCGCACACGCACGCCATCCGCGGGCGCAAATGGCTCCACCTCGCGGGACAGCGTGTTGTAGAGGGTAAACTCGCTCATCGACTCACAGGGGTTACGTGCTGCGCCCCGCCGCGGGACGCGATGCTGCCGACCGGGCAGCTATTGCCCTCGTCGAACGATGCTATTCGAATCTACTGATCCGGCCCACCCCCCGCCAAACGATCAAACCCACCCCCCACAGCACCCTCGGCTACCATCCGAGCCGGTGCGCTCCATGACGGCGTCGAACGGGACTCACCCGCGTGCAACGGTCGCAACTGTCCACCCGCCAGCTCCAGAATCGACCACGGCCAGTCCGAAACCGTCACGGGCGCCGCCACCAACGCCGCGCCACCAGCCCGTAGCCACGGCTCGAGGAGCTGCACCACGGCACGCACATCCGGCGCTGGCGCACGCTCCACCAGCGCAGCATCGAGAATCAGCAGGCCAGCCGGCGAACCATCGCGACGATGCACGGCACGCGGTGCATCACCGGCGGGTGCATACCGCACACCCGTCAGGCCGCGCAGGCCCCATCGCACACTGCCGGAGTCGACACGCGCAACCCCCGCCGCAATCGCACACAACATCGATCGGGCCAGCGGCAACGCCCCCGTGATCGCAAGTGCCTCACCGGGAAAAAGCTGCAGCGACACACCACCAAGCACCGTGACCCTCACTCGGCAGTTGCCAGCGCCCGCGGTGATCACCTTCCTGACGTTCCTGAGTACAAGCTGCGGGACCATGACGGCGTGCGACATCGGATGCTCCGGTGGCTGAAGACACCACCACAATGACATCACCACGCCCGCAAGGCTCACCGGATTCACGCGTCCGGTGCGATTCCAATGCGGTGAACCAGCATCGCATACGCCCGAGTCGGGCTGATCGAGCTACATCGCCTGCATGCGCAGGACGTGTGCCTTGCAGATCGCATCGGCAATCGGCCCCGGGTCGAAACGCACCGGATCCGTCGTCGGCAACCGCGTCTCCGCCATCCCACGTTCGATCGCGTCACGGGCTGCGTTGTCGTCCAGGTCGAACGTGTTCATCGCGATCGCGATCGTCGGCGCATGACGAAGCGGCTTGGTCACCGCGTCATGCAGCGCGATCAGCTCGGTGAGCGACGGAATCTTCACCCACTCGTTGTTCCGGATGGCGGTGCGTGATGGTTGTGTACACAGCACCAGCGCGTGCGGAAGGGAGCCGTGAATCAGACCCAGGGTCACCCCCGAAAAACCTGGGTGCAGCAGTGAACCCTGCCCTTCCACCAGCACGATGTCCGACGTCTGCGCCGCATCGAGCACCATCTGCTCCGCCGCGCCACCAACGAAATCCGCGACCACGGCATCGACCGACGTGCCCTTGCCATCAATGAAGATGCCGGTCTGCCCCGTCCCCACGAAGCCAACCGCGTATCCCCTGGCCTTGATCGCATCTCGCACCGCCAGCTGCGTCGTCATCTTGCCGATGTTGCAGTCGCTGCCCACTGTCAGGATCACGGTCGCATTGGTCACGTTGCGCACGCGACCCGATGACACCGGCAGATCCGCCGGCGGCTTGCGTACATCGCGAATCTCCACGGCGCGCCGCTGCGCGAGCGCACGGAACTCCGGATCGTCGCCGATGAAGACGTGCAGTCCGCTCCAGATGTGCAGTCCCGATTCGATCGCCGAGCGCAGTACAGGGCGCCACGCATCGGGCAACTGTCCACCCGTTGGTGCGATGCCGATCAGCAGGATGTTCGGCTGCAGTGCCATTCCCGCCGCCACCGACGCCACGACTGGAATTGCGCCGCCAAAGCCAAGTACCTCCTGCACCGTCTGGCCGGCCGTCACGGTGTCGAGAACACCCACCACCTGCTCGGGGGTGAATCGGATGCAGCCGACGGCGGTCTTGGCCAAGTGCACGCCGAAGGCGCCATCGGCGAGGATGAGGTAGCGGGGAGTGATCGACATGCGTTGAAGATAAGAATGCCGGTCAACCACGCGACGTCAGGCCAGCGCGACCCGCTCCGCCATCGCGATCAGGTCTGGCAGCGTGCCGGCGGGGAGCGTGACGCCACCTTCCGGCGCCGGTACACGCAACACCATCGTCCGATCCGCCGGCAACGAGCGCTCGGCGGCGCCCTGATAGATCCGGTTCACCAGCACGCGCCGCACGATCACCGTCAGCACCACCAGGATCGGCACCGCCACGATCAGCCCCACCGGGCCGAGCAGCTGCCCGAAGATCAGCACCGACATGATGCTCAGCACTGGCGGCAGTTTCACCTGATTCTGCGTGATCAGCGGCAGCACCAGGTTGCTCTCGATCAGGTGAATCACCGTGCCAAGGATGATCACACTGATCACGCGAATCGGATCGCCATCACTGGCGAGCACGAAGACCGCCGGCAGCACGGTGCTCACCAGCGTGCCGAAGAACGGCACGATCGCCACCGCGCCGGTGAAGATGCCGAAGGTGAGCCAGTACGGTACCTGCAACGCTGCCAGGCCGATCGCCGTCAGCACGGCCAGAATCACCATGCCAAGCAATTGTCCCGTGATCCAGGCGCGCAGGTCGCGCGCGATCTCGAGCAGCACGTCGCGCACCAGCTCGCGCTGCGTCGGCGGGAAGAGTGCGATCAGCCATTCTCGATAGTCGGCCGGCCGGCGCGCCAGGTAGAGCGACATCACCATCAGCGCAAACCCGTCGATGGCCAGATGCAGCAAGCCAAATACTCTCGGCAGCAATCCTTCCAGCTGCTGACTGGCTTGCGCGTACAACACCGTCAGCGCCTTGTGATCGTCCGTCGCCAGATACGATTTCAGCGGCGGAATCCGGTCGCCGAGTTTCTCGAGCTGTGCTTCGAGCCCGGAGATGTAGCGCGGCAACTCGAGCGCAAGTGCTCGTGTCTGTTCAGCGAACGGGGGCACCAGCAGCGTCACCAACCCCGCCACCGCCCCCAGCGAGATGACCACTGCGCCAAGCAACGCGAGCGGCGCCGGTAGTCGAAGGCGTGCTTCGAGTACATCGGCCACCGCTCGCAGGAACAGCGACATCAACACCGCGATGAAGAGCAGCAGGAAGACGTTGGACGCCTTCACCACCAACCAGAGCAGTACCCCGGTGACGATTGTACCGAACAGCAGCGGCGCAAAACGCAGCCGGGGTACCATCCTGGATCCGTTCACTGCCGCGCACTCCTCACGTCAGCGCACTCACGACGCCGGCGACGTGTCGTCGAGGTGTTCAAAATCTGCCTCGGTGATGTCAGAGCCACCCGAGGCTCCCTTTGGCAACTGCTTCGCTGCCGGTGCCGTGCCGGCAGCCAACACACCCATTTTCTGCTTCAGTTCGAGCAGCCGCGCCTCGGCGCTCAAGCCACCGGCCGCCTTTTCGAGCTTCTTGAAATCCGACTGCAACCGGTCACCGCTGAACTCCTCCTCGATCGCGGCGCTGGCGGTCAGGCGTCGTTCGTTCTGCTCGATCTTCTCTTCCATCCGGGCAAACGCTTCGAAGGCGCTCTTATCGCCGAGCCCCGACATCGTCTGCTGAATCTGCTGCTGTGCCTGGGCGCGACGGGCGCGGGCGAGCAGGAGATTCTTCTTGCGCTTGGCTTCTTCGATCTTGTCGTTCAGGTCACGGAGCAACGACTTGAGCTTCTCCGTTTCGGCCTGATGCGTTTCCCAGGTGCGCTGCAGCGAGGCGGCGTGCTCCCCATGCTCACTCTGACGCGTGAGCGCCTGTCGGGCCAGGTCGTCGCGATTCTGCTGGATCGCCAGCATGGCGCGCTGCTCCCACTCCCCTGCCTGCTTGAACTCCGAATCAGCCTGATCGCGCAGCCGCTTCTCGTCGGCAATCGCCGCAGCCACCTGCTGCTTGGCCTTGGCCAGCTGCGTGCGCATGTCGAGGATCGACTGCTCGAGCAGCTTTTCCGGCTCCTCGGCCTTCGAAATCAGGTCGTTCAGGTTCGCCTTGATCAGCGATGAAAGTCGGTCGAAGAGTCCCATGTGATCAGTGACCCTCGCGGAACGGGGCGAGCTCGCGAACGTGTGATGCGAGGGCGAGCGTCATGCTCTCGTAGGCAGCCAGGAATTCCGAGAAATCGAGGTTGGTCAACTCGAGCGCCTCGGTCAGGATGATGTCGTCGCCGCTGATGCCGTACGCACCGTGCACCAGGTCGGTCGCGTTCAGCTCGAGGAGCCGACGCGCCAGCCTGGCGGAGGCATCGCCGTCGGTGGGCACGGGCATCACGTTCATGCGCATCAGGAGAACCGGCGGCGTGAGATGCACCACCACCTGTGCGTCGGGTGTACCGCCCGGACGGATGACAAACATGCCGGGTTCGACTTCAGAATAGCTGGCACCTTCTGCGCCCAGTCGGACGAGAAAGCTTTCCAGATCATCGCGGTTGACCATGTGGTGCCTCGGGTTGGGGGCCTGGTCACCCTACGCGGGGCGAGTCGGCGTGTTTCGGTACGACACGCGAAGCTACGCCGTAACCGCGAGAGTCGGCAACCAGCACACCTGGGGCACTGCCGTCCCGACCCGCCCTACTGATCCGAGCGCACGATGATCGACGTGATCCGCGCGCCGTCCGTGACGACCCGCACCAGATGCCCCGTGACCACGAAGACGTAGGTATCGGCGTCCCGGTCGACCACACGCCCCAGCCGCGAGAGCGCGCTGACGGGCTGCCCGGGGGTGATCCCGGCCAGTGACCAGCCGCCAGACGAGACGATCCCGACGACTTTCTGCCCGCCAGCCGGATCGGGCTGCACCAGGAAGGCAACCCCGTCCACGTCGCTCTGCAGCGTCTCGCCGGCCGCGCCGGCGGTGCGCCCTTCGGTCACGCTGGCCACCGCGGTCCGCGCGTCCCTCGGCCGCATCCCAGTCCCCACGCGCCGCAGGCCATCAGGCGAGACGAGCTGGATCGACCGGAAGCCCAGATTCCCGATCTTGCTGCTGGCGCCCGTCGACGGTGCTTTCGGGCGTGGGGCATCCGGGCGGCTTTCCGCCGGCGTCGAACCGGTCGGCACGGTGACGGCGCCGCCCGATCGTGCGGCCGAAACGATCCGGCCGGCCTCCTGTCCCCACGGCTGCTGCCCATAGATGTCGCGATAGGCGGCAAGCAAGGTGACGCCGAGCGCCTTGTCGCGCTCGAAGACGGCGCGAGCGTAGTTGAAGCAGACGCGGATGCTGATCGGCTTCGGAGAGTCGCCGAGGCAGTTGGTGCGCCACGTCGCTTCGCTCAACTGCGACGTTCCGCCAGTGATGATCCGGCCGAACACCGCACGGGCCGAGTCGGGCTGACCGGCGTGATAGTAGACCACGCCGAGGGTATTGAGGATTGCAGCGTCGCCACTGGCGAGTTGGACGGCGCGCCGCGCGCGCGGCAGCGCCCGTGCCGCGTTGCCGGAGTAGGCATCGAGCAACGCAATGTTGGACAGGCTCGCCGGGCGATTTTCGAGATTCGTGATGCCTTCGAGGGTGGTGCGCGCCCGGGTCAGCAGCGCCGCATCACCGGTATCGTCACCTCGCAGCCCTTCCACGAACCGCGTGCGTACGACGCCCACCGTTGGTCGCACGCCCAGCGTCCCGACCGGCACCGTGGAGAGCCACTGCGTGAGCAGTGCGGCGCCCATGGCATCGTCGAGGAAGGGCGACGCTGGCAATGCGCGACGCACCGAGTCGAGCATCGCAATCGCACGATCGACTTCGATGTTGGCGCTGATCAACCCGATCGCGCTGTCGTAGCGATCCTGTTCCTCGAGCATGCTGGCCCAGAGCCGCATGTACAGCGCCGCACGGCGCACGGCGGACGGGTGGGTACTCATCACCCGTTCACCCCAGAAGGCGTTCTCGCCCGACTCGCGTTCCTCCGCAGCGTCGAGCTCCCACAGGCGCACCAGTTCACCAGCGTCACGGAAGACGTTCGTCTTTCGCGTGGCGAACATGATGAAGGCCGCGACCGAGTCAGCCGCCAGCTCCTTGCCCTGTGAGTACTGCTTGCACGCCACGACGCCGGGCGCGAACCCGCGGGTGCCTTCCGCACTGGAGCCCGTCGCGTCCGCGCCCGCATTGAGATTGTCGGAACCGCGGCAGGTCTTGTCCTGCGCATGTCGCAGAATCAGGTGCGACATCTCGTGCGCCATGACGGTGGACAGAAACACATCGCTCAACTCGGTCGCGCTGCGACCCGTGCGGCTTGCCGCCAGTGCCGCGCGGCGGTCGAGCGTCTCGATCATGCCCGTGTAGACGACGATCAGGTGATAGCCATTCTCCGGCCAGCCTGTCGCGAACGCATTCTCCTCGTTCTTGTTCAGCACCAGGAATCGCGTCGACGAACCGATGTCGCGCGCGGCCGCAGCGATTGGACGCAGCAGGCGCGCGACGCGCAGCGCGCGCGGCGTGGTCACCTCGCAGTTCGGCTTCTGGAAGTCTTCCTTTCCGCGAAGCATCTGCTTCACCTGTGCCTCGAACTCGCTCCTGACGGCGTTCTCCGGCAGCACGGGCGTCGGGTCACACGGAACCTGCGCTGCGGCCGGTGTGATCATCGCGCTGGCAGACGCGATCGCGAGCATGGCGATCGTGGCGCGGAACGGAGAGATGCGGGACGTGTGCATGCGGGGCGTGTGCATGTGAGGAGTCCAGAAGTGGAGCACTGCTGACAGTCGGTGCACGCCTGTGACGCGGCGTTACGCTGACCGAGGTCGAGGCACCCGACCGGAGGCGTTTCCAACATACCGCGCAGCGTATCTCAGGCATGATCACCCGAACGGGTGAATCACCGGCAGGGCCCCACCGTCATACTTCCTCGTGCAATCTCCCTGCCCTGCGCGCGGCGACCGACCTTCGTACGGACCGCTCGCACACCCTTTGCACCAAACCACTTCCGTGATACGCCAGGCGCGCCAGTCATCTCGAGCTCGTGTGTCGATGCCGTCCGTGCCGCGCGCCACTCGACGACACGTGTTCAGCGTTGCAGCCACATTGCTTTTTGCAACCTGCACGGGAGCGGGCATCCTGTCGGCACAGGGGCGCCGCGCGCTGATCGTTGGCGTGAACGACTACGCCGTGTTCGTTCCAAACACGGGCGATCGTTCGGCCGTCGCGAACAACGCGCGTCCCGCGGGAAGCGTTCCGGCCGGCAGCGCGAACGTCCGCGGCACCATCGGCAATCTCGAAGGTTCGACCAACGACGCCATCGCGATCGCGCAGGTGCTGCAGGCGCGCTACGGCTTCAGGTCGGCCGACGTCCGGGTGCTGACCGACCGTGCCGCCACCCGCCGCGCAATTCTCGATTCACTCACCTCACTGCTCGCGATCTCGAAGCCGGGTGACGTCGCATTCTTCTCCTTCGCCGGCCACGGCGCCTTGCGTCGTAATTCTCTCACACCGGGCAAGCAACTGGATCAGACGCTGGTGCCGGTGGACGCCAACGCCGGCGCCGAAGACATCCGCGACAAGGAACTCGCCGGCCTGATCGCACCAGCCGCCGCGCGTGGTGTCCTCGTCACGGTGGTGATCGACGCCTGCAATTCGGGATCGATCACGCGTGGCGGCGTCCCGCAACTGCTGACGGAACGCTGGGCATCGATCGACGAGCGCGACAAGGCCGAGCGCTACACGGGCCAGTTCCCGGCCGACGTGGGTGCGCTGGTCATCTCGGCCGCGGAGGATACCCGGCCGGCCAGGGAAGGCCTCGATGAGAACAATGTCAGACACGGGCTCTTCACCTCGGCCCTGCTGCACGCGCTGATGGCAAACTCCACCACCGCTTCGGCGCGGCAGATCTTCCAGAGTACCAAGGCGATCATGCAGGGACGTGCACCGGATCAGGTGCCGTCGATCGATGCCGGTCAGGCGCGGCTCAGCCAACCGTTCTTCGGCGGCGCGAAGGGCAGCACTCTGGCCCGAACCACGGTGGCATTGACTGCGTTGCGCGGCCAGAAAGCCGAGCTGGATGGCGGGGTGGCGCTCGGACTGCGTCCGGGTACCGAGCTCGCTCGGCTCGTCAATGGCACGCTTGACACGACGATGGTGGTTCGCATCGAACGCAACACCAGCATCGCACGCAGCCTGGCTACCATCGTCACCGGCAGCGAGGACTCCTTCAGAATCGGTGACCTGTATGCGATCACGCGCTGGGTGGCCGCTGACGAGCCGTTGCTGCGCGTCTGGGTGCCGACACCGCTGCCGTCCGACGCCGCGCGCGACGCAGCGATCGCCGAGGCCCGCCTGCTCAGGGTTGCGCCCTCGATCGCGTGGATCGATGATCCGACACGACTGCCGACGTCGACGCAGTCGCTGGTGACGGTCGCATACGAAACTGGCACCTGGATGCTTCGCGCGTCGCGAGCCAAGCCGGTGCAACTCGGCACGACGCTCACCGCGCAGCGAGTGCTGGCCGCGATTGCTCAGCTCGGGCTGACCCATCCTGCCGTGTCGCTCTCGATGCCGCCCACGCGAGCGCTCGATGGCGCCCTGGCGATCGGCGGGACGACACAGGCCGCTGGCATTACCAGAGAGAAAGTGCCGGACGGCGCATTCTACGTGCTCTCGGGACGAGTGACCGGCGATGCCGTCAGTTATGCGTGGGTGAGGTCCAACGCGAGTGCGGCGGACACCGTGACCAGCGCGTTCCCACCGCGCACCAACTGGTTCACCGTTGCGAACGGTGCCGCCGCCGCCGCCGCCGGCGATTCGTTGCGCCTGCGCGCCGAAGCGCTTGGCCGGATGAGAACCTGGCTGACGATCGTCCCTCCGCCCGACGAGGGCCAGTTCCCGTACCGGCTGGTGGTGGTCGACAGCGTGTCGGGTACAGCGCTCGCCAGCGACTCACTGCCAGCGGGCACGGTCATCCAGCTCCGGCTCACTTCCGATACCGCACGGGTGAGCGCGGCACCCGCGCGTCAGCCGCGATTCGTGTATGTGTTCAACATCGACGGCAAGGGCAAGGCTACCCTGCTCTTTCCAGCCGATGGCACCAACGCCTCCAACCGCGTGCCATATTTCATCGGCAACAAGGAAGTGTGGCCTGAGCTGATCCCCGTCACCGATGGCAGTGGCCGGATTGCATCGTTCGGTGCCAACGACGTCGGCATCGAGTCGCTGCTGCTGGTGACGTCGGAGCAGGAATTGCCACGCGATGTGTTCGAGTGGGATGCCGTGGTGTCGGCGGAGATGACGCGTGGTGGCGCCGAGTCGGCGATCGGCGGCCTGTTGCGCGGGCGGATGGGAACGCGTGGTCTGGGCGCCCGTCCGGGCTCAGCACCGGCCACCTGGTCAGTGCAGCGCGTGCAATTGCGGGTAGTCGCAGGCCGATGATGCAGTCGGATGCGAGACTCGTAGTGACGTCGATCGTCGTTCAGAGGCAGGGCGGACGCGGTGGCACACGCACGGCTGGTGTTTCAGTTGCAGTACGCACGTCCGCGTCACGTACAGGATACCCATCGCATCACCGAGGCCAGGGATATGCGTGAGACTTCGCTACCGACCAGCATGCCGACGCTCGGCCGACTGACAGCGTGCACGCTGCTCGCCGCCCTCTGCGTGTTCTCCGCCGATGCACAGGGCGTGCGACGTGGGCTGGAGCAGCGATCACCGAGCGCGCAGAACGGCGGATTCGGCACCTATCACGCCATCATCTTCGCCGTCGGTGAACAGCAGCCGAGCAGTGGGCTGCCGTCGCTGCGGTTTCCGATCAAGGAAGCGGACAGCCTGAGGGCGGTGATCACGCGCGAGTACACCTTCGAGCCGAAGAACGTGCAGGTGGTGAAGAATCCCACCCGCGAAGCGATTCTCGACTCCCTCGAAGCCGTGGCGCGCCGCCTTGGTCCCGACGACAATCTGCTGGTGGTGTACAGTGGTCACGGCGGCTTCGACGAGGCGGGGCGTGAGGGGTACTGGCTGGCAGCCGACGCCGCCAATGCGCGCAAGAGCACGTGGATTCCAAACGAGTCGATCCGCACCTGGCTGCGCACCTTGAAGGCCCGCTCCGTCCTGCTGATCACCGATGCCTGCTTCAGCGGGTCGCTCAATCGCAGCAACGATGAACGCGTGGTGCTGCCCGCCGACAACCAGCGTGCGATCGCTGGTGCCCTGCTCTACGCCCGACGCTCGAGCCGGCAGGCAATGACGGCCGGAACCTCGAAGGAGACGGTGCCGCAGGTGAGCATCTTCTCGATGGAGATCATCGCCGCACTCAAGGCACGTCGCGCCCCGGTCTTCATGGCGCAACAGCTGGCGGGCGAGATCAATCCGCGGGTGGCGGCCGTCGCGCACACCACGCCGACGTTCAGCGCGGTGCCCGGCATCGAGAGCGATCAGGGCGACTTCGTCTTCGTGCGACGCGATCGACTCAGCGACATCACCGCCGCTGAGTCCAGGCCCGCGACGACGCCGGAAGTGCCGCCTGCGACAGGTGTACAGCGCGGCGGTCGTTCGGTCGTCGAACCGCCGCGTCCGGCCGCAGCCAACACGGGGGCGCCGGCAACCACCACGACCGTAACACAAGCATCGACCGGTTCATCCATCACGTCATCCACCGTCTCTTCCAAGTTGGGCAACCTCGGCACAACCCCGGCGGTCAACATGGCGAGCGCCAGCACCCTCGCCGCGCAGACTTCGGCCACACGCGCCTCGACATCGCGCGCGGCTCCAGGATGTGACGGCGGCGTAGCGGCGGGCTGCGTCGCACAGGGGCTCAACTTCGAGTATGGCCGCAACAGCGCCACGAAGAGTGTTCCGCGCGCGATCGGGCTCTACAAAGTCGCCTGCGACGTGCAGGACCCCGATGGCTGCATGAACCTCGGCCGGATGTACGACTCACGTCACGAGGGCCTCTCGATGGACCGGGGCAAGGCGCGCCAGCTCTTCACACGCGCCTGCGACGATGGGTCGGCGGCAGCCTGCACCTACATCGGTCTTGCGATCGCAAAGGGAGAGGGTGGCCCGGCGGATGACACCAAGGCCGCACTTCTTTACGCCAAGGCCTGCGACGGCAGTCATCTCGAAGGATGCGCGATGCTGGGCGCGGCAACGGCGGCTGGCAAGGGCACCGCCCAGAACGAGACACGCGCCGCAACGCTCCTCGAACGCGCCTGCACTGGCGGTGACGCGGTCGGATGCAACGTGCTCGGCATCCTCACCGCCAGCGGTCGTGGCGGGCTGACTCGTGATTCGGTGAGGGCGATCGGGTTCTGGCGACAGGCGTGCACGGCCGCCAGCAGCAGCAGTGCCGAGTCGTGTGCCTACCTCGGCGCAGGCTATCTGCGCGGATCCGGCGTCATGCGTGACGATGTTCGCGCAGGCCAGTACCTGAGCCAGGGATGCGAAGCCGGCTTTTCGCCGAGTTGCTCGTGGCTGGCGAGCATGTACGAGAGCGGCTCGTCCATCACCGCGAAGAGTGTCACCCGCGCCGCCGAGTTCTACAAGCGTGGGTGCGACGGTGGTGATCAGAAGGCGTGCGGATGGATCAGGGCGAACCCGCAGCCGGTACCGGCGAAGAAGTAAAAGCGCTGCTGCCGCTGCGTGTGCTCGGGCTTGGGGGCGTCCGCTCCATTACCGACGACAGCACGGAAGGCACGGGAATCGTCTTCGCGTCGCTGGCCTGTGCCGGGCTTTTTCTCGCGGCGATGGCCCAGGCTCTCGCTGGCCACCAGCTGCTTTCATTCCCGACGAGTTGATCATGTCCGATGCACAGCTGTTCCAGTACGCGAACACCACCGCGCTGCTGAGCTGGATCGTACTGGTGTTCCAGCCGAAACGCACCGCACCGATACTCCGCTTCGTCGTGCCGCTCGCGATGGCGGTGCTCTACATCTGGGCGCTCTCCACGGCACCGGCCAATCCGGATGGTGGCTTCGGGTCGCTGGCGGAGGTAAAGGCGCTGTTCACCCAGGACCGCGCGATCCTGGCTGGCTGGGTGCACTATCTCGCCGTCGACTTTTTCATCGGCTGCTGGATGGTGATGGACGCCGCCGACCGTGGCATCAAGCATCTGCTGGTGGTGCCCTGCCTGTTCCTGACGTTCATGTTCGGCCCGGCGGGGCTGTTGCTCTACGTCGGCCTGCGCGCCGCGACCAGCGCGAAACAGCCGACGCCCGACGCCGGCTGACCTGGCGAGCTGAACTGCAAGGCAACCATTTGAGCGCGGCGGGCGACACAACTGAGCAGTGGGCCGCGTACAGATGTCCGAGGCGCGCCTCTTGCTGCCTCTGCTCCTCCGAGTGGCCTTCGGCCTCCGGATTCGACGGCGTCCCGCACTCTGCACTGCCATGCGCATCACGAAGCGACGTGCCCTGGTGCTGCTCGGCCTGACTACGGTCATGCCGCTGATCCTCTTCTACCCTTTCTACGGTCATGCGCCGTGCGGCATCGGCGCGCGGGTACTCGCCCTGAAGAATGGAACCGAACTGCTGGACGCGAGCGGCAAGCGGATGGGATATCTGGACCCGACGCGTGATCGCTACCTGCCGATTGCATCGCTGCCCAAGCATGTTCCGCTGGCCTTCACCGCGGTCGAAGATCGCCGACTGAACTCCTGGTATCATCGCGGTGTCGATCCAATCGGCACTGTGGCCGCCGCCCTCGGCAACCTGAAGCCAGGCGACAACGCGCGACGCGGTGCCAGCACCATCCCGATGCAGCTGGCGCGAGCGCTCTGCGCCGACCGCATGCCGATTGACCACAGCTGGACCGGCAAGCTCGCCGAAGCAGGTTTGGGTACATACCTCACCGCGCGCTTCGGAAAGAAGACTGTCGTCGAGCTGTACCTCAACAGCGTCTACCTCGGCCGGAATCGCAACGGGATCGATGCTGCGGCGCGTTCGTACTATGGCAAGTCGGCCACCGCACTCTCGCCCGCCGACGCGGCAGAACTGGCGTATCTGGTGGCCAATCCGCGCGAGCGTGATCCGGCACTGAATGAGCTGCCCGCGCGCCGAACGGCCATCACCAACGTGTTCCAGAAGATGCGCAGGGTCGACACCAGCTTTACGGTAACGAAGAAGCGTCTTGCACCGTCGCGCGCACGACTGGTTGCTGCCGCGCCGCCGATGTACCGCGGTTACGTCTCCCGTGTCCGCGACGGCTTCGCCACCTGCGAGCCATCGGTGAACTGCCCGTCGAGCGTGCGGACGTTTCTCGATGCCGACCTGCAACGGGCTGCCGAGAAGCAGCTCACGTCGCTGGTGCGCCGACTGCAAGGCCCTGATCGTCCCCGTCGCGCGAACGACAGTACGCCAAAGCGGGAAATCGCCGGTATTTTCGTCGCGATGCGCGTCTCGACTGGCGAGATCGTGAGCTATACCGGTCGTCACGGCCGCACCACCGCCGGTGCCGATCTGCTGCGCATCGGGCGCATTCAGCCTGCAAGTGCAATCAAGCCGCTGCTGCTTGCCGCAGCACTGGATGACGGCAACATGTACACCGACGAGACGCTCGGTGAGCTGATGGGCAGTCATTGCCCCGATCCCAAGGTGCACCAGTACCTCGCAACACTGAGTGGCGCCGAAGCACCCGACCGAACCATTGCCGAAGCCATGTTCCGGAGCGACAACCTGCTCGGTGCGTGCCTCATGTCGGGGCTCAGCCTGCCGGCGAAGCAACGTCTGGTGAATGCCGGCATTCTGCGGAACGTGAACACCAATCCCGCCGACGGCCTTGGCATTCAGACCGTCGCGCCACTCGATCTGCTGACCGCGTACGCCGCATTGCGGACACGCGACCGCGCGCTGCTGCCGCGTTTCAGCGGCTACGATGCCACAGGGCTTGCCGCGCCGCTGATGTCACCGATGTCGGCCAACGAGACCTATTCGCTGCTGCAGGGTGTTGCACGGCAGGGCACCGCCTGGCGCGCCGCCAGTGTGCTGAGCGACGACTATGCGCTGGCCGGCAAGACCGGAACGGCCGGCCGCGGGCGCGAACTGGTGTTCGTGGGTTTTGCCCGTGATCTGGTGGCGTTGCTGTGGGTTGGCGTCGTCTCGGGCAACGGGGCCGTGTCGCCACAGCACGCGTCGGACGTCGTCGTGGAACCGTGGGCGCGCATTCTGAACGCGTACGCCCCGAGAGAAACGATGGAGTTCGAGTCGGACATCGCGCGCCATTCCGACCGCGGTGTGGATGGACTGAATGCGGTGCAGGTCGATGCCGAGGAGCTGCGGCGGTGGATCGGGCGGCTGCAGCGGGTGGTGCAGCGGCAGACACTGTGAAGGGGTGGTGTCTGCTCCAGATCAGCGCGTCGCGAGTGATCTGACTTCGTGATGGGAATGACCTGTATCGCAGGCGCGGAACCTTGATTCGCGCACGCGCAGCACGAGAGATGACCCGCAAGGAACCAGTGACATTTACCCACGCCGAAGCGCAGCACGAAAAACGATGTCCCGGTTATTTCGTCGGCGGCAGCGGCGCGCGTATTCTGGACCACGGCCGACTCCACGGGGTATGTCGATTGGATGAGTGCGGTTCGGAGCGGGTTGCCGGCGAGAGCATGCGAAAGCGTCCGCGCGCGGGCGCCTGACCACGGGTGCTGCTGAGACAGGCACCGAGATATTGCGATCAGGACAGCTTGTAGTGGGTCACGTCCATTCACTGCCACGACGCGCTGGCGGGTTTTCCGCGTAGTCATCCACAGGCGTCGACATGAAGAAAGAGACCAACGCTGCACTGGCGTATCTGGAAGCCCAGTATCAAGCATTTCGAGCCTGCAGGAAAGTGCTGATGCACCGGCACTCCATCACGCTCATACTCACCGCCATCACCTCGGTGGCTGCGGTGGCGACTGCAGGCGGGCAAGCCGCACCGCGCGGCTCGGACGACGAACGCGGCCGCGCGACCGTGGCGACCAGCGAGGGCATCCGACTCACGCTCGGCGGCTACCTCCAGGTGGATGGACGCTGGGTAGGCGGTTCGGCCACGCGTGCGCCCGACGGACTACTGCTGCGCCGCGCCCGCCTCGTGTTCGACGCGGCGCGTGACGACGGCTGGCACGTCCGCCTGCAACCCGACTTCGGGCAGGGGCGCGTGCTCGTGCAGGATGCCTTCGTCGGGTGGATGGGACGTGGCACCACGGTTCGCCTCGGACGATTCCGGCCGGCCTTCGGCACCGAGCGTATGCAATCATCGAGCACGTTGTTGTTTCCCGAACGGAGTCAGGTCAATGCGCTGATGCCAAGCCGAAGCTTCGGTGGGCAACTTCAGCACAGTCGCGGCGGGTTCCGGGTGGCAGTCGGTGGCTTCCGCACACCGATCGGGACCGACGTCCCGACAGTGGACACCGACGGCGACGTGCGCGCAGTCGGCGGCGCAGGGCATGACCTGCTTTTGCACGGTGGCTGGCGCACCAAACAAGCCGCCCGCTACGTCGACCTGCAGGGGAGCGTGCTCGCAGGGCGCGAACAGGGTTCGGCAGAAATCCCATCGCTCGCGCGTCTCCTGTCCGTGAGCCAACTCCCGCTGGTGGTCTTTCGCGACGATGGCTCGGCATCGGGCACGAGTTTCGCCGACGGCAACCGTGGGCGCGCGTCAGTGGGTGGCGTGGCCGGCACTGCGCGATGGATGACTGGCGCCGAAGCGGCACACCAGTGGCAGATGGTCCGCCTCGGTGAGCGGCGCGAGAACTTTCAGGCCAGTGCCGTGTCGCTGCGAGCGGCGCTGGTGATGGGCGGCACGCGCGCGGCCACGCAGGAGGTCACCCCGAACGGCCGGCTGGGCGCTCTGGAGTTCGGAGTGCGCACCGGTCTGCTTCGGGTGCGATTCGACGAACGGCTGCCGCTGCTCGTCGCTGGCGCCCCACGCTACGTCCGCACTGCGGGCTTGGCCACGAGCTGGATCCCGACCTCGACGACGCGCCTGAGCGCGGGGATCGATGTCACACACCCGAACCTTTCGCGGACCACCGAGCACGCGGCCGTCGTGCGCTGGCAGCAGGCGTTCTGACGTGGCCGAAGGTTCGGAAGCGCGGCGCGATGATGGCGCAACGCGCTTCCATAGTACTGGCAGTCGCGGGCGCTGGCTCACTGGTGTCCGATGCCGATCCTCAGCGGTTTGCGCCCGCGAGCTCCAGCACCAGCCGCAATCCATCAGTCACCTGCGTCATCAGCGGACGCGGCAACTGTGCCGCACGCTCGACGAGCCCACTACGGTCAACCGTGAACAGCTGACTCACATTTGCCACCGAATCCTTCGTCAGCCCGCTGACCTTTCGCGGCACCAGCACGTTGCCCGGTGCGCCGAGCAGCCGCATGGAGGTCGTGAGTACGACCACGACGACCGTGCCGATCCGGCTGCGATTGAACGCATCGGCCTGCACCACGAGGACCGGTCGGCGGTACCCGGGTGAAGCGCCGGCCGGATCCGCGAGATCCACCCACCAGATCTCGCCGCGGGTCACGTCCATTCTGCGCGGCACATTGCAGCGCGTGCGGCGCGGTTCTGCTCCTCGTCGCCAGCCGCGTTCTTGCCGGCGTACACGCGATCGAGGGCGTCCGTGATGCCTGAGGCGCGATGCTTGGCGAGGTATTCGGCCAGCGCCGAGCCGTAGAGCTGTGATCGCGACATGCCGAGCCGAGTGGCGAGGAGGTCCGCTTCCTCGAACAGCTCATCCGGGAGGGAGATGGCGGTTTTCATACCGGAGTATAACCATGGTATGACCGCGCACGCCACGAGTTGCTGATGTCCCGAATGTCGGGCGCGGTGGGCGATGATTCGCATGCGGCGAAGGTGCGGCTGCGACCGGTGCCTGATCACATCCGAAACACGCAGCTCGTAGCGAATTCACGGGGCCTAGATGGTCCGGATCGGCGCCAGTCGCGCTGTGCGGCCATGGCCCAGAAGTTCGCGGCACATCTCTGGACGATGGATTTTTGTCATGCCCGCGGTGCCCCGTGTCGGTCCATACCGATTCTTCTTTTCGCCGGCGACCGTGCCGAACGAGCGCATGTCCACGTGGATCGTGACGCCAATCGTGCGAAGGTCTGGCTGGACCCCGTCCGGCTGCAAGACAGCGGTGGCTTTCTCAGCGGCGCACTGGCGCGTGTGGTGGTGCGCGAACACGAGACCGTTCTGCTGAAGAGCTGGGATGACGACTTCGCCGATTGAGCACTTGCCAGCCGTGGCCCAAGGGGTGGAGGTGACGGCCGTCAGGCGCTTGCGCGCGCGCCACTTGGTGATTACGGTGTAATCACGACCATCGGAGCGCGGATGAAGACCAGGATTGTCCGGATTGGGAACTCGCAGGGACTTCGCTTGCCGCGCCTGCTGCTGGAAGCCGCCGGGTTCGCCACCGATGCCGAAGTCGACGTTGAAGCACGCGCTGGCGAGCTCGTTGTCCGACCGCTGCACGGGGCGCGCGCTGGTTGGGCCGCCGCGTTCGCGCGCATGGCCACGGCGGGCGATGATGCGCTCCTCGATCCACCGGCCGAGACCGAATTCGATCGCTCGGATTGGCAATGGTGAAGCCTGGAGCCGCGCGCCGCTTCGACGTCTATCTGGTCACGCTCGATCCCACGGTGGGGAGTGAAATTCGGAAAACACGGCCGTGTGTCGTGGTGTCGCCGGATGAAATGAACCAGCATATCCGGACGGTGCTCGTCGCACCATTGACGTCGAAGGGCACGGCCTATCCCACCCGCGTCGCCAGTCGCTTTGGCGGTCGCGTTGGAGAAGTAGTTCTGGATCAGTTGCGGGTGGTAGACGTCCAGCGGCTCACCAAGCGCTTGGGCACACTGAGTCCGAGTACGCAGACCGCGGTATTGACGACGCTCGGCGAGATGTTTGCGCCGTAATCGCGTGCTCGCCCCCACACGCCGGTTGGAGCTGACGGTTGCCGTCCCTTGTGCGTAGACGCCATCGCCGTCCGCACCGGTGCAGTTTCATGTGCGGACATGTGGGAGTGACGTATCCTCCTGCCATTGGAGGTGTCCATGCCGACAGCCAAGGTCGCTGTCTCGCTCGATACCCTGACCCTCGTCGATCGGCTGGTGCGCGACGCCCCCTATCCCGACCGGAGTCAGGCGATCGAAGCCGCCCTCGCCGCCCAGCTGGACCGCCTCGAACACCGCCGACTGATCGAGGAACGCGCCAAGCTTGACCCCAACGAAGAGCGGGCCGTGGCCGAAGAGGGCCTCGCCGCTGATCAGGCGGAATGGCCGGCATACTGAGAGGCGAGATCCGATGGGCGGAGCTCGACGCGACCCGCGGTAATGAGCAGGCCGGGCTCCGGCCCGTGCTGATTCTCAGTCACGACGTATTCAAGGCGCGCTCAGGGACCGTCATCGCCGTCGCGCTCACCAGCCAACCGCATCGCGCCGGGTTCCCCTTGACGCTCGAGTTGGCGCGCCCGAAGCTTTCGAAGCGCTCGTGGGGCAAGATCAGCCAGATTCGCACGCACGCCTCCGGACGCATTGGCAAGCGGCTCGCACAGAGGTCGTCGGACGGGTTAAGACAGGTCAGGCGGCTTTTTTTAGGTACACGGGCGCGGGTGGACACAGCCGACGGATTCGGCTCTGAGGTGGTGTACGCGTGCTCGGGCGTGCGGCCGGCATGCGCCGTGTGCGGGCGCCGGTGGTTGAAGAAGGTGAAGCAGCGTTTCAGGCCGGTGCGCACGGCGGACACGGCCTCGTATTTCACGGAGCGCCAGAGTCGCTCCACGAACACATTGTCGCGCCAGCAGCCGCGGCCATCCATACTGATCTGGATGTCATGCCGACGGAGCACCGATACGAAGGCGTCACTGGTGAACTGCGACCGTTGATCGGTGCTAAAGATCTCGGGCGAGCCAAAGCGGTCGAGGGCCTCCTCGAGCGCGGCCACGCAGAAGTCGGCGGTGCGCGTCGCGGACACACGCCACGCCAGCACTTTGCGTGCGGCCCAATCCATGATCGCGCACAGGTAGACGACGCCGCGCGCCATCGGGACATACGTGATGTCCGTCGCCCACACATGATTCGGCCGATCAATCGTCAGGCCGCGGAGCAGGTACGGAGAGATGGGCTGGGTGGGATGCGGATGACTGGTCCGCGGCCGACGGTAGATCGCGTTGATGCCCATACGCCGCATGAGGGTCCGGACATGATCACGCCAAATGGCGATGCCGTCCCCACGCAACAGATCACGGAGCATCCGACTCCCCGCGAACGGCAGGTCCAAATGCAGCGCGTCGAGGCGGCGCATCAGTGCGAGGTCCGCGTCGCTGCAGCCCTGCGGCGTGTAGTAGACCGACGCGCGGGAGAGCCCGACCAAGGCGGCCTGTCGCGTCAACGCCAGGTCGTGTGTGCGATCAATCATCGCGTGGCGCTCGAGCCGCGTGGCTGCCCGAGCGCGCCGGCCAAAAAAATCAATTTTCAGTGCTTGCTGCCCAATCTTTGCGTGCAGCGCTTTCACGTCGACCGCCGGTGCCACGTCGGTCCGCACGCCCTCAGCCGAGAACACCGCCGCGGCCTGCGCGACGAGCTGCTGCTTCCATTGGGCGATCTGATGCGCGTGTACATCAAACCGCGGGGCCAGGGCCTCCGTCGTGGCGTCGCTGGTGAGGGCCGCCAAGGCGACCTTCGCCTTGAAGGCGGGGAGTGATTCCGTCGGGGACGTCGCATATCGGTCGCTCCAGAGCGACGGCGAACTTTTCGCCGCAAAAAGCGTCCATATCCAGTCAAGCCCCTGTCTTAAATTTCCCGACCACCTCTGCATAGAAGGGTTTCGCCAGTGTGCCGCACGACACGAAGCGCAACGTGACGCGCCGCGAGACGTTGCTCGGCGAGATGGATCGGGCGATCCCCTGGGCGCGGATCATCCCCCTGATCGCACCGCACTATCCGAAGGCGGGGCGCGGTCGGCGCCCGTTGCCGATGGAGACGCTGCTGCGCGTGTATTTCCTCCAGCAGTGGTTCAATCTCTCGAATCCGCAGGCGGAGGACATGCTCTATGACAGCGAGTCGATGCGTCGGTTCGCCCGCGTGGAACTCGGCGAGGACACGGTGCCGGATGAATCGACGGTGCTGCGCTTCCGGCACCGGCTGGAAACGCATCAGCTCACCACACAGATCTTCGACGCGGCGCGGGTGTTGCTGAAGGAGCAGCGGCTCATGCTGAAGGCCGGCACGATTGTCGATGCGACGATTATTGCGGCGCCCAGTTCGACCAAGAACACGGCACAGATGCGCGATCCCGAGAAGAAGCAGACGAAGAAGGGGCAGCAGTGGTACTTCGGGATGAAGATGCACGTGGGCACCGATACGCGCGGGATTGTCCACACGCTCACGACCACCGACGCGGCGACGTCGGACATCAGCCAGCTGAGCGACCTGCTGCACGGCCACGAGTCGACGCTCTTTGGCGACAAGGCGTACGACAAGGCCGATGACAAAGCCCAATGGGAGGCAGCGGGCGGCGCGTATCGCATCAACCGCCGCGGCAAGCGCAACGCGCGCTGGGACACGATCAACGCGACACGCTCCAACCTTCGGGCGCGCTGCGAGCACGTGTTTCACGTCGCCAAGAACTTGTGGGGCTTCACCACGGTGCGGTATCGCGGGCTCGCGAAGAATACCGTGCGCGTCTATCCGATGTTCGCCCTTGCGAACCTGTATCAGGAACGCCACAAACTGCGTCCGCAGGGAACGTAGCGTCGGCACGAACCGCGCCGGTGGGGCAAAACGCCCCCAGAGCGGCGCAAAAGCGCCGCTCTGACGCCACATATCCGCGTAATCTCGACGAAATCACCGCAGTCCAAGGAAATTCAGCGCCGCGTACGCTGCGCGGGCTACCTGTGCAGGGCTTCCCTAATGCTGGCCGACTCGCCGGTTGGCAAGCGAGTCGAAAACTAGTTCGTATGGACCACGCCATTTGCCATGATGGGAGTCGTGCGAAATACGGCAATGATATCGGAGCTGCTTGCATTCAGCACGGCGATCTCGCTCGGGACCGCGTTGACAAAGCTCTTCACTCGGAAGGTCAGACCTGCGGTATCCGCGATGAGCCTGGTGCCAACGCCTCTCGTTGCTGTCTGGTTGTACACGATGACAGGCTGCTCAATCTGAAATCGAATGGAGGTCGGAGCAACGGTCGGAATGACTGCGTCGACATACACGAAACCGTTTGATTCAACCACCATGGCACCCACGGTCGTAGCACGAGGTACGCCGTCCGTGCCCTTGACAACAGCAGTTACGGTTGCGCGTGCGACGGCTAATTGTGAGGGTGTCTCGGCGCAGCCGACGAGGGAGATGCCGACCATGACGATGAATCAAATTGTCCAACCGTGCTTCCTGACTGCCGGCACACTCGGCTCAGTCTTGCCGCAATGGGACGCACTCACCCGGTTGTTTTTGATCCCATGCTCGGGATAGACGGCCATTTGACAACTCCAGTTGCAACGGGGCGCCTACGCGCGACCGCACTCGAAAGTGCGCACACAAAACGTTTTCGTTCTCTACCAGGTCTTTTCAATTAATATTATGCTATGAATATTCCTTGCCTACCTCAAGAGCAAACTGTCGAAAGTTGTCGATTCGAGTTCAACGGTTTTCGCGTCGACCAAGCGGTTGAGGAAGTGTCACCTTGGTGCCATGTTGAGAAGTGTCTGTTTCGGATCCTGCGCACTCGGAGAACTAGACCAGCGTCCTTTCCCTCAGAGCCATCATCTCAGGTGCGGCGTGACTCAGATTGAGCGATTCGCGGCTCGGCTACGAAACCGGCTCTTGTCTGCCTTTAACGGTCTGTCGTTCTTGATCATGTTCGTGTATGCGGTTGCAAAAGCGTTGGGGACGGACACTCTGGCCGGCCCTTGGGTGCTTTGCTGGGGCATTGCGTTGGGCTTGTGGGTCGCCTCGTTCATCACGTTCTTGACGATCAAGGTTCGGCTGCCGAGCCGCAACGTCGAAACAGACTCGGCCTCATAAGAGCGGTCGTCATTCACGTGAGGTGCGCGGCGTGACTTGCAACGGTTCGCACGCGCGGGTGACGTCTTCGCCGTCTCTTTGGGCGGGTTGAAGCTCGGAGACTCAGTGCGACGTCGACGGTCCCGCGTACCCGTTGCGGGTCGGAAATGGACCATGAAGGCCGCAAAGTTCGGCGCACCGTGCAGAGCGCCGTGGTGCGCTGCTCGCCGATGACGGTCTGCGGAACGCCACCCGCGTACTCCTCCAAGGCTTGGCTCACGGCATCGCGGCCGAGCCTTCGCACTTGGCGGCACAGGCTTCGGCGACGGTGTGCCCCGGCCGAGCCTCCCCCTCCGTTCCGCCCCTACCCCTCCGCCCGCTTGATCTGCACCAACCGCTCCTTCGCCAGCCGTCGCCCCGTCGGCGTCGCGGCCAGCCCGCCACCGGCCGTCTCCCGATACCGCACATCCATCGCCTTGCCGATCTCGCCCATCGTGTCGATCACCTCGTCGGCGGGAATGGCGAACGTGATGCCCGCCATCGCCATCTCGATCGCGGCCAGCGCAATCGCGGCCCCGGTCGCATTCCGGAACACGCAGGGCAGTTCGACCAGCCCGCCGAGCGGATCGCACACCAGGCCGAGCGTGCCTTGCTGCGCCAGTGCCGTCGCATGCCCCGACTGCGACGGGGTGCCGCCGAGCATCTCGACCGCCGCACCCGCCGCCATGCCGGCCGCGGCGCCCGTCTCGGCCTGACACCCACCTTCGGCCCCACTCAGCGACGCGCGCTCGGCCACCACCGCGCCGATCAGGCCGGCGGTGGCGAGGGCGTCGATGACTTTGTCGTCGGGAATGTTCTTGGCCTTGGCCAGGCCGGTGAGCACCGCGGGCAGCACGCCGGCACCGCCGGCGGTGGGCGCGGCGACGATCACGCCCATCGCGGCATTCACTTCCTGCACGGCCAGGGCGCGCATCAGCACATCGCGGAAGAGCGTGCCGGCCAGCGGACCATCGGGTCCGCTGATCAGTTTGGCCGCGTCGCCGCCGACCAGGCCCGAACTCGAACGCAGGTCGGGGTCCTGCCCCTGCGTGATTGCGCCGCGCATGACGTGCAGCGCGCGCGCCAGGGCGTGTCGGATGTCGGCGATGGTGCGTCCGCCGTCGGCGGATTCCGCTTCGAGGGCCACGGTGGACAGGGGTACGCCGCGCGCTTCGGCGTCGCGGATGGCGTCGGCCAGGCTTTTGTACATCTCAGGCCGCTCCCACTTTGTCGAGCCGGAAGGCCCATCGCACCCACGGCAGGGCGCGGATGGTGTCGCGCACGGCTTCGCCGGGCTGCTCGTCGATCTCGATCACCATGAACGCATCACCGCCGCGCTGTTTCCGCGTCAGGCGGAGAGTGGCGATGTTCAACTCGGCGTCGGCCAGCAGGGTCGCGATGCGGGCCACGCTGCCTTTCACATCCTCGGCCACCAGCACGATGGTATGCAGGTTGCCGGTGACTTCGACCGGATAGCCGTCGATCTGCGTGACGAGCACGCGGCCCGCGCCGAGCGACGAGCCCTGCATGACGGCGGTACGGTCGTTTCGGGTGACGCTGATGCGGACGGTGTTCGGGTGGACGTCGGTGTCGTCGCCGAGGGTCGTTTTCTCGAAGGTGTAGTCGAGGCCTTCGCGCTCCATGATGTCGAGGGCGGTGCGGAGGCGTTCGTCATCGGGCCTGAAACCCATCAGGCCGCCCGCGATCGCCTTGTCGGTGCCATGCCCCTCGCCGGTGCGGGCGAAGGAGCCGTGGAGTTCGATGCGGGCGGTCTGGGGAGTGCCGCCGACGAGTCCGCGGGCGAGGAGTCCGAGGCGGCAGGCGCCGGCGGTGTGGGAGGACGAGGGCCCGACCATGACGGGGCCGATGATGTCGAGGAGAGAGACCATGGGGCAAAGGTACGCGGATGCGCTGGGTGACGGGTGGCAGGCTGACGGGGGACGTTGTCGGCGGGGGCCACGCCTGCCGCCCAGCCGCACGAATAGCACCCGATGCTCGCACCAACGGATGACGCTGCCGTGACCCCCCGCTGCAGATTGTCGGTGGAGTCTGGCGGCGCGGCCAGACCACACCGGTGGCTTCGGAGCAGCGGCAACGAGCGGCACCATTCCGGACGGGGCAATGAACGATCGGTTGAAGAGCATCGCGCGGGTGCGGTTCCTTGGAGCGCAACGAATCGAGATCGGTGGCGTGTGCGTGACGCCAGAATCAGAGCGTCTCTTCGGCATGATCGTTCGACTGTGTGTGCCGTTGGGTCGGATGACGTCGCGGCAGACGATGATGGACACGCTCTGGCCCGGTGCCGACGAGGCCAATGCGCGACACAACCTTCGACAGACGGTCTACAAGGCCCGGGAACTTGGCCTGGTGATCGAATCGGGTGAAGATGGGTTGCGCCTCGATCCGCGCCACTGGTCGTGCGACTGGGATGACCCGGTGGGCGACGTGCCAGGGGAGTGGCTGCAGGATTACGAACCGGAGTTCTCCGAGGACCTGAGGGCGTGGCTCGGTTCGCAGCGCATCGGTGTTCACGCGATGATTCGTCCGCGCCTCATCCGGTCGCTGCAGACCGCGCGATCGGCGGGCGAGCTCGCGCTCGCCGACCGTCACGCCAGGCAGCTGCTGCAGATCGATGAACTGAATGAAGAGGCGACGCTCACGCGCGCCGAGCTCCTGGCGATGCAGGGCGCGAAGGTGGATGCACTCAAGCTGCTGGATGCCTATCTGGAGGAGATCGGTCGGCTGGGCTCCGGTCAGGACGCCGCGCTGCCCTCGATACTGCTGCGACGTCGGATCGCGGAGAAGCTGCCGGCGGTCTCGTACAACAACGGATCACGACATCACGGTACCCTGGTTGGACGCCTGTCCGAATCGAAGCGATTGATCGCCAGCCTCTTCGATGCGCGCGCCGGACGCGGGACGGCAATTCTCGTGCACGGCAGCGATGGGACTGGCAAGAGTCGCCTGCTGTATGAAGCGAAGAAATCGGCAGTCCTGCAGGGAATGCGGATCGTCGAGCTGGCCTGCGAGAGCACACCCGATGCGACGCCGTTCGCGGTGCTGCGCCAACTGGTTCGGCGGTTGCTCGAGCAGCCTGGCGCACTTGGTATCTCACCAGAAGCGTTAAGCGTGGTACGGGGCTGGCTCACCAGCGGCGAGAGCGCACCGGACGACTGCCCGCTGACGGAGATCGAAGACTTGCTGGCATCGATTTCTGAAGAAACGCCGTTGCTGCTGCTGGTGGAACATGCCGAGCGGATGGACGCGGAATCGCTGGGTCGTCTGGACCGGGTGTATCGCCGCGGGGTGTTGCGGCACCATCTGATGGTCGTGACATCCTCGACGCTGAAGACTCCGACGGAGGCGCCGGTGCCGTTGTCGGGGATCGAGCGGCTGGCGTTGCGACCGATGACTCTGAGCGAAGTGCGATCGATCGTGTCGGTCTACGCCGCGGCCGAGCTACCGCGAGCGACCGAGGATCAGATGTCGTGTGCGGCGGTGTTCGCGGAGGGGAATCCGATGTACGGAATCGAGATGCTGGGATTGATTCTTGATCCGGGGTCACCGGACGAGATTCCGTGGCGGGTGCAGGTTGCGGTGGAGCGGGTGGTGGGGGAGATGAGTGAGTTGGAGCGGCGG
>Ga0163144_10006112_pt1 | contig 26641 bp, 23 predicted proteins | sample OliLak19BULKMAT1_FD_123175 | JGI IMG/M metagenome (GOLD analysis project Ga0163144, IMG submission 123175) | Freshwater microbial mat bacterial communities from Lake Vanda, McMurdo Dry Valleys, Antarctica - Oligotrophic Lake LV.19.BULKMAT1 | ecosystem: Environmental > Aquatic > Freshwater >...
CATCGAGCGTTACGGCATCGGCTTCTGCCCGGCAAACGGCAGCGCGTTCGTGCAGGCGATCCAGGCGAAGCCGAAGGCGGTTGAGGCCGCGATCGGTATCGGATTGGTCGGTCGCCGCAGCGACGGCCGCCTCTTCGATCGCCAGTGGGGCAGGGTGACGTTTCCGATTCGCGATGGCGCGGGGCAGATCGTCGGCTTCGGCGGACGCTCCCTGGGTGAGCAGCAGCCGAAATACCTGAACTCTCCCGAGTCCCCTTTGTTTCACAAGGGAAGCGTTCTCTACGGATTCTACGAGGCGCGCACCGCGATTCGCGAACGCGATCAGGTCGTGATCGTGGAAGGCTACATGGACGTCATCACGCTCGCGCAGTTCGGCTTCGCTAATGTGGTTGCCAACCTCGGTACGGCGCTCACCGAAAGCCAACTGCGCAAGACGCGCAATCAGGTGGTCGTCTTTTTCGACGGCGACCGTGCCGGCCAAGCAGCGGCGATGCGCGTCTTCGAGATCAGTGCCAAGGCGGGCATTTGGGCGAACGGCGCCTTTCTTCCCGACAAGGAAGACCCCGATAGCTTCGTGCGTAATCACGGCGTCGCGGCCACCCGTGCGTTACTCGATGCGGCCGTGCCGCTCGCCGAATTCTTCTTGGCACGTATCGATCCGGGCCCGCGCGCGACCATGGCGGAGCGCGAGGCGGCGGCGCGCCGAGTCGGCGAAGCGTTGGCGCAGGTCGAGGACGCGGTTCGATTCACCTTGCTCGCGCGCCAGGCTGCTGAGCGCCTTGATGTCAACGAATCGGTCTTCCGCGAGATGCGCGCGGCGGCAGCGCGGCGCCCTAAGCTGCCGCGAGACAGCGAACGCACGATCGAGATCGATGCAGGTGCGTCTGCTGTGGCCGAACAGCAACTCGGGTTGGAGGAAAAGACGTTGCTCGAGGCGATGGCGCTCGACCGCGGGGCCTGTAACCTGGTTGCCGACAGCGGCGCAATCGAAAGCCTGCTCGGCCCAGCGGCAGCACCGTTGGCGAGAATGATCCTGGATGCGTGGGAAGATGAAGGCAGTGTCGCGGGGTTGATCGACAAGCTCCCGCAAGAGATCGGTGCGCGGGTCGCCGCCGGGCTGCTCGGACAGGGGCCGCTGGCGGACGCGGACAAGGTTCGGATCGCGCGCGATTGCATCGCCGGCCTCGAGCGCCGCGATCGACAGTCGCGCAGCCGAACGATTCGCAGCCGCCTCAAGCGGGCGGAGAACGAAGGGGACGAGCACGCGGTGCGCGCGGAATTGACCGAGAGTAACGAGGTTCTCGGCGTGGGTCGGCCGCCGCGCGGCTAGCGGGCGCAGGTCAGATGACGGAGACGCTTGATTTCCGCGGATACATGGCGCAAGCACAGGGATTCAGCACGACACCACTCGCTGGCAACGAAGGCGGGCGCGGCGCGGGCCCATAGCTCAGTCTGGTCAGAGCGGCTGGCTCATAACCGGTTGGTCCCAGGTTCGAATCCTGGTGGGCCCATTGAGTGAACGAGGAAGGCAGGACGTGGATAGTTCAGATGCATCACCGATAGCTAACTTGGCGCGCTTGCAGGAAATCGACCGCGTTCGCCGCGCGCGGCTCGAGCGGATTCGCGAGGTCGAGCGCGAGATGGAGGAGACGGAGCAGGACCTGGAGCGGCGGCGGGCGGCCGCATCCGCCGCGGCGGCGGATGCGCGCGCTCAGGATCTGCGGCGGCGCGAACTCGAGCAGGTTTTCGAGGCCGAGGGCGCGAAGATGAAAGAGCGCCGCATGCGGTTGAATCGGGTGCGCAACGAGAAGGAACTGCAGGCGCTACGCCACGAAATCGAGATCGGTAAGGAAGCCAACCAGCAGTTGGAAGAGCAGGTGATCGATGCCCTCGAGACGCTCGACGTGCTGAACGAGACGAAGGCCCTGGCGAGTTCGACGCTGGCCGAGTTCGAGACCACGGCCCGCGAGAAGGTCGACAACAGCCGCGCGCAACTCGAAGAGATGCGCGCGGAATTGGAGACGGACCGACACACGCGCGAGAGCTTGCGCAGCGGGCTCGATGGCGCGCTGCTGAAGCGCTACGAGCTGATCTTCGAGCGGCGCGCGGGCGTTGCCGTGGTCGATGTCGACGGTGGCATCTGCCAGGGGTGCCACCGGATGATCCCGCCACAGCTGTTCATCGAGTTGCAGCGCAGTTCGACCGAACTCCGCGTCTGCCCCGCCTGTCATCGAATTCTGTACTGGCGCCCGAAGGCGCCGGCTGGGGCCGCCTGACAACCGCCACCGCGGGGCGATCCGGCCAGGCGCTACTTATTGCCGAAGGAGGCCTGTAAGCCGGATTCTGTTCCTCCCCGAGGGGAGGCCGCGGTCATTCCTCTGGGCCGGCCGTTGCCGACCGGCTCGAGCGACTCACCCGAGGGCGCGCGGGCAGCGCATTCCCTACTTTCGGTCTTGCTCCGGGTGGGGTTTGCCGAGCGCCCGTGTCTCCACGAGCGCTGGTGACCTGAGTCACCGTTTCACCGACTCCCGTGCCTTTCGGCGACGGGCCGTCTCATCTCTGTGGCACTTTCCCCCGATTACTCGAGGCCGCCGTTAACGGCCACCCTTGCCCTGTGGAGTCCGGACTTTCCTCCCGCCCCGCAAGCGGGGCGAGCGACCGCGCGACCTCCTTCGGCGCCGCGAGTGTGCCCGGATCGCGCATGCTAGGCAAGCCCGCGCGCGCCCACAGTGAACTCCGTCAATGTGTTACCTTCGCTATACTTTCGCGCTTGATTATTTATTGACAGGTACGCCGGGGTCGACTACAACGCGAGCGGTGGGATGAAGTGGGGTTCGATGGCGAATAGGGGAGTGTCGTGGGTTTTCGAGGTAGCTTCGAGCACGCATTCGACGACAAGGGCAGGGTCAGCGTACCCATGCGCTTTCGCGATGAGATCCGTGCCCATGGCGATGACCGCGTCGTCATCACCCGCTTCGTCTCGCCCAATGTTCGCTGTCTCGACGTCTACCCCTATGCGACTTGGGTGGAACTCGAGGAAAAGTTCCGCGCCAAGGCACGCTTCGACCCGCGGGTTTCGCGCTTGCGCCGCTTCTATTTCTCCAACGCCGCCGACTGTGTTCTCGACAAGCAGGGCAGGATGAACGTTCCGGCGGACCTGCGCGAGTACGCGGGCATCCAGCGTGACGTCCGCTTCGTCTCCGACTTCGACCGCTTCCAGTTGTGGGCGCCGCAGGCTTGGGCGCAGATCGACAGCGACGACGAGCAGGTCCTCGGCGAGGATCCGAACTTCTTTGCGGAGATCGGAATCTGACATGCTGCCCGCGCCCCTAGCCGAAGCACCCAGCCTACGGACCAGCCGCAGCCGCGTCGCGCACGAAGCGGCGTGGATCTCGCCGCGCAACGTCGTCTTTCGCAGCCATGCGGAAACCGCTCGCTTGGTGCTCGGTTGCACTGTCTTGGTGGCGTCCCTGGTCGCGATCGGGCTGACGCACGTGTGGTTCGCCGCGCAGTCGCGCGAACTCGGCTACGACCGCATGGCTGCCCACGGCGTGGTGCGACGGCTCGAGATCGAAGCGCGCGACCTCGAGGCCAAGGTCGAGAGCTTGAATCGTCACGACAGGATCGAACGGATCGCTCGCGATCGGTTGGGCATGGTTCGTCCGGTGGCCGGACAGAGACAGGAGTTGCCATGAGAACGCGCTCCGACCGCGGCCGCATATTCCTGGTCGCTGCAGGGTTCCTCGGCTTCTACCTGCTCGCCGCGATGCAGGTCGTTCGCCTCGGTTTCGTCAACGCGGAAGATCTCGCGAGCCAGGGAAGTCGCCAGCGGCAAGGCAAGTTCACGATGCTCGCCGAGCGCGGTCCGATTCTCGATCGCAACGGTGACGCCCTCGCACTCACGGTTGCGTCGGCTGCAATCTTCGCCCGCCCAGGGAAGGCAAACCTCGACGACGACCAGATAGAGATGCTTGCCGCCGCAGCGGATCAGCCCGTCAGTTTCGTTCGCGAGCGGCTTGCCTCGACGTCGCCGTTCGTGTGGCTGCGGCGCAAGGCGACGCCGGCACAAGCCGCTGCCGTCGCGGCGCTCGAGTTGCCCGGCATCAGCAGTGAGCGTAGCCGTACGCGGGTCTACCCGCGCGGTGTGGTGGCGGGTCAGATTCTCGGGTTCGTCGGCATCGATGGCCAGGGACTCGAAGGGCTCGAGTCTGCGTACGATGAACTGCTGCGGGGTGAAGCAGAGGCCGTCGTCGTCGAGCGCGATGCGCGCCGACGCCTCAGTGTGGCGGCCGTCGATAGCCGACAGGGATCCCCGCGTGGAGCGAAAGTCGAACTCACGATCGATGCCGACCTGCAGCGAATCGTCGAAGACGAACTCGCTGCAGCGGTGGCGCAGCGCGAGGCGGTCTCGGGGGTGGCGATCGTGATGAGCGTGTCGACCGGCGAGATCCTGGCGATGGCCAATGCGCCGCTGTTCGACCCCAACCGTCCGGCGCAGCGTTTGGGTGGGCAGGGGCGCAACCGCGCCATCCTCGATCGCTTCGAGCCGGGGTCTACCTTCAAGTCGTTTCTCGCCGCCGCGGCGATCGAAGCGGGAACCGTTTGGCCGGAGAAGCGAATCGATTGCGAGAACGGCCGCTTCCGCATTGGCCGCCGCCTGATCCACGATCACGATCCCTACGGAGTGCTGAGCTTCGCCGACATCATCCGCGTGTCGAGCAACATCGGCGTCGCCAAGGCGGCTGCGGAACTCGGTGCTGAGCCCTTCGACACGACCCTGCGTGCTTTCGGCTTTGGAACGAAGACCGGCGTCGATCTCGCTGGTGAGGCGAGCGGCATTCTCGCCCCTGCCAAGTCATGGCGCCCCATCAACCTGGCGACGATCAGCTACGGTCACGGTGTTTCGGTCACCCCGTTGCAACTGATTCGCGCCTACGCGGCGCTCGCCAATGGCGGCAGATTGATGCGCCCGTACATCGTGTCGCGTGTGGTTGGCGACGACGGCTCGATCGTGCGCAGCAACGCCCCAACCGTCGCTGGTCTCGCGGTTTCGCCGCGCACCGCCGAGGTGGTCACCGAGATGCTGGCGGCGGTCGTCAGCGACGGCACCGGCAAGGCAGCGGCAGTCGACGGCGTTCGGGTGGCGGGAAAGACCGGCACGACGCGCAAGATCGACCCGGAAACCGGTAGGTACTCGCGGCGCGATTATGTCGCCTCATTCGTCGGCTATTTGCCGGCAGAGGCGCCCCGGTTCGCGGTGCTCGTCGTCATCGATACGCCGCGCAAGGCGTTCTACGGCGGTGTCGTAGCGGGGCCGGTGTTTCGGCAAATCGGCGAGTACCTGGCCGACCGCGCCGGGCTGCGCAGCTTGCCGCAGGCCGTGCCGTCGATCGTCGAGGATGCCGACGGCGTGACGCTCGCGCGCTGGGGCGAGTCGCTTGCCGACGAGATGCCGAGCTACGTCGGCCTGTCGCTGCGCGAGGCCCTGACGCAGGCGACGAGTGCCGGATGGGAAGTCGATGTGGTCGGTGCCGGCTTCGTCGTCGGCCAGGATCCTGCGCCGGGAGAGCGGCGCGGCAACGGCAGAACGCTGCGTCTGCTCCTGGGCTCTGCGCTCGGGTGAGACGATGTACGCGACGGCATGGACTGAGACGGCGCAGATGAGGCTGACGGTAGCGGACATCGTTGCGGCGACCGGTGCATCGCTTCCCGCGGGGTGCACTCCGCTGGCTGCATTTAGCGGTGTGGGTACCGATTCGCGCACGCTCGACCCGGGCGAATTGTTCGTTGCGCTGCGCGGTGAGCACTTCGACGGGCACGAGTTCGTCGCTGCGGCGTTGGCCGGCGGCGCGGAGGCGGCTCTGGTCGACTGTGTCGTGCCTGGAGTCGACGGCAGTAGGCTCCTGGTCGTCGGCGATACCTTGCGCGCGCTCGGTGATCTCGCGGCGCTGATGCGGCGGCGCAGCTCGATGCGAGTGGTGGCGGTTACCGGGAGCAATGGCAAGACCACTACGAAGGAGATGATTGCGGCGATTTGCGAGCACGCCTGCGCGCCGCGGCACAAAGTTCTCAAGACGCAAGGAAATCTGAACAACCTGATCGGTCTCCCCCTGACGTTGCTGCGTGCGGATGGGGATGAGGCGGTTGGTGTGCTCGAATTGGGCATGAACCAGCCGGGGGAGATCGCTCGTTTGACCGAGATCGCGCGGCCCGACTTCGCCGTAGTCACGAATGTCGGGCACGCGCATCTCGAGAGATTGGGGAGCCTCGCTGGGGTGGCGGAGGAGAAGGGTGAGTTGTATGCGGGGCTCCCCAATGACGCAGTGATTGCGGTCAACCAGGACGACGAGTGGGTCGTGAGGATCGCGGCCAGGTTTCGGGGCCGGCGGGTGACGTTCGGCCGCGACGGCGACGTACAGGCGGCGGCAGTGCGCAACTTCGGGGTCGATGGCATGGGCTTCGACTTGGTGATCGATGACGAGCGCCGACCGGTGCGGCTGCCGTTCGTCGGTGTCCATAACGTGGCAAATGCGCTCGCCGCGGCGGCGCTCGCCCACGCGATGGGGATCGGTCTCGATGCCATCGTCGCCGGCCTCTCGCGGCGCTCTGCCGCGCAGATGCGCATGCAGGTGATCCGCCTCGCCAATGGTGTGACCGTGATCAACGATGCTTACAACGCCAATCCCGAAAGCACGGAAGCGGCGTTGCGAGCGGTCCAGCTCCTACCGGGGAGGTCTGTGGCGGTGTTGGGGGACATGTGGGAGTTGGGCTCCGGAGGCCGGCGCGCGCATCGCGAGATCGGTGCGCGCGTCGCGTCTCTAGGGTTCGACGAGCTGTTCGTGGTCGGCGCGCTCGCCGATGAGATCGAAGCAGGTGCGCTGGAAGTCGGCATGCCGGCCGCGCATGTGCACGTGCTGGCTTCGAACGCGGCCGCGGCCGAAGCGGTGCGCGCCGCGTGGCGCGGCGGTGATGTGGTCTTGGTCAAAGGCTCCCGGGGCATGCGGATGGAAGAGATCGTTTGCGCGCTGGAGGATGCGGGAAGGTCGCCCTGATGCTCTACCATCTGCTCTATCCGCTGCATCCTTCCTTCTCGTTTCTGAACGTCTTTCGCTATATCACCTTCCGCACCCTGATTGCGGCCCTCACGGCCTTGATCGTCTCGCTTGTGCTCGGGCCGTGGCTGATTCGTAAGCTCAACGCTTGGCAGATCGGTCAGACGATCCGGCCGGACGGACCGCAGGGTCACCTGGCGAAAGCGGGCACGCCGACCATGGGCGGCACGCTGATCCTGTTCGCGCTTTTGTTCTCCACGCTGCTCCTGGCCGACCTGACGAATCCGTTCATCTGGTTGGCGGTGTGGGTCACGTTCGGTTTCGCGGTGATCGGATTCGTCGACGACTACAGCAAGCTGCGTCGCGGCCAGGCCCGCGGGATCAGTGGACGCGAGAAGATGGCGGCGCAGACTGCAGTCGCTCTGGTCGCTGCCCTGGCATTGTATGCCATGCCGCAGACCAGCACGGAGCTGCACCTGCCGTTCTTCAAAAACATCCACCCCGACCTCGGTTGGCTCTATGTCCCGTTTGCCGTCTTCGTGCTGGTCGGTGCTTCCAACGCCGTAAACCTGACGGACGGGCTCGACGGCTTGGCGATCGGGCCGGTGATGACCACAGCCTTCACCTATGGGATCTTCGCCTACGTATCCGGCAACGCACGGCTCGCTGCCTACTTGCAACTGCCCTACGTCCCCGGTGCCGGCGAGCTGGCGATCTTCTGCGGCGCTCTGCTCTGTGCAGGCCTGGGATTCCTTTGGTTCAATGCCTACCCCGCGATGATGTTCATGGGGGATGTCGGCTCACTGCCGCTCGGTGCGGCGATCGGACTGGTGGCCTTGGTCACCAAGCAGGAACTGGTTCTGGTGATCGCCGGCGGCGTGTTCGTCGTCGAGGCGCTGTCGGTGATCTTCCAGGTCGCTTCCTTCAAGCTGCGCAGCAAGCGGGTCTTCCGCATGGCGCCGATTCACCACCACTTCGAACTCGCCGGCTGGCCGGAGCCGCAGATCATCGTCCGCTTCTGGATCATCTCGATCATTTGCGCCGTACTCGCGCTCAGCACGCTGAAGTTGCGATGACGTTCGCTGCCCACCGCCACCTCGTGCTCGGCGCCGGCGCTACCGGCTGCGCCGTCGCACGCTTCCTGACCGCACGCGGTGGCACGGTCTGCGTGATCGATCGATCGGCCGCCGCGCTCACCGCGGCGAAATTGCCCGATGGCGTCGCGTGTCGTGTCGAGACCGAGCCAATTGCGCTTGAATCCTTTGACGTCGTGGTTCCGAGCCCCGGCGTACCTCGCAGCCATCCGCTGCTGCGCGGGGCGCAAGCGCTCGGGATCCCGATCCTGAGCGAGATTGAACTAGCGTTTCGCGCACTCACCTGCCCGGTGGTGGCGATCACCGGGACCAACGGCAAGAGCACCACTACGGTGTTGCTCGGGGAAATGTTTCGCAACGCCGGAATCGCCGCCTTCGTCGGCGGCAACCTCGGCACGCCGTTGGTCGAAGCTTGCCTGTCCGCGACTTCCTACGCTGTCGCCGTCGTTGAGGTTTCGAGCTTCCAACTCGAGTGGGTGTCCGCCTTTCGGCCGCGGATTGCAGTGGTGCTCAACCTGACGCCAGACCATCTCGATCGTTACGCTGACATGGCCGACTACGGCGAGGCGAAGGCGAACCTGCTGAGAATGCAGGAGCCGACGGACTGCGCCGTGCTCAATCGCGATGACACTTGGGTTTGGGAACAGCGCCAGCGGACGCGCGCTTCGGTGATCTCGTTCGGCCGCGAGCCGGTCGAGTTCGGCAGCTTCATCGATGGCGACGAGATGGTGATCCGCGGTCCGCACGCACGGCCGCAGCACTACAGTCTGACAGATGTCCTCTTACAAGGCGCACACAACCGCGAGAACCTTCTCGCCGCGGCCACCGCAGCGACGTTGTGGGGCTTGCCGCGCGCCGCGATCGAGGCGGCGATCCGCAACGTTCGCGCCTTGCCGCACCGGCTCGAACACGTCCGCGACGTCGGCGGTGTCGGCTACTTCGACGACTCCAAGGGGACGAACGTCGGTGCGGTCGCGAAGTCGGTCGAGTCGTTTCCCGGTGGGGTGGTGCTGCTCGCCGGCGGCTACGACAAAGGGGCAGATTTTCGTCAGATCGCGGCGCTCTTGCGCACGCGAGTCGGTCATTTGATCGCCTTTGGCGCCGCTGGGCCCACGATCGCCGCACAGGTCACCGGTGTCGTGCCCGTCACCGTCGTCTCCGGGTTGGCGGCGGCGGTGGCGACGGCGGCACAGACGGCGCGGGCCGGCGACAGAGTTTTGCTCTCGCCCGGTTGTGCGAGCTTCGACGAGTTCACCGATTATCGCGAGCGCGGAAGTCGCTTTCGCGCGCTAGTGGAGGCGCTATGAACCGGTTCGACGCGTGGTCCAGGTGGGGTGGGGCGGTGTTCAGCCCGCGGCTGAGCCGACCGGATCCGTGGCTGTTGATGGCAGTCGCCGGACTCGCCGGAATCGGCTTGATCATCGTGTTCAACGCGAGTTACTTCTACGCGCAGTCCCGCTTCGACGATCCCTATTTTCTGTTCCGTAAGCAGCTCTTCTCCCTCGCCATCGGTGCGATGCTCTTCGTCGCCGTATTGCGGGTGCGGATTCGCTGGCTGGAGAAGAACGCGAACTTCCTCCTCCTTGCCGTCATCGCTCTCCTGGTTCTGGTCCTCGCAGGCGGCTTGGTACGCAACAACGCGCGCCGGTGGATCTCGCTCGGCTTCTTCAGCTTCCAGCCCTCCGAACTCGCGAAGACGGCGATCGTGCTGTTTCTCGCGAAATCGATGGTCGAACACCGCGCGCTGATGCGGACGTTCCGTGTTGGTATCGCCCGCCACCTGGTCGTCGTTGGCTCGGTAGCAGCGCTGATCTTCGTGCAGCCCGATTTCTCGACGGCGCTGGTGCTCTGCAGCGTCATGGGGATGATGCTCTACGGCGGCGGTGCGCGCTTGTCGCACCTGGCCCTCTTGGGAATGGCGGCGTTGCCCGTGATCGCGATCGCGATCTGGACGGCTCCCTACCGATTGAATCGCGTCCTCGCTCTTCTCGATCCACTCGCGTACCGAGATACGATCGCGTTTCAGTTGGTCCAGTCGATGATCGCGTTCGCCACCGGGGGATTGACCGGCGTCGGTCTCGGGCAGGGCGATCAAAAGATGGGATTCCTGCCGGAGGTGCATACCGACTTCATCTTCTCGTCCGTTGGCGAGGACTTCGGCATCGTCGGCGCGATCGTCGTCATCGGCTTGTTCGTGCTGATCGGAGTGCGCGGCTTCCTGATCGCGGCACGCCACCCGGATCCGTTTGCGAGCATGCTCGCCTTTGGGCTGACTTCGATGCTGCTGGTCCAAGCCGGCGTCAATATCGGCGTGGCGATCGGCCTTTTCCCGACGACCGGTATGGCATTGCCGTTTGTGAGTTATGGCGGCTCGGCGTTGATCTCGGGAATGTTGCAGGTCGGGATCCTCGCGGCCTTGTCGCGGATGTCGGGTTGAGCGGCAGCATGGAGCGGGAAGGGAGGACGATGCGGTGCCAATGCGGGTCGTGATCGCGGGCGGCGGCACGGGAGGCCATTTCTTTCCCGGCCTCGCGGTGGCGCAGGAAATCGCCCAGGATGAGGACTCCACTGTTCTCTTCGTTGGCAGCGACGATGGAATCGAGGCGCGCGCGGCAGCGCGGCATCGCTTTCGCTTCGTCGCCGTGCGTATGCGCGCGTTCCGCGGAGGTGGTATCGCCGGCATTGTGCGCTCGCTCGTCCACCTGCCGCTCGCTTTTGCGGCCAGTTGGCGCGCTCTGGGCGCCTTCATTCCCGACATCGTCATCGGCCTTGGTAGCTATGGCTCGGTGCCGGTGGCGCTCGCAGCATGGTGTCGCCGAATCCCCGTCGTTCTCATGGAGCAGAACGTCGTCCCGGGTTTCGCCAACCGGCTGCTCGGCCGCTTCGCCCGTCGCGTGTGCACGACGTTCACCGAGAGTGCGGCGTTCTTTCCGAGTGTGCGAACCGTGCAAACGGGCAACCCGGTGCGCCGACTGGAAACGCAGCGGACGCCGGCCCCCGAGAGCTTCACGGTCTTCGCCTTCGGTGGCAGTCAAGGCGCACGTAGCATCAATCGGGCGATGCTTGCCGCTGCGGCCGATCTGCGGACGCGCTTGCCGAATCTGCGGGTCATTCACCAGACCGGCGTTGCCGACGTGGAAGATGTCGCGGCGGGGTACCGTGCCGCTGCGATCGAAGCGGAAGTCTCGGCGTTCATCGACGACATGGCCAGTGCCTACGGACGCGCGGACCTGGTCGTCGCCCGCGCCGGTGCGTCGACGCTTGCCGAGATCGCCGCCTTGTCGAAGGCGGCCATCCTCGTCCCGTATCCGGTTGCCGCGGACGACCATCAGCGGAAGAATGCGGATGTCGTCGTCCGTGCGGGCGCGGCCGAGATGATCCTGGACCGCGACCTTTCCGGGGCGACCTTGGCGGACGCGATCGCGGCATTGGCAGCGGCGCCGGAGCGGCGACGGGATATGGCTACAGCGCTACATGCGTTCGACGTACCGGACGCGGCTCGGCGGGTGCTGAGCGTGTGCCGCGAAGTGATCGACGAGAATCGCTAATGGACCCGCTCTTTGGAATCCTGCGCCACATCCACTTCGTCGGCATCGGTGGCGTCGGTATGAGCGGCATCGCCGAGGTACTGCTCAACCTCGGCCATCGCGTCAGCGGCTCCGACATCGTCGAGAGCGAGGTTACTCGCCGGCTGGTCGGGCTTGGTGCAGCCATCACGTTCGGCCACCATGCCGATGTGGTCACCGAGGCGATCGACGTCGTCGTGATGTCGTCTGCTGCGCGAACCGCAAATCCCGAGGTGCTCCGCGCACGTGAGTTGCGCATCCCCGTGATTCCGCGGGCCGAGATGCTGGCCGAGTTGATGCGGATGAAGACCGGAATCGCCGTTGCCGGCACCCATGGCAAGACGACGACGACGTCGTTGATCGCCACCATCCTGCAGCACGCCGGCTTCGATCCCACGGCCGTCATCGGCGGACGTCTGCTGGCCTATGGCAGCAATGCACAACTCGGTCGCAGTTCCCTGATCGTTGCCGAAGCCGACGAGAGCGATGGCACGTTCTTGATGCTCACCCCAACTGTCGCGGTGGTTACCAATGTCGAGCGCGAGCATCTCGAACATTACGGCGACATGGAGGGCGTCAAGCACGCCTACACCGATTTCATCAACCGTGTACCCTTCTTCGGCGTCGCCGTCGTCTGCCTCGACGATCTCGTCATTCGGGGCATGCTTCCTCTGCTCCGCAAGCCGATCATTACCTACGGAATCAGCCCGGAGGCGGACTACGTCGTCGGCGACATCCACGTCTCCGGGATGCGTACGAGCCTGACCGTGCAGCAGCAGGGGCACGCACCTGTGGCCCTGATGGTGCCGATGCCCGGACGGCACCAAGCCCTCAACGCCGTTGCCGCGTTCGCCGTCGCGCGCCACCTCGGTGCGAGTGTCGAGCAGGTGCGCGATGCGCTAGGTCGATTCGGCGGTATCCACCGGCGCTTCGAAGTCTGCGGCGAGGTCGATGGCGTCACCGTCGTCAGCGACTACGCGCACCACCCGACCGAGGTCCGCGCAACGATCGAGGCGGCGCGCGAGGGATTCGACCGGCGCGTCATCGTCGCCTTCCAGCCGCACCGCTACACCCGGCTGCGCGATCTTTTCGACGATTTCCTCGTCGCCTTCGATGCGGCGGACTGCGTGATCCTCACCGAGGTCTACCCAGCCGGCGAAGATCCGATCGAGGGGGCGACGGCGGAGGCACTCTACCAAGCACTCAAGCGCCGCGGACACCTCGACGTCAGCTACGAGCCCACGGAAGACGGATTGCTCGGCGCTCTATCGAGCGGGGTGCGCGCAGGCGATCTGGTGCTCGTCCTCGGCGCAGGGAGTATCTACCGGATGGCACCACGCCTGGTGGATGCCCTTGGCGCGCGCCCGCGTGGCGTGTGACGAGAATGGCTGAGGCAGTGCGAATCGACGAGGAGTTGCGAACGGCACTACGTGCCGAGCTGGGTACGCGCGCACGTCTCGACGAGCCCCTCAGTCGCCATACGTCGTTTCGCATCGGTGGACCAGCCGATCTCTGGGCGGAGGTGCATGACGCGGCGGAGATCGGTCGCGTCGTCGAACTCGTACGGCGCACCGGTGTGCCGCTGTTCGTTCTCGGCGGCGGAACGAACGTGCTCGTCAGCGATCGCGGCGTGCGCGGGGTGGTCGTGCACCTCGGTCGCGCGTTTGCCACCGTAGAGTGGAGCGACCAGGGCGATCACGTCACCGTCCGCGCGGGCGCGGCGCTGCCGTTCAAGAAGTTGGTCATCGAATCCATCGAGCGTGGACTCGCCGGGCTCGAGTTCGCTGAAGGCATCCCGGGTTGGGTTGGTGGTGGACTGCTGATGAATGCCGGCGCGTTCGGCGGCGAGATCTCGCAAGTGGTCGAATACGTCGAGGGCGTCGACGACCAAGGTCGGTTGCAAAGGCTCGAGCGCGCGTCGTTGCGGTTCTCCTACCGCAACTTCGATCTTCCGCCCGGCTTCATCGTCACCTACGTGGGCTTGCGCTTGCTGCGTGACGATTCGGTCGCTGTAGCGGCGCGGCGTGTCGATGCACGGCGCCGCCGGCAGGCGCGGCAGCCGCTCGGGTACCCCAACGCCGGATCGGTATTCAAGAACCCGCCGGGACACTTCGCCGGCCGGCTGATCGAGGCGGCCGGGCTCAAAGGGCGCCGGATCGGCAACGCCCAGATCTCGCCCGAACACGCCAACTTCATCGTCAACTTGGGCGGCGCCACGGCCGCCGACGTCCGGGCACTGATGGACGAGGCGATCCGCGCGGTCGAGTCGGCGCAGGGTGCGCGCCTCGAGCCGGAAATCAAACTGATCGGAGACTGGGGATGAAGCCCACCAATCGCCGCCGCGGCGCTGCTCCGCCGAAGAGCTCTCGCCGTCTGGCGGTGCCTTGGACGGCGGTGCGCGCCGCGACTCGCCAATGGACGCAAGCGGCGGCGATGTCGCTGGCGTTTGCCGTGGTTTTGGCGCTGGGGCTGCCCCGCGCCGCCACTTGGCTGGTTGAACATCCGTATTTCGCCATCGAGGGGGTCGAGTTCTCGCAGGAGCGCCCCGGCGGCCGCTCTCGCTTGGAACGTGGCCAGCCGCGCATCTCGCAGGAGGAACTCGATGCCTGGGCCGCGGTTGCGCCCGGCACGCCGTACTTCTGGGTCGAGCCCAAGCAACTCGCCAGACGGATGGAAGCGCATCCCTGGATTCGCCGCGCTACGGTCACCCTTCACCCGCCGCGGCGCGTCGTCGTGCATGTTCGCGAGCACAAGCCGTTGGCGATCGTCCGGCTCGACGAACTCTATTACGTCGACCGCCGTGGTGCTCTCATGGGCACGCTCGCGCCGAACGATTCGCGCGATCTGCCGATCATCTCCGGGCTGCACCGCGGCCATGGGCGCACATCGCTAGCGGTCGCCCTGCCGCGGGTTGCGCACCTCCTCCGCCGCCAGCGGGTTAGTGCCTGGCTGGGTCCGATTTCGGAGGTCCACTTCGACGCCGAGCACGGGGTGACGATCTTTCCGATGGAGGTGCAGGTCTCGCTGTATCTCGGCGCCGACTCATGGCAACGGCGCCTGAAGCGCGCCCGCCGCGTACTCGTGGCGTGGCGTGGCCAGGAGGCCCGGATGGCATCGATCGACGTCACGGGTACCGACGACGTGATCGTCCGCATGCGCGCCGCTCGCCCGACCGAGCAGCAGCACGGGCAGGCGGCGACGCGGAAGACACGCATATGATCTGCCCTATCTTGGCAGCGGGACCATGAGCAAGAAGCCGGAGTTTCTCGTCGGTCTCGACGTCGGGACGTATCGGGTTGCCGCCGTCGTCGCCGAGCTGCGCGACGGCGGCCCGGCCATCATCGGCGTTGGCACGGCCCCCTGCGAGGGCGTCCGCAAGGGCGTCGTCGTCAACATCGACGCGACCGCGCACGGCATCGAGGCCGCTCTGAAGGAGGCGGAGCTTGCTGCCGGTGTCGAAATCCATAGCGTTTTCACGGACGTGAGCGGCGAGCATATCCGTGGATTGAACAGCCATGGCGTGGTTGGCATGCGCGAGCCGGAGGTGACCGCCGCGGAGGTGGAGCGGGTGGTCGAAAAGGCGCGCTCCATCCCGCTGCCCGAGCAACTCGAGGTCCTGCACGTCCTGCCCCAAGACTTCGTCGTCGACGGCAGCGCTGGGATCCGCAGCCCGATCGGCATGGCCGGCAGTCGCCTCGAGGCGCATGTTCACATCGTGACCACCGCGGCACCCTCGGCCCGCAACGTCGTACGCTGCTGCGAGCGCCTCGGCCTGCACGTCGCCGACCTCGTGCTCGCGCCGTTGGCGGCGGCAGAAGCAGTGTTGGGACCCGACGAGAAGGAAGCTGGAGTCGCCGTGCTCGACATCGGCGCCGGAACGACCGATGTGCTCGTATTTCGTGCAGGCGCGCCGTGGCATACGGCGGTGCTTCCGTTCGGCGGTCACCACGTGACTAGCGACGTCGCGGCTGGACTGCGGACGCCGTTCCGCGATGCCGAGGTGCTGAAACAGCGACACGGCACCGTCTCGCTGGCGGTGCCTGGAGGCGACGATCCGAGCGTCGAGGTCCCGAGTGTCGGCGCGCGCGGTGCGCGCCTGATTTCGCGGCAGAAGCTGGCGCATATCATCGAAGCGCGGATGGAGGAGATTCTGACGCTCGCCCGCGGGCAGATCGCCAAATGCGGCCTGCTGGAGGACCTCGGCTCCGGCGTGGTCATCACCGGCGGGACCGCCCTGCTGGGGGGACTCATTCCCCTGGGCGAGCGAGTTTTCCAGTGTCCCGTGCGGATCGGTGCCCCGATCGGCATCGTCGACGAAGCCTCGGCGGCAGGAACCGCGATGCCGACCGATCCGAGCCTGTCGGCGGCCGTCGGTCTGGTGCTCTACGGCGTTCGTCCGTTGGACCAGTTCTTCGATTTTCGCGCCGACCGCAAGAGCGCACACGGCCGAACCTGGGCGGAAGCGGTGCGGCGGTGGTGGAGCGCGATTTCTCGTCGCGATTGAGGGTTTGTCGAGTTGAAATGCGAGGCCGAAAAGAATTACTCTCGCTGCACGCGGGAGCGTACTCTGGGGTCATCAAAGCTGAAACTGCGGTGGACGCGATTCTGGTTCGCCGAGGAGGGGTTGCATGATTGAGCTGGTTGGGCAGGGAGAAGCTTTGGGTGCTCGAATCAAGGTTGTCGGAGTCGGCGGCGGAGGCGGCAACGCGATCAACACCATGATCGCGGCCGGACTCGCAGGTGTCGACTTCCTCGCCGCAAACACGGACCTGCAAGCGCTCGCCGCGAGCCTGTCCGGCAAAAAGATTCAACTCGGCAAGCAATTGACCCAGGGATTGGGCGCGGGTGCCAATCCAGAGATCGGCCGCGAGGCTGCTCTCGAAGACCTGCAGGTGCTGCGCGAGTACCTGACCGGCGCCGACATGGTCTTCGTCACTGCTGGCATGGGTGGTGGCACTGGAACGGGTGGGGCGCCGGTGATCGCGCGCATCGCACGCGAACTCGGCGCGCTGACGGTTGCGGTCGTCACCAAGCCCTTCCACTTCGAAGGCAAGAAGCGGATGCGGCAGGCCGAAGATGGGATCGCCGGCCTCAAAGAGGCTGTCGATACGCTCATCACCATACCGAACCAGCGTCTGCTGGCGGTGTCGGGCCGCGACAACTCTCTGCTCGACACGTTCAAGAAAGCCGACGACATCCTCTTGTACGCGGTGCGCGGCATCTCCGACCTGATCACGGTGCACGGCCTCATCAACCTCGACTTTGCCGATGTCCGCACGATCATGGCCGAGATGGGTATGGCGATGATGGGCGCCGGCGTCGCGTCGGGCGAGAACCGCGCGGTCGAGGCGGCGCAAAAGGCGATATCCAGCCCGCTGCTCAATGACATCTCGATCCGCGGCGCGCGCGGCGTGCTGATCAACATCACCGGCGGCCCCGACCTGTCTCTCCACGAGGTCGACGAGGCGGCGAGCCTCATCCAAGGTGAAGCCGACGATGACGCGAACATCATCTTCGGCGCGGTCATCGATGAAACGATCAAGGACGAGATCCGCATCACGGTCATCGCGACGGGCTTCGCGGACGAGGCGGCCACCGCAGTGCGACATGCGGCTCCCGTCACCGCACGGCGCGAGGTGGAGCGACCGGCGCCGCCGCCCCCACTGGCTCCGCGCGAACGCCTGACGGCGGAGACACGTCCTTCGGCGCTGGAGCGGATCCCGCGCGATTGCGACAACCCCCGGCCGGTGAAGCGGCTCGGCACGATCGTCGACACCGGTCACGAACCGACGCTGACGCAGTCGCTTGCCCCCGAGTTCCCTGCGGCCGCAGCGTTGGTGGCAGCGACCAAGGTGGAGGAGTACACCCTGTCGGACGACGCCGACGACGCGTACGAGATTCCAGCGTTTCTGCGGAAGTCCGCCGGGTGAGGACGATGGTCGAATTTGACTGCCTGGACTGACGAGCGCCGCGAACGCGAGCGCCGTGCCGGCGAGGTCGTACTCTTCGACAAGAAGGGTGCGGGCAGCGTTCGGGTCTGCCTCGTCTATCCCAATCGCTACGCGTTGGCGATGGGAAACCTCGGATTCCAGACGGTCTACCGTCTGTTCGACGAGTTCCCGGGGGTCATGTGCGGACGTGCCTTCCTGCCCGACGACGGCGGCGCTTCGCTCGCCGACGGAACGCTGCGTTCTTTCGAGTCGCGTACCCCCGTCAGCGAATTCGATCTGATCGCTTTCTCCGTCTCGTTCGAGACCGACTACTGGCACGTGGCGCGCATGCTGCGACTCATCGGTATCGAGCAAAGCAGCCGCGACCGCCGCGGCCATGCGCCACCGGTCATCGCCGGCGGCCCTGCGGTCTTCCTCAACCCCGAGCCGCTCGCCGACTTCGTCGACCTCTTTCTCATCGGCGAGGCCGAGGAGATGCTTCCCGAGTTTCTGCAGGTGTTGGTCGAACTGCTCGATGCTCACGGGCGCGACCCGACGAAACTCGTCGACGCTCTCCTCGAACGCAGTGCGCGCGAGATTCGCGGCGCCTATGATCCGCAGAGTCACGTGCCGGCTTTCGACGGCGCCCGCACGGTGCATGTCGAGCACCGTGGCCCAGGGCCTGCAACGATCGAACGCCGATTGATTTGGGACCTCAATGCCTTCGCTACCACCACCCAGGTTCTCAGCGACGAGGCCGTCTTCGGCGACATGGTGCTCGTCGAGGCGAGTCGCGGCTGCCAATGGGGATGCCGCTTTTGCGCTGCCGGCTACATGTACCGGCCGATCCGCACGCGCGGCGTAGACCAACTCGAAGCGGCCGTCCGCGCTGGCCTCGACAAGCGCAAGACGATCGGGCTCGTCGGTGCCGAAATGGGAAGCGTGCCCGGGGTCGACCGCCTGTCGCAGATCGCTGCGGATGCGGGCGGGCGCCTGTCCCCCTCATCTCTCAAAGCCGATTGCGTTACGCCCGCGCTCGCAGGAGCCCTCTCGCGTGGCGGCAATCGTAGCGCGACCGTCGCGCCCGAGGCCGGCTCCGAGCGCATGCGGCGCGTGATCAACAAGAATCTCTCCGAGGAGGACATCCTGCGCGCCGCGGATCTCCTGGTCGGCGGCGGGGTCGAAGACCTCAAGCTGTACTTCATGGTCGGACTTCCCACCGAGGAGATGGAGGACGTGCTGGCGGTTGCCGAACTCACCACGCGTGTGCGTGAACGCGTCGAAGCAAGCGGCAAGGGCCGCCCACGCATCGGTCGCACGACGGTTTCGGTCAATCCCTTCGTGCCCAAGCCCTGGACGCCGTTCCAGTGGGATCCGATGGAAGACACCGGCTCGCTCAAGAGCAAGTTCGCGCGGCTGCGCCGTGAACTCGGAAGGGTTCCCAACGTCAAGGTCGACACCGAGTCTCCGCGTGAGGGCTACTTCCAGACGCTGCTGTCGCGTGGGGATCGGCGCATGGCGACCTTTCTGCGCGCCGTCGACGCGGCCGACGGCGATTGGTGGCTGGCGATTCGTTCCTGGCAGCGCGATGGTCTCGGCGACCTGCCGCATCCCGACTCGTACGTGCACCGTACCTATGACCAGGACGAAATCCTGCCCTGGGACTTCATCGATCACCGCATTGCCAAGGGCTACCTCTGGACCGAGCGCCGCAAGGCGTTCGCCGCGCGGCAGACGCCGCCGTGCGATACGACGACGTGTCACTCTTGCGCGGCCTGCTGAGCTGCGCAGCGACGCACTCGGGAGTCGGGAATGACGCGCGCTGAGAAGGCGGCTCGGATCGCGGCGATTCTCGACGAATTCTACCCGCAGCCGCCGATTCCATTGCGCCACGACGACCCGTTCACGCTGCTGATCGCCGTGCTCCTTTCGGCGCAGACGACCGACCAACGGGTCAACATCGTGACGCCGGCCTTGTTCGCACGCGCGCACACTCCGGCCGCGATGGCGGTTCTCGACGAGGCGGAAATCCTCGCGCTGATCCGCACCTGCGGACTGGCGCCGTCGAAGGCCAGGGCGATTCGCGCCTTGTCCGCGATCCTCGCGCGCGAACACGATAGCGTGGTGCCCGCCGACTTCAGCGCCCTCGAGCGACTTCCTGGAGTGGGGCACAAGACGGCGAGCGTCGTGATGGCGCAGGCGTTCGGGGTGCCGGCGTTTCCGGTCGACACCCACATCCACCGCCTGGCTGCGCGCTGGGGCTTGTCGGACGGCAGGAACGTCGAGCGCACCGAGCGCGACTTGAAGCGGGTTTTCCCCCGCGCTGCCTGGAACAAATTGCACCTGCAGATCATCTATTTCGGTCGTGAGTACTGTCCCGCGCGCGGCCATGATTTCGCGCGCTGCCCGATCTGCTCGTTGGCCGCGTCGAAAGCGCGAGCCCAACGCGAGGCCGACGGCCGCCGCGCCAGCGTTTCGCGTTAGATCCACGCAATCGGAGCGAGACGCGCGCGGGGCGGGTTTCGCCTGGCCGCCGCAAGCGCCAATACGGAGCCGCCAGTGCGCGTGCTGCGGTGTCTACCGCTTCGCTGCTTTCGCGATCGGATTGGCCGGTCCGGATGGAACAGGAATGACGAGAACGTGTCCGCCGCGGGTGCCGCTGCGGATCTCGAGTTCTTGGAGCAACGCTTCGAGATCGGCGCGATCCAGTTCGTCGACCCCGATGAAGAACAGGATGCTGCTGTGGTGACGGGTATGCCGGCGCGCGAAGAATCGCAAGCGCGCGTGGAACGTATGGTTTTGCAGGTCACTGCGCAGGGCCGTCTGCCCGTAGGCGATATTGCCCCGCCCGGGGTGGGCACGAACGATCTCGGGAATGTGCTCGAGGCGCGACGAGGTGCGGCGGCTCGAGTAGCCGAGATCCGACATGTGCGCTTCGAGAGCGTGCCGCAGACGTTTGCGTGCCAGGGTGTCGCTCATTTTACCCAAGCCGACTGCGGGAAGCTGGCGACTCGCGGAAGTCCAGCACCGGCGCTGCGTCGGTGCCGAAGCGGAACGGAACCGCAACGCGACGATCGCGATTGCGTTGCGCCGGAATGGTGCGCGGGCAGGTTTCGTAAAGCGGAAAACACAGGGCCTCCTCAATCAATTCTCACCTTCGGGTCGGGTCGGCCGGATCGGACCCCAATGGAGATCGCCACCAAGTGGTATTGTTGGGCAATACCCTAGCACAAATCTCTGTCGCACGGTGGAATGGTCCAGCCGATGCCTGGCCGCGCGCTTCGCGGAGCGGTCGGGATGGCGCGTCATCGCGCTTGAACTCCGCTTGCGCGGGCCGCTAGTGACCTTTGATCGTGAGAATTCGTTCGCGGTGAGTCGAATTCTCGCGCTTGTTTCCTGCAGCGACCCAACGGCCCGTCCGCCGACCCGTCCTCCGCAGTGGCGCAGCTACGGAGCGTGGAAGGCTTTGGGCCGCAGGCGCGGGAGCGGGGCGCAGGAAATAGGGGCCGGGGCAACGCCTTGGAGCAACGCCGGGTGCGGTTGGCCTTCATTCTTCTGTGTCGTCTGTGAGGAATCGGTTGCGCCACTCGGGCCGTGGAATGGGACACGCCGAGAGCTTGCCGAAGAGTCGGTAGCGGACGCTGGCGACGAAGCGATACCCGGCGTCGGTGAGTGGGCGCGGGAGCCAGCCCAAGGCGCTCACGAGCCGCCAGCGACCGCCCAGGGTGCGCAGGACGGCAAAGATGGCGGCGGAGCGAGCGAGCACCCGCTCGCCCGCTCCGCCGTGGTCGACCACGAGATAGACTGTATCGAGATCGCTCGGATCGAAACCGTGCCTTGCGGCGAGCCTTGCGGCGCCCTTGCCCTGCAAGGGTGCGAAGCGAAATCGCGCTTCCCGATCGTGCCGGAGAATGAACCGCACGGTGGCGTTGCAGAGCCCGCAGACACCGTCGTAGAGCACGATCAATTGGCCATCGACAGTCTCGTTCACGTCGTTACCGTACAGCGCGCGACGCATGGGCACAATTGCGCCCGGATATGCGGCCGTCGCGTTCTCATGGGGCGCGCTCGTCACCTGCGCGAGGGCGAACGGCCGCACCCAAGTCGGGGTACTCGAGCCGGTTCGAGAGCTCCGTCAACTGCTCCGTGCGGAAATTCGGTAGCCCCAATTCTCCCTTGCCGCGCAGACGCGCGATCTCCTCCATCGCAGCCTTCCCGCGGTCCGCGTCGATCCCACTGTCCGAGGCCGTGTAGATCGTCTGTGACGGGAACGCGAAGCCGGTTCCGCTGTTCTCGACGAGGTCGATGATGCGCAACAGCAGATCCTCGCGGACCGCGAGAAACTCGTTGATGTCGCGGGTCATCACGTAGGCGAAGATCTCGATATCGAGCGAGAAGGCACCGAAGCCGACGAAGCGTGCGCGCGCCGGATCAGGATGCACCTTGGGGTGGCCGACGAGCAACTTCTTCAACTCGAGTAGCAGGAAGCGCATCTGATCGGCGCTCGTCTCGTAACGCACGCCGAGGGTGGTGTGGAACCAGATGCGATCGCGGTGCGCGAAGTTTTCGATCTGCATACTCGCGAATTCACCGTTGGGAATCGTCACCACCGTCCGCTCGAGAGTGCGCACCCGTGTCGAACGCATGCCAACCTCCTCGACCGTGCCGACGCGGTCGCCGAAGCGGCAGAAGTCGCCCACGGCGACCGGTCGATCGGCGATGAGCGTGACCCCGCCGAAGAGATTTTCGATCGACTTCTGCGCGGCCAGGGCGAAGGCCAAGCCGCCGATGCCGAGCCCGGCGACCAAGCCGGTGACGTTGAAGCCGAAGTTCTGGAGGACGAACAGAGCAGCGATGGCGATCAGCAGCGCCTTGAGCAAGCGGCGGCCGAGGGGCACCACCGACATCGCGATCGCCTGGCCCTGGGCGACGAGCCGCTCCTGGGTCATCGTCGAAGCCACATCGACCAGGCGCGTCGTCAACCAGATCGCGCCGATCACGAGCAGCCCCTTCGCAACCGTCGCTAGAAAGGCGAGCACCGGCAATGCCAGGCCGATGGGCGGCAGGCCGAGCGTCAGGAGCAGGGCGAAGAAAACCAGTCTGAGCGGTCCGGGGGTCAGCTCGATCAGCTGGTCGTCGAGATGGGTGCGCGCCCGCGCGAAGACGGGCCGCAACGCCGCACTGGCGAGGCGCGACAGCAGGGCTCCGAAGGTCGCCGCCAAGACGATCAGAAGTGCCAACGCGATCCATTGCCACAGCCTGACGTCGAAGATGCGCTGTTCGACCAGGACGCGGGGGAGGATCCTGCCGAGCGTGCCGTAGCCGAACTCCTCGTACAACTCCGGAATCCTGGCGACGGTTTGGCTTGCGACCTTCCAGACCGGCTTGCCGTCATGCCAGTTCGCCTGCTCGACCAGGATATCGACACTGCCTTCCTTGGCGTCGATGGCACCGACGCGGTCGATTGCGCGCGGCAATCCGTCGTCGCTGAAGCCGGCCTCGCTGTCGCTGAGCGACTCCCATTCGATCCACAGCGTGCGGTCGAGGACGGTGTGGAAGTCGCGCGCGAGCGCGTCACCCTCTAGGTCGCGCAGCGCCGGGGGCAGATTGCGCAGGTTCAAGTGCTCGGCAGCCGCCGTGTAGTCGCCGCGCCGCGCAGCCGCGATGAACTGAAACATCGCGCCGCGCGGCGAACTCGTGCCCAACGCCGCCAGCGTCTCCGGCGAGGTGTCGACCACGGCTGTCGGCGGCGGTGTTTCCGCCTCCTGCGCGACCAGTGGCGCCGGCGCGACGAGGCCGGCGAGCATGATGAACGAGACGATGGGATGAGCGAGCATGCATACTCCTTGGTCGGATGATTGGGGGTGATGCCTCGGGTGGGCTAGACGAGGCCGCCCTGCTTGCGCTAGCAAGTCCGAGATCTCGCCCTTTACCCTGCCATGAAGAAACGCTCAGACAAACACCTCGTCTGGATGGACATGGAAATGTCCGGCCTCGACCCCGATCGCGAGGTCATTCTCGAGATCGCAACGCTCGTGACGAACGACGACCTCGAACTGGTGGCGGAGGGTCCGGTGTTCGCAGTGCAGCAGCCGCGTGCGGTGCTCGACGCAATGGACGCGTGGAACACCAAGCACCACAACGCATCGGGTCTGGTCGAGCGGGTGCTGGCTTCGACGACGTCGGCAGCGGAGGCCGAGCGCAAGACGCTCGCGTTCGTGCGCCGCTACTGCGTTGCGAACAAGTCTCCCCTATGCGGCAACTCCATTTATCAGGACCGCCGCTTTCTGGCGCGCTACATGCCGCGCCTCGATGCGTTCCTGCACTACCGCAACATCGACGTCAGTACGATCAAGGAGTTGGTGTGCCGCTGGTACCCGAAGGGGCCGCCCGTTCCCGAGAAGAAGCACGCGCATCTGGCGCTCGACGACATCCGCGAGTCGATCGAGGAGTTGCGGTTCTATCGCGCGCACTACTTCCCGCCGCGTTCGCCGAGCACGCCTCAATAGAGCCCGAGCATTTTACCGGCGAGCAGCAGGACGGCGCCGACGAGCGCGGGTCGAATCACCCGCTCGCCGCCGCGCACGGCGAGATGCACGCCGAGCGTGCTACCGGCGACGAAGCCGATCGTCAGTGCCAACGCCGGCAGCCACGCTACCTGGCCGCGGGCGATGAAGATCGGCACCGCGACCGCGGTCAGGGCGGTATTGACGACGACCTTGATGCTGTTGGCGCGGACCAAGTCGTAGCCCGAGTAGGCGAGGGCGATGATCAGCAGCAGCCCGACCCCGGCCTGAAAGGCGCCGCCGAAGGCGCCGATCGCGAAGTAGACGACGAAACGGAGCGGCGCCGACATGGCCCGCTGCGCCCGTCCTCCATTACGGCCACCGAGGCCGAGCGCGGGCCCGCCGACGATCGGCACCAGCATCAGCATCATGACGACGGCGAACAGGCGCTCGAACGTCTGGTCCGCGACGCTGGAGATCCCCAATGCGCCGACGGCGGCGCCGAGGCACGTCGGCACGAGCAGGGGGATGGAGTCGCGAAAGCCGGAGACGCCGGCGGCGCGAAAGCGCAATGCCGCCCACAAGCTCTGGACGAAGATGCCGACCCGGTTCGTGCCGTTGGCGACGGTGCCTGGCACGCCCAAGAGGACCAACAGCGGCACGGTGAGCGACGACGCCCCGCCGGCGAGGGTATTGATCGTACCCGCGACCAGCCCGCCAGCGACGAGCGCGAGAGACTCCAGCATCGTCATTGCGCCCACCTAGCCCGAATGCCGGTCGGGCGTCGAGGGTGCGTGCGGTCCTTGGGTGTGCGCGGTTCCGGGCGGGGTAGCGGTCGGTTGAAACGCGATCCACTCGAAACGTCAGGTCCGATTGAACGCCGCACGTGAAAGGGCACCCCAAGCACAAGGGCCCCGTCCAAGGGCCCCCGAGAATGCGGCTCAGTGGCGGGGAGAATTCACACGAGGACCGGGAGAGCAGTGAGCCGCGAAAAATCTCGGTCGTGCGTCACTAGTGCATCGGCATTGATCGCAAGCGCGCTGGCGGCCTGGACGGCGTCCGGCAACTTGAGCTTGAGACTGGCTCGCAGGCGTGCCGCCATGGCCGCAATATCGAGAGTCAGTTCGACGACCCGCCATGTCGACAGCACGCTCTTGTACCTTTCGGCTAGCGCGCCGTTGCCGTGGCCAAGCGGACCCGTCATCACCTCGAGGATGGTGACGGTCGATACCGCGAATTGGATTTCACCCGCGGCGTGCCGTTCGAAGAGGCGGAGGAAGCGGCCGGCATGCGTTGAATGGCCCTCTAGGACATAGATGATTGGTGCACTGTCGATCAGGATCAGGGCACCGTTGGCGAGCGGCACGTCGGCTAGCGATTCCATTCGTCGCGCAGCTTTTGCACCGTCTTTGCGCTGTCCACTCCCCACATGCCCTTGCCGGTGCCGGCCAGCGGGGTGAGCGTAGCCTGGCGTGTTGGCGTGTCCGCAAGCGGACTCAGAACAGCAACCGATCGGCCGTGGCGCGTGATGATCGTCGATCGACCCTTCTCTGCGGCGGCGAGCAACGCGGGAAGCTGCGTCCTCGCTTCTTCCGCCCCTTTGCGCTGGATGCTTGCCATCGAACGACCCTAACAACCGTACGGTCCGTACGCAATCGGGGCAGAGCCACTCCAACTCATGTGCGCCCGGCGTCACCGCAGAATTTTGAGGAGCTACCAAGGAGGAGCTACCAAGGAGCTAGAAGGAGCTACCAAGACACCCATTATCAAGTGGCTGGAATCCTTGCCGAAATCGCGGGGCTGACGGGGAGGTTGGACACCGCGCCGGGCGGCGACCGCAAGGGGCGTCGGCGTGATCTCGACGACCCGGCGCGCCCCTTGCGGCGCTTCGTCGAATTGCTCGTCTTGCGGATCCTTGATCGTGGGTGTCTTGAGAAATTCCGGCGCGCACACCGAGGCCGCGGGGAGGTCCGCAGGGGGATCCGTGGCCATCCGTGCTGTCGCCATCGGGTTCGATGCCCGCGGCCAGCGGCAGGCCAGCGGGCGCTCCACGTATGGCGTGTGAGCAGGCGCCTTGACCACCGTCGCCTCCCTCGAGTATCGGTCCCCGGGGTGAGTTCCGCGCGCTTCCCTTCCGGCCTCTACGAGCTTCTCGTCACGGTCGGGCTCGACCGTCAGCTCGTTGATCTCGAGCAGACACGCGTCCGCCGCTCGCGGCTCAACGCCGCCGAGGCCGCGAACCGGATCGCCTTCCACCTCGGCCGGCAAGTGGAACGCGCCATCTCGGCGCTGCCCGAGAAGGAACGCGCCGACCGCGGCATCGCCGTCGCCAACGAGCTGCTCGCGCGCCTCGACGTTCTGGTCGAAGGTGCGGATCTCGAGGAAGAGTTCGCCCTCGACCCCGGCGCCGTCCTCGGTGCGGTCCTCGCCTTGCTGCCCGACGGCCGACCGCGGCAAATCGATGCGCCGCTGATCCCGCTGCTCGATACGACC
>Ga0163144_10006113_pt1 | contig 26634 bp, 18 predicted proteins | sample OliLak19BULKMAT1_FD_123175 | JGI IMG/M metagenome (GOLD analysis project Ga0163144, IMG submission 123175) | Freshwater microbial mat bacterial communities from Lake Vanda, McMurdo Dry Valleys, Antarctica - Oligotrophic Lake LV.19.BULKMAT1 | ecosystem: Environmental > Aquatic > Freshwater >...
CCCGCCTCGCGGATGGGTTGGCCGAAGAGGCCCCGTGAACGACGGTTGCGATGCCGCTGATTGGCCATGCAACCCTGTTCGCACCACCGTCATCGCGGTTGCGATGGGTTCTGGACAAAGCAGTGTTCATTCAGTACCGGCTTGTCAATGTCGGGACAAACACGCTGCGCCCAAACGCCATTTCCGGGACCGGCGTTCAGTCCAACTTCCCGGTCTTTGGCATTGGGACCACCCTGGTCGGTCAGAGCACACCGAGCTACTTCCGCGATATGAACGTGGACCAGATTGCGAACGGGGGCACACCCGTCGTGGTCGGGACCGTGGCCGGCCACGAGCACCGCCGTACCTCCGCGACCCTGAACACGAACCAGCGCAGCCGCCTGCGGGGTGAGATTCCCCCGCCGCCGATCCCCTCCAACACCCCCCTGGGCTCGGTCCTCGACACCGGGCTCACGGCAAACGCGACGTTCGCCGCGGGCGAGGTGAAGTGGTTTGAGTTTGTGCTGAACGCCGACGCCACCGATGCGGTCCTCCAGTTCCTGGATATCGACACCGAGGGCAGCACGATCGCAAACGTTTCCTGCGGCCTGTACAGGGCCGACGGGGGCCTGGTCACGGCCGACCTCGATGATGGTTCGGGCAACAACGCCCAGATTTCATTCGGCGTCGGCAGGCGGGCGGCCGTGGGCAACGGCCTTCAGTACGACGGGCGCAACGGCCAGTTGGTCGCCGGTACCTACTACCTGGCGGTGGCCAGCGGCAACGCGACGTTCGCCGATGCCTTCTTCGTCACCACCACCGCGACCGACGCCGGCGATGTTCAACTGAACTTCGCCACCAACACCAACGGCACTCCGCTGACCGCTTCGGTGTTGCCGCTCATCAACGGCGTCGACTACGGCACGCTGGACCCCAACGCCTCATCGTCGGCCCCGGGCCTGGGCCAGACCGCCGCGGGCGGGGTAGTCCTGTGGAGCACCTTCACGCTGGCGAGCGGCATAGATGCCTCGCACTTCATGGACATTGACTTCTTTCCGACTTCCACGCCGAGCGCCGACGGGGTGTGCTACATCTTCAATACCGACGGTGACATCGTGTACTACAGCGATGACGAGGGGCCCGCGAACCTGCCGCAGATGTCGCTGGGGGCCGACGGGACCAGGGTGTACGGAACCAACACGGTGCCCTTCGACGGCAACACGCCCATCGGCGAAACCGGTCTCGCGGCCGGCACCTACTACATGGCCGTGTCCTTGTTCGATACCCAGGACCTGGGCGCCCTGGCCAGCGGGCACCGCTGGCACGTGCGCGGCATCTCCGGGTCTTCCCTCACAATGGGCGCTGACATCTACACGGGCTTCGTCAGCCTGTGCGGGTCGGCAGACTTCGACGGCGACGGCGATACCGGCACCGACCTTGACATCGAGGCCTTCTTTGCCTGCCTGGGCGGTGATTGTTGCGCCACCTGCGGATCGGCCGACTTTGACGGTGACGGTGATACCGGCACCGACCTGGACATCGAAGCGTTCTTCCGCGTCCTGGGCGGGGGCGAGTGCTGATTCCTGATCGCGGTACGGTTCTATGGAAGTGCAGCGTCGTGGACGGGGCATCTCCCCGTCCACGACGCTGGCACGGCCAATGCCTCGTCACAATCGCTTCTTATGAGTTTTCTCCTGGCTACGGGCAGTGATGCCGGCTGTCGGTGGGCCAGCCAGGTCGAAGTTGATCCATGAGCCTCGGTCGCTTCAGGCCGCCCGGGCCTCACTCAGCGCGCCGACGGGCTGGGTGGCCGGCATGAGCCAGGGCATGACCACGGGGCGGGAGATGCCGTGGCGGCGCGGGGCGGCGCGCCTGGAGAAAGCGTCCATCATGGGGCCGGGGGACATGGTCCCGATGACCAGGGCTTCGGCGTCGTCGTGCTCGCCGACGATCCGCACTCCCAGTTCATCCAGGGCTGCGGCGATGACCCACGCGTTCTTGCCATGGTCGACGACCGCCGCCGTTCGGAAGCGCAGGAGCGACTGCGCGGCGGCAAGGGCCTCCCGCGCGGCGGCCAGCCCGGTGAAGCGGTCCCAGATCTGAGTGGACATTTCGCGGGACGGCTGGGCACGAATCGTGGATCGCAGTTCCAACAGGCCACGCCGGTACCCGGCTACGGCGTGTTCCTTGATCGCAATCTGGCGGTAGCGGGACCGCAGCGACCGCAGTTCTGCCGCGCGAACGGCCTTGGGCGCGTACCGGCGTGCGACCCAGCCGTTGTTGCGGATGAGCCGCGCGAGGATGAGGTTCATGTCCCGGTTGCGTTGGTCCTTGGCGTGCGCGATGGAAAAGTTCAGGTCAAAGGCGACGCGGTACCCGGCGAGCAGCATCCGCGCGGCCAGGTCGTACTCTTCCACGTAATAGTGGAATGATGGATCGTACCCGCCCAGTTCAAGGAAGAGTGACCGTCGGATGGCAACCCCGCAGCCGATGAAGACCTCGGGGAGGCCGCCCGACTCGCGGACATCCGCGCCATGCGTTGATGGGAGCCAGATGTCCGCCGAGACAGCGCCGACATCGGCGGGCTGGTCGGACAGTGAACCCGCAAACCCGTTGTCGTCCGGGTAGGAATCGTCGTCGAGCATGACCACCCACTGCGAGCCCGGGTCGGAGGCCTTCACGCCCTCGTTGCGGGCCGCGGCGCCCCGGTTGGCGGCGAGGCGGATGAACGTAAGCGGGATTCCGGACGGGAGCCGGCGCGGCAGGATCGGGACCTCCCTTGACCCGTTGTCCACCACGATGACCTCCGCGCCCCCCGTGCTGTCGTGGGGCCCAAGGGCCGAAATCGCGTTCAGGGTCGCGCGGAGTCGTTCAACACGGTTGTGGGTTGGAATGATGTAGGAAATCAACTGGGGGTCCTGCGTAAGAAGCCCTGAGTCCTGAGTGGAAAGTCCAAAGTCCTAGGTCCTAAGCCTTGGGTCACTCGATCCTCAGTTCCGCGCATGGCATTATCCCGCGCGCGCCATGGTTCTGCCTCTGTTGGCGGCTTCGATGGGGGAGAAGGCCAGGTGCGTGCTGTGGATTCGCGCGATCATGTGGCGGAGGTCGGCGGCGGTAATGGGGATGTTGCCCAGGCGCTGAACCTGGACCGCGGCCGCGCACGCGCCCAGGAATGCCGCGGCCATGTGGGAAGCGCCCCCGGCCAGGGCCAGGGTTGCCACGGCCAGGAGGGAGTCCCCGCAGCCCAGCGGGTCAAGGGCGATGGGGCACAGCGCCGGGACGTGCTCACCGTGAAGCCGGGTCTTCCACGGGCCCGTCGTGGGCTTCGCGGCAGGCGTGCCACCCTCCATCCGAGAGAATGCGATCAGCCCATCGGCCCCGAGGGAGATGAGCGCGGCGGTGGAGGCCGTCTCTTCCAGCAGTCGCCAGGTCACCAGCGGCAGGCCCTCGCTGTGGAGCCGCATGGCGTCGCGGAGTTCCTGCTCGCTGGGGCAGAGCAAGTCCATGCCGCGCATGGCGCGGAGGCTCGAGCGCTTGCCGCTGACGTCTCCGCTGAGAGTGCGCGTGACCGGCCGCAGCGCGCGGCAGAGGCCCGAGAGGGAGCGCGGGCTCAGCATCCCCAGCCCAAAGTCCGCGATGACCGCGGCATCGCACAAGCCTTGGTCGGCCTTCGCCCCGCATTCCTCCGCGGCCTCGCGCGCGAGGCCGACGAGTTCTTCCTGCTGCGTCAGGTCGAGCATGAAGTGCTCGACCAGGTCCAGTTTCATGAGCTTCTGCGCCCCCACGAGAAACCGCTGCTTTTCCGGGATGCGCGTCGTAACCGGGATGCTGCGAACCTCGACCCCTTCCGCCGCGAGCCGGTCGCGCAGGGCGGTGGCCTCGGGAGAATCGGGGAGCGCTGTGACCAGGATCGGGTGCGCGCCCAGCGATGCGGCGTGGCGGGCGACGACGGCCGCGCCACCGTCGTAGTGACGGGCCTCGACCGGGCGCAGTGTCATGACCGGACTCTCTCCGGCGACCTCGGGGCGGTCGCACAGGATGTAGGTATCGAGGATGACCTCACCCACGATCACCATCCGCTTGCCCCGGAAGGCGGAGATGTGCGCGTAGAGGTCCGGACCGCAGAGGTCGGCGCACCGTGAGAGCTCAACCAGGCGCTGGTGGTAGGGGTCGGTGGAGTTCTCCAATGCGGCGATGAGCGCTGTGGAACTGAAGACCACGTCGCCCGAGGTGAAGACCACCCTTCCGCCCGCGGCCTCCACCGCTTCCCGCTCGGCGGCGAAGCGGGGGTCCTTGTTGAACTCGTACTCCTTGCCCTTGACGTACACGTCGGGGCACGAAACCTTGAGCAGGTCAAGGGCGGTGGGGCTGGGGTCGATGTAGACCAGGTCCACGCAGTCGAGCGCGGCGAGGTTCTCGGCGCGGAGTTCTTCGGGGATGAGCGGCCGACCCTCGCCCTTGCGAACTGATGGATCGCCCGTGATGCTGACCAGGAGCATGTCCCCGAGGGAGCGGGCCTGGCGCAGGTGGCGGATGTGTCCCGGGTGAACGATGTCAAAGCAGCCGTGGCATTGGACCAAGCGGCGACCCTGCGCGCGAGCGGTGGCGCGGGCGGCCAGGAGCTGTCCCCTGGTCAGGATCTTGGCGGCGATGTGGGCGGGGAGGGGTGCCCCGTGTGCCATCGGTGCGTGGTGAGGCCCGTCGGGGTGTTGGGGGTGGGAAGGCATGACGAGCCATCTATCGGTTTCTTGAGCGGTCGTGCGTCAGGAACACGGGGTGGGCAGAGTTGTCGAGCAGCGCGCTGCGCCCAACTCCGAACTTCGACCCCAACCCGCCCCACGCGCCGATAGACAGCCGATGCCGCTCTCCGTACAGGAATCAATGGCCGCCGATCCGCCGACACGCATCACCCGTGCCGACGTGTTGTCCTGTGCACGGGCGGGAAAACCCTGGGGGTTCCTTGCGCTGGGTGCCATGGCCCTGCGCCAGGCTCCACTGGACCACGAAGTCCGGTTCCTCTTCGCCGCAAACTTGGCGCGACTGGGCCTGAGGACCCTTGCGGGCGAGCAGTTGGCGAAGTTGCCCCCACAAGCGCAGGAGCAGCCGAACATCAGGCAACTCGCAGAAGCGTTATCGGGCCTGCCGAGGGATGTCGTGATCATCGGCGCGCGGGTGAGTTGCTGCCGCGAGAATGTGGGCGCGCTCGCAGGCAACGGCGTCGAACTTCGCGACCTGTTCCCGGAGTGGCAGGGTCGGGCGGCGATGTGGGACTGCTTCCGGGCGCTGGATGGAAACGTCATCCGGCGTGAGCGGGGGTGTGCGGATCCGGACCGGTGGGTCGGGTTGGTTGAGTCGCGGACCGCATGCCATTCGAGCCTCGTCGGTGTTGGGCTGACCGCCCAACCCCGGCCGGTGGTCGTAGAAGGGGCATGCACACCGTGGCTGCTGGAGGGCGCTTGGCGGGCGACGGGCGCGGATTCCCTCGGGTACAGCCCGCGCCTGTACGTGCTGCAAGCCGACGCCCATGAGTTCCTGGATGGGTTGTCGCTGATGGACCTGCGCGCGTTGCTCAGCGATGCGCGCGTGCAAGTCCTGGTGGGGGCCGACGCGACGGAGAGGCTGCTCGCGTCCTTGCGGGCCCAGTTCGCGGTGCAGTTGCCTCGCCTGGTACTCAAAGCGCCGGAACTGCGCACCGGGCTGCTGCCGGGTCCGGGCGAGGCCTTGGAGCGCGCGCTGGCCGAGCAGGCCGCGGAGCATGAACGGCTGATGACACGGGTTGCGGGGCATGGCCTTGGGGCGGGCACCGGGCGCGCGGGGCGCCGGGTGATGATCCCCACCTCGCGGATGACCACATTTGTGCAGCATTCCGCCGATGACCTGGCAGAGGCGTTCCGAGCCCAGGGCGCAACAGCGGTGGTTCTGAAGGAGCCCGATTGCCACAGCAGGCTGTCCTCGATCGCGTACCTGCGCGTCATGGACGAGCTCAGGCCCGACCTGGTGGTGATGATCAACTACACGCGCGGGTCGTTCCCCGGTCTGCACCCACCCACGCTGCCGATCGCAACCTGGGTGCAGGATGCGATGCCTCACCTGATGACGAGGGAAGCAAGCGCAGCGCTGGGGCCGCGGGACGTGGTGCTCGGGTACCGCGCCCCGGAACTCGTGACCACGCTGGGGTACCCGTCCGAGCGGACGGCGGCATTCCCGTTGGTGGTGAGCACACGCAAGTTCCACGCCGGGCCGGTCGCGCTCGACCTTGCGGCGCGTCTGTCCTGCGAACTCGCGTTCATCAGCCATCACTCAGAGAGGCCGGAAGACCTTCACGCCAGGCTCGCGGGCGAGGCGGGCGAGCCCCCGCTCCAGCGCGCGATGGAGCGGCTGCACCCGCTGGCGCGGCGGATCGGGCTGGACCCGCTCACGATGGACGCGAAGAGACTCTTCTTCAGCGCCGCGGGCGAGACCCTGCGCGACGAGTTTGGACGCCAGCCCGAGCGAGAACTGGTCGGGCGGGTGGTCAACTCATACCTGACGGTGGTCGCGGACCGGTACCTGCGGCACCAGGTGCTGGAGTGGGCCGCCGAACTGGCGGATAGGCGGGGCTGGCGGCTGCACATCTACGGGAATGGCTGGGCGGGGCATGCGCGGTTCAAGAAGTACGCGCGCCCGGCGCTCGCGCACGGTGAAGAACTGCGGGCGGCCTACCAGTGCGCAGCCCTGACGCTGCACGGGGCTTACCACGGGTTTGTACACCAGCGGGTGCTGGAGTGCGCCGCTTCCGGCGGGTTGCCCGCGTGCAGGCTGTGCTGGGGCGGGCTTTCGCCGCTCATGGCCTGGGCGCGGGTGTCGGCATCGCGGCGGGGCGGCGCGCTGGGTACGGCGAATCCGGGAGTGGAAGAGTTCTGCGTGGCCGATCACCCGGAACTGATGCTCGCCGCGAGCACGCTGCAGCGGGTCGGGGTGGGAACCGAAGTGCTCGTCAATGCTTGGGGGTGTGCTTCGGTGGCTCGCGGCACGCTCGCGGTCCGCGATATCGACGGCCCCGCGGGCCCGCTCGTGGGCCGGTTGGCGGAGTCGGTGTTTCGCGATTGTGGTGAACTGGAGCAACTGGTCCGGCGCGCCATCGAGGACGAGAGATGGCGGAGCGCGACCGGAGAGTTCATCGCAGCGCCGGTGCGCGAGCACCTCACGTATGAACGCGCCGTTGCGATCATCCTGGAGCTTGTGGGCAGGGGCGTCGAAGACAGCAACTGCGTTCAGGAAGCAGCGTGATATGCAGCCAGGCCCGCGTCAATCGTGCGCCGCACCCGGGGCGCCAAGCAGCGAAGCGAGCGACGTTTCCTTGCGCGGCGCAGCGCGTTGCTGCCTTTCCAGGTCCTGATAGATGCGCCACACCCTGATCCCACGCTGGCGGAGCGGGGCGGCGGAGGTCCATATCTCCTGCTCGTGCCAATCGCTGGAGACCAGCACGTCGGCGGGCGGTTCGATGGCGGCGGGAGCCATGACTGTCAGCGGCCCGCGCTGCTGCCCCGCGGCATGGTCGTCGATGATGCCCTCGATGCTCAGGCCCAGGTGCTCGGAGTTTTCGAGGAGCCACGTGGTGTGGCGACCCGCGCCATAGAGCCAGACGCCCCGAATCCCGCGTTCACGCAGCGAGGTGCCGACTTCGCGCAGCCGGCTCAACCGGCAGACCTCGTGGACCTGCGGCCGTTGAGGCTGGAGCCTCGATTGCGACCAGAACCACGCGAGCATGCCTTGCACCGTGGGGCCGTCGGTGGTCAGGGCGGTCTCGATGGTGGCCAGCCGCGTCGCCGCTGTCGCCTGTCCGGCCAGGCACTCGGCGACGGCCGTGGTCAGTGAGGTGTTGCCGGAAGGCGTGGCCGCGCGCAGCAGGCCCCAGGACTCAAGCAGAGCTTCGGCCGCGTGCCGGGCCTGTTCCAGGGGCAGGTCGCTGGGGGTGCCCGGGCGGAGCGTGTGACGGTACAACGTCTCGGGCAGCGCGGCGATCCCGTGCTGACGGGAGAGCCGCAGCCACAGGTCGTAATCTTGAGATCGTGTGCGGCTCTCGCGATAGCCGCCCACCGCGAGTACCGCGGACCGCCGCAGCATCATCGAGCCGTGGGCAAAGGGATTGCTGATGAGCAGCCGCCACCGAGCCTCGCCGGGGGATGTGGGGGGACGGCGGACTTCCACCAGGGCTCCCGCCGCATCAACGACCTCCCAGGCGCAGCCCAGTGCTCCCAGCGAGGGGTCGCTGTCCATGTGCAACCGCTGCAACTCGATCCGGTCCTTTGGACAAGTGTCGTCGGAGTCCATGCGGGCGACAAACTCGGCCCTGGTCGAGCTGAGGGCCACGTTGAGCGCGGCCGCGAGGTTGGCCCTTGGGAGTGTCAGCACGCGGATTCGGGCGTCGGTCGCCGCCAGCTCGTGCGCGAGGGTTGTGGTCTCGTCGTTGGAGCCGTTGAGAATGATCTGAATGTCCAGGTCGCCGAATGTCTGCGCGACCAGGCTATAGACCGCCGCGACCAGGGGCTTGCCCGCGTTCAGGACCGGGAGCGCGATGGCGATGGTCTTCCCTTTCACGCGGCAACTCCGAGGGGTTGTGAAGCAGCGGCGGGTGCGGGCAGCCCCGGCTTGCGGGCCACGACCATGACCATGTGCGCCAGTTGGTCGCGGATGAGATCCGGAGGGTGATCGATGAAGCGGTCGATGGCGCGGGCTCGTCCACGCAGCCAGTCGAGCGCGGGCTTGACCGGGAGTGTGTCCTTCAGGCCCTTATAGCCGTCGTACGTGTGCACCGCCACCGGCAGCAGGCCCGCAGCGGCGACCTGATCGCGCAGGTCATCGGCGGTGAAGTAGTGCTGATAGAACGCGAGGCCATTGGTAGGGGCCCTGTACCCGCCCACGCGGGAGCGCAGTCGCTTGAGCGGGCTGAAGAACGGCGTTGCGATCAGCGCCACACCTCCCGGCCGCAGGCAGCGGAAACACTCATCGAGAATCGCGCCGCGGTCCCGCTCGGTGAAGTGCTCGACGACACCCAACGAGATATACGCCCCAAGGGAGTTGGGCTCGTACGGCAGGCGGCGGACATCGCCCACGCGGTAGACCCCGCCCGGGTGCACCGCGCGGTTGGCTTCAATGACACCCGGAGCAAAGTCCAGGCCCTCGACGGTGAACCCCAGGTTCGATATGGTCCGGAGGATGTTGCCGTTCCCACACCCCGCCTCGAGGGTTACACCGTCCCGGGGCAGAAACTCCAGGAATGGCCCGCGCAGGCGGCGCTGGACCGTTTTTCCATCCATGATCCGCGGCGGGTCGATGCGCCACACCTCATCCCAGTGGCGCGGGTTGTCGGCGGCGGCGCGGAACATCGTGAGGCGGTCGCCCTGCCGCACGACGACTGACTCGGCCGGCCTGCGCGGGATCGCGGGCATGGATAAGACGCCGTACATCGAGGGAGGGAAGTTGCCGGTCATCCGGTCGATGCGGCACGCCAGGTCGCGGATGCGCTGGTACACGGAGGGTCGTCGGGCGCTGAATGTCGCCCGCTTCTGCTCGGTCGGGCGTGTGATGCAGGCCCAGTGCAGGGCGTTGGTGGTCGCCCCGCCAAACCGGTACAGCGTCCCCGACGGCACCAATCGGGCCAACTCGCCCGCGCTGTACTGACGCCACCCATGCGGGCCATACAACCGCAGGGCCGCCGCCGCGGGCACAAAGTGGACCTGGGCGGCGCCCGGAGCGAGTCGTAAGGCCAGGCGCTCACAGACCGTGCGGTCATCGCGCAGGTGTTCGAGCGCGGTGGCGGACATCAGGATGTCAATGGGAGGAAAAAGGTCAGGGCTGATGGTGTGGGCATCGCCGATGACAAGCCGCCGCTCGAACGAACCCTGCGGCCCGTCGGCCCACTTCGGATGCCTTGCGATGTCCAGCCCAATGTAGACCCCGCGATACCCGCGCTTGATGAATGGGTCCAGGCATCGGCCCGTGCCGCACCCGATGTCCAGGATGGTCACTTCGCGCCCCTGAAAGCTGGGGGCGAGTTCACCCGCAGCCCACTCGAAAAACTGGAGCATTCCCACACGTGAGGGGGTTGAGCCGGGCGCGGCTGGAAGCGGCGCTGCGGGGGAACGCAGGGTCTTCACTTCCAGGGTGCGCGATTCTTGCGCGTTGCAGCGGTTGCGCAGGGTGTGGAAGCGGATGTAGGCCCGCCGCTCGTCCTTGGTCAGGGGCAAGTCGCCATTCAGCGCCGCTCCGACGGTTGATTCGACGGGGCTGGGCGCTTTTTCCGTCATCCGGCATGTTCCCTTAGTTTGGCGATGGCCCGAGCCGATAATCCGCAGGGTGTCTTCGGCGTGGGCCGCGGGCGCGCTTGAGCAAAGCACCACTGGATCAAACGAGATGAGCGAGAGAATCGCTGATGCGCTGGTGCTGGTGTTTACATACGGGGTCTCCCTGCGCCACTGGCAGGAAACCGGCATGCTGGGCCGGGAGTGGGCGCTCTACAAGTCGCTGCTCCCGTATTACGGCAGGCTGATCCTGGTCACCTATGGGGGGGCCGACGATGAGCACATCCTGGACTCCGTGGTGAGTGGACCGGACCGCGGGCGGGTCAGCCTGATCTGCAACGCGCGGGGGCAGACCAATGCGCAGTACGTGACCGACCTGCCGGCCCTATGCCACGCACGGGTGGGGCCGGGGACGGTGATCGTCAAGTCAAACCAGATGGCCGGCGGGGGCGTTGCGGTCAAGCTCGTTGAGTTCATGCGGGCCGCGGGGCGGACGGCGGCGCTCATCGCGCGCGGCGGGTACCTCTGGACGCGCTTTGTAGCCCACGACGAGGGGCCCCATTCCCAGGCGGCGCACGATTCGGCGGCCCGCGAGCGATTCCTGTGCCAGGCGGCCGACATGGTCGTCGGGACCACCCCGGATATGGTCGAGGACCTGTCGTGGCGGTATGGCCTGGACCCGCTCCACACCGCTGTTATCCCAAACTATGTGCTGGTGGATGAGATGCCCCGGGGCGCCGCAGGCCGGACCCCCGGCCTGCTGCTGTACGCGGGGCAACTGGTGGCCCGTAAGCGAGTGGATGTTCTCGTTCAGGCGCTGGCGTTGATTACTCCGGAAGTGCGAGAAGCCATTCGCTTCGAGATCATCGGTGACGGCCCCGAGCGGGCGGCGCTCGAGCGGCTCGCTGCCTCGCTCAAGGTCCCGGTAGTCTTCCGGTCGCGCGTGCCGCACCATGACCTGCTGGCCCGGATGCGGGAGTGCGAGCTCTATATCCAGGCCTCCGAACTCGAGGGGCACCCCAAGACCGTGCTCGAAGCCATGGCAAGTGGTGCCGCCGTGGTCGTCGCCGATGCACCCGGGCTGGGCGATGCCGTAACCCACGGCGTCACCGGGCTGCGGGTCACGCCCGATGCGAGGTCCTTCGCCCATGCGATTGAGGAACTGCTGAACGATCAGGAGTGGCGCGACATGATGGGGTCGGCCGCGGCTCAGGCGACGCGGTCCAGTCTGGGCCTGGACACGATCCTTCCCATGGAAGTGGCCGTGCACCGGCGGGCGCTGGAGCAAGCCCGTCGGCGTGCGGCGATGGGCGAGGGGGAAGCGCGGGTGGCGTGAGGCCGGGGCACTTGGGCATCAGGCCGTCGCGGGGCTTTCGATCCCGCATGGGCCACCCAGGAACTCGGCCCATTCCCTCGACCGATAAACAAAACCAGCCGATAAGAACACACGGCGGGGGCGTTACCGCCGCCAAGGACGTCGTTCGCGCTGGAGGTCCCCGTGGTCAAGCTCAACATCGGCGGTGGGAAGGGCCACCCCAAGCTCCCCGGATGGACGATCGTCGACCTGCGCGACTCCGCGGACCTGCGCCTCAACATCGCCAGCGAGGCCCTGCCCTTTGCCGACAACTCGGTGGATGTGATCTTTACATCGCACACGCTGGAGCACATCGCGCCCCAGAGCCTGCCGTTTGTGCTCGATGAGTTCTACAGAGTGATCAAGCCGGGCGGGATGAGGGACGTCAGCGGGGGGGATGCCGCGTTTGTGGGCGGGATCGTGCGCATCGCCGTGCCGGACATCGCCTCGGCGTGCCGCGCCTACTCCGAAGGCAACCGCAAGTTCTTCGAGACCTCAGAACTGACGTACCGCGAGCCGGACGCCCCCATCGGTGGGCTGCTGGCGAGCTGGTTCTACTCAACATCCACCATCGGCAACGGGCACTGCCACTGCTTTGACGACGGCTACCTCAAGTGGTGGTTGACCAGGCACAGGTTCACCACCGCCGTGCGCAGCGCATACCGCAAGAGCATGCTCCCGGAACTGCGCTCGGATGCGTTTGACCGCCACCCCAACGACAGCCTCTTCATGGAGGCTTGGAAGGCCGCATGAACGAGGTCTTGGCAATCATCCCGGCGCGGGGGGGTTCCAAGGGGATTCTCCGAAAGAACCTGCGGCCCTTCGCGGGGCGGCCCCTGGTGGCCCATTCGATCCAGCACGCCCTGAAGTCCTCGTTGGTCACGCGGACCGTGGTCTCGACCGATGACGATGAGATCGCGGCCCTTGCGGCGTCCTGCGGCGCTGGCGTCGTCCATCGCCCTCCGGCGCTGTCGGGCGACGCCGCTTCCACCGAATCCGCGTTGCTCCATGCCCTCGATGTGCTGGCGCTGGAAGAGGGGTACCGGCCCGAGCTGGTGGTCCTCCTTCAGGCGACGTCGCCGATCCGCGAGAGTGCTGATATCGACGGTGCGCTGCGACTCCTGCGGGAGACCGGGGCGGATTCGTTGCTGTCGGCGTGTCCCTCGCACGACTTCCTTTGGACCACCCAAGGCGAAGCGGGCGGTGGGGGTGTGTGGGCGCAGCCTCTCAACTACGACCCCGTGCGCCGGCCGCGCCGGCAGGACATGCCCCCGCAGTTCCGCGAGAATGGATCGATCTACATCACCAGGGCGGCGGGGCTGATCGAAACCGGGAGCAGGCTCTTTGGCCGCATCGCCGCGATGCCGATGTCGGCGGCCAAGTCGCTCCAGATCGACTCGCCCGAAGACTTCGAGATGGCCCAGGCCGTGTACGAACGGCTGCGGCCCGAGATGCTGGCGCCGGTGCTGGCCGCCGTCAGGCTCGTGGTCTTTGACTTTGACGGTGTGTTCACCACCAACCAGGTGTTGGTCAATCAAGATGGCACCGAGGGTGTGCTCTGCAACCGCTCGGATGGGCTTGGCCTTGGCATGCTCCGCGAGGCCGGTATTGACGCCGCCGTCGTCACGGCTGAAATGAACCCGGTGGTTCTGCGGCGGTGCGAAAAGCTCAAGCTCGAGTGTGTTCAGGTTCCGAAGGAAAAACTCCCCGCGCTCAAGCAGTTGCTGGCGGCAAAGAAGGTTGATCCAGCGCAGGTCGCGTACGTCGGAAACGACGTGAACGACCTTCCCTGCATGAACCATGTGGGGTGTTCGATCGCCGTTGCGGACGCGTGGCCCACCGTGCTGGGGGCGGCGTCGGTCGTGACCACCCGCAGGGGCGGGCTGGGAGCGGTCCGGGAGGTGTGCGACTGGTTCCTGCACGCGCGCCCGGGGGCGGGGTAACAAGGCAATGTTCGTCGGAGGATTCAATGGCACAGATCAAGAACGGCACACACCTTCGTACCACGTTCCCCGTTGTCATCGGCGGGAAGGCCGTGGGGCCGGGGCACGCCGCCTACATCGTCGCCGAGATCGGCATCAACCACAACGGTGATGTGAACACCGCCAAGAAACTGATCGACGCCGCCGCCCTGGCGGGGTGCGACGCCGTGAAGTTTCAGAAACGCACGCCCGAGTTGTGCGTCCCGCCGGCGATGAGGGACACCCCGCGTGAGACGCCTTGGGGCCTCATCAGTTACATGGAGTACCGGCGCCGCATGGAGTTTGGCGTCGATGCGTTCTCCGAGGTGCGGCGGTACTGCGCCGACAAGGGCATGGCGTGGTTCGCCTCCTGCTGGGACCTGCCCTCGCTCGACTTCATGGCGCCGTTCGATACCCCCTGCATCAAGATCCCCTCGGCGTGCCTGACCGATGATGCGCTGCTGAAGCACGCGACCACCTTCGGCAAGCCCATCGTGCTCTCGACGGGCATGTCGACCATGGACCAGGTGCGGCACGCGGTGGGCCTGCTCGGCCCCTGCGCGCGCGGCGCGGGCCTGGTGCTCCTGCACTGCACGAGCACGTACCCCTGCCCTCCCGCCGAACTGAACCTGCGGATGATCAACGCCCTGGCCCAGGAGTTTGGCCTCCCTACGGGGTACTCAGGGCACGAAGTGGGCCTGCAAACGACCGTCGCGGCCGTCACACTGGGCGCGTGCTTCATCGAACGTCACCTGACGCTGGACCGCGCCATGTGGGGCTCGGACCACGCCGCCTCGGTTGAGCCGGGCGGGTTCACGCGCCTGGTGCGGGACATCCGTGTAGTCGAGCAGGCGTTTGGCACTGGGGTGAAGTGCGTCTATGACAGCGAGTTGCCCGTGATGAAGCGGCTGCGGTTGGTGCAGGGGCAGGGCGCGCCCATGGCAAAGGCGGGGTGAATGCGGACGTTTGGCCAGGCCGATCGCGATGAGTTCCGCGCCCTCGTGAAGGCAACGCCCCTTGACGAGGCCCTAGCCGCGCACAACGCAAGCCGGCTCGCAAAGGCGTGGCTCTGGCCGTGGCGCGCCGACGGGAACCAGGTTGACCTGGCGCGGTGCCTCGAGCACAAGGTCGCGGGGTATAACGCGGACTTGCACCAATGGGTACGGCGGGCCCTCCGGGCCGCCGCGGCCGCCGATGCATGGCTCGGCAGTGCGCAGGTTGACTTGGAGTGGGGGCTCCCCGATCTGCTGCTGGGTGAGTACTTCCTGCTGCAGCGTTCGATCGCGCGCGGCGGGGGCGTGGTCAGTCGCACGCCGCTGTCCGAACTGGTGCTGGGAGTGCTCGAAGCCAACCCGGCGCGGTGTCGGCGGCCCGGCTTTGAGCCCGTCGAGGTGCCGCTGCCACCGCCGGGCGATGCACGCCAGAATGCCCAGGGCGCCCCCCTCTCAACGCTCTTTGTCGCGACGATGTCCAACTACCTCAACCCCATGATCGCGGTGATGGAAGAGATGGTCAGGACCGGGCGGCGGGTCGGCCTGCTCACCCCGCGTGCGTGCGGCGCGTGGGGCAACTGGGGAAGGGTTCCCCAAGGCGTTGAGCGGCTGACCTTCGAGGGGCTGCACACGCGCGAGGGTCAGGCGAACCTGGATGCGGAGTCAGCCCAACAGGCCAGGCTGTGGAGTCGGCGGTCGCGGGCGGTCGCTGGTTCATTTGTGGTCGAAGGCATCGACCTGTGGCCGCTGGTCGCCCGTGACATCGAGCACGTCGCCAGGGTGTACATCCCGCACGGCAACGCGTACGCCCGGATCACACGGACAATCGTCGAGCGACGGAGCGTGCAGACCGTGGTCTGCGCCCGGCTGCGGCGAGCGGCCGAGTGTGCCGCGGCCCAGGCCGCGCAGGACGCCGGGGCGCGGTGCATGGTCCTGATCCACGGCCACATCAGCGAGCGACCCGAGCGCCGGTTTGAGGATGGCTCGTTCGCATGGGCCGACCGTGTGTGCGCCTGGGGTCCGCAGCAGCAGGGGGCCTTGCTGGCCAAGGGACAGGGCCTGACGCCGGCACAGGTGGTCATCACCGGGAATCCGGATTGGGACAGGCTATCTCCGGTTGGCCATGCAGCGCGGGCGATCGTGAGGTCCGGGGTCGCGGGCGAACTGGCGATTGACCCCGGCGCGTGCTGGGTCATGGTGACGACGCAGCAGGATTCTCGCCCGCAGTTTGAGGCCATTGCACGCGCCGTGCTGGCTCAGGCGAACACGGTGATGCTGGTCAAGGTTCACCCCAGGGAAGACCCCGGTGAATATGCTAAAGCAATCGCCCCGGTGCACCAGCCGCGGGTGCGCATCCTCAGCGGTGACCGGCGCGGCATCGCAACCGGGCTGCACAGCCTGCTCGTGGCGAGCGATGCGATGCTCACGTTCCACTCCACAACCAACATCGAGGCGCTGCTGCTGGGCACGCCCGTGATCACCGTCGCGCTGGACGGCTTGGCCGCCGTGGATCGCCTTGCCCCCCTGGAGCCCTACGGGCTGCCGCTGGCGAACACCCCTGGCCATCTCGCGGCCCTGGTGGCAGCGCTCGCGAACGACCCCGCCGGGTTCCGATCAGCCCACGCCCTGGCGATGGAGCGGGCGATCAGCGCGATTGCGGGACCGCACACCGGGGCCGCGTCACGCGTATGCGCGCTCGTGGCGGCGCTGGGTGTGGAGGCCGCCTGAGTGGACCCCAACGCACGTGCGGGCATGGTGATTGCGCTGCCCGGCGGGCTGGTCGCGGGCGGGGTACAGGTCTGGGCCCTGCGGCTGGCCAATGGCCTTGCCGAGCGGGGCCGGGCGGTCACGCTGATCGTCCACCGCGCACGGGACGACCAGGCAGGTCTTGCCGCGGTCGTGCACCCCGGAGTCCGCGTTGTTGACCTGTCGTACCTGCCACGCCTGGAGGATGCAGGCGGTGACCTGAGCACCTTCATCCCTCCCTATCGCGCGGCGGTGGATCAGATGCACACCGCCACCGGCCAGCCGGTCATCGCCAGCCCGAACCTGCTGGGCGACTGCTACGGCATCTTCGCATCCATTGTTTGCCAATCTCCCGACCGCCTCCGCATCGTGGGGTGGCAGCACTCGCCGATCCCCTATGACGGGCGCATCCTGGAGTACTACGAGCCAGTGGTCTCTCGCTTCGTGCCGGTGAGCGAGTTCATGGCGGCGGCACTGCGGGCGCGCCTGCCGCACCGGGCCGGGGATGTTCGCACCCTGCACTGCGGGGCGGATGCGGCGAAGGAGCCGCGGGAGGTGAGGCGATCCGGCGGTGGGGGATCGCTTCGCATGATCTACGTCGGCCGGATGGAGAACGACCTCAAGCGCGTCGTGGCCCTGGTGCACATGGCCGATGCACTGGCCGCGCGTGGCGTGGATCATGAACTCACGTTGGTGGGCGATGGCCCCGCGGCGGCTGAGGTGGACGCGTTGGCTCGTACCCGCCCGTCCATGAAGCGGCTCCCCGCCATGGCGCCGCATGAAGTCGCGGGACTGCTCTCATCCCACGATGTGCTCGTGCTGGGGTCGCGCATCGAAGGTCTGAGCCTCTCGATGCTGGAGGCGATGGGGCAGGGGTGTGTGCCGGTCGTCGTGCGGACGCCCTCGGGCGTGAGCGAGGTCATCGAGCACGGTGTGAACGGCGTGCTCGTGGAGACCCCGGAACACGCGGATGTGCGCCAGGTCGGGGCCGCGATGGCCCGGGGCGTGGCCTCCTTCAGCGCCGCTTCACTGGCGGCCATGTCCGCTGCGGCGTGGAAGACCGTAACCTCGCGATTCTCCATGACGAGGCACCTCGCCTTCGTAGAGGCACTGATCGACCAGGTCGCGAACACACAGCCCCTTCAATGGCCCGTGGCAAGGCCCTGCGCATTCACGGCGGCCCCGGGCGCGCTGGGATCGGGCGCTGTGCCGGCGGACGGCGCGGCCAGGCTCCGCTTGCTCCTGGGTTCACTCGACGGTCGCCGCGTCGTGCTCCACGGCACCGGGCGGCACACGCTGGAACTGGCGCCCGTGCTTACCGAGTTCATGGACCGCATCGTGGGCTTCACCGATGACGATCCCAGCCGGCACGGCGGACGGTTGCTGACGCTCCCGATCGTGGGCGCCCGGGCCGCAGCCACGCTGCACGCGACCGATGTGGTCATCAGCTCATGGATGAACCAGGACCTCATCTGGGCTCGGCGCGACCAGTACGAACAGGCCGGGCTGCGCGTGCACAGGCTGTACTAAGGGTGGGGGGGTGGCCCGGTTCTCCGAACCGGGTGCCTTCTCTTGGGTCCAACCCTGATTCCGTTCCTTTCCGGGAACACCTGGGCCATCTGTGGCAAGTCTGCACCGCGGCACGTATGCGGAATCCGCATTAGTTTGGCCGAGCCGGCGGCACCCTGTCCTCGCCCGGGCGGAATCGCTTGGCGTCGCGCTTGGCCTGCTCTTCGATCTGGTCCAGCAGGCGGCCCTGTTCTGTATCCCCCGCGCCGATCACCTTGCCGAGAAAGCGTGTGGTGCCCGTCAGTGTGGCAACGCTGATCCTGGGCTCCCGCAGCGTGCCCACGACCGTGATGCCCAGGAGCTCATCGCGCAGCCTTTCGAGAATCCCGGTGAGCAGGGGGATCCGGTTGCGGCTGCGAGACTTGAACCGCAGGTCAAGCTCCAGGTCGGGGAGCGTCGCCGTGCCGTAGCCGTAGAGCCCGACGCTGCGTGACGACACGGAAAGTTCTTCAAAGTGAACACCCGGGCCGCGGACAAAAAACTCCGCCCGGGCGAAGTCCAGCCGTTCATCGATGGGCAACTGGAGGTTGCTGACGCGCACCAGGGGCACCAGCAAGGGGAGGTTCAGGACGCGCCCGCCGCCGATGGTGACAGAACCCTGTCCGCGTCTGGAGCCGGGGTCGTTGGCGGTACCGCCGAAGGCTACGCCCGCGTCCAGCAGGCCCCGGGATTCGTCCAGCGGCCCGACGAAGCCGGGGTCGATGGGCGACTCGGGGCGCCGTTCAAAGTCGGCGAGCAGCGAAGCAAACCGCACATCCGATGCGCTTACCTCGACCTCGTAGGTCCGCCCCTTCTCGCCATCCTTGGCCGGTGGTCCGAGGCGCGCGGTCCCGGCGATGCGCCCGCCGTGGGCGTTGGCGGAGAGGTGCGGGATGAGGATCTCTCCATCGATGCCATTGGCCATCCGAACCCGTCCCTGCGTCATGGTGACGCCGCTGACCGTCACCTCATCGAGCAGGCTCCAGAGCTCAAACTCAGTCTGGGCATCCAGGCCAACGCGCGTAAACGTGTAATCCACCGCGCCGCCGGCGCGCGTCACCGCGAGCCCCACATCCATGCCCGCCCCCTCGAGATTGACCGAGCCGCTGGTCTTGAGGGCCGTCACGTCTCCCGCGCCCGACACCGACATCGCGAGCGCCGCATCCCTGAGCGTCATGGGCCCGTGCACCTCGAGCTTGAGGTCGGCGAAGATTGAACGCACTTGCTCGGGCAGCGCCGCCGCAAGGTCCGGCGACAAACCCGCGGCATCCAACGCGAACTCCGCCTGAAGCGACATCGGGCTGCCCATCGACTCGTCCGAAGGCGGACCGGGGGCGCCCTGCCAACCCCCGTGCGCGCGGGCTGTCCAACCCGGAGCGTTCAGAACCAGGTCGCGGAGCCGGCCATCGGTCCCCGAGAACTCGATGCGGCCGGAGGCCGAAGGGAAGACAATCGGGACTCCGGCGCGGACGACTTCCAGACTGCGCGGGGAGAAGACGCCGCGGACATCCCAACGAAGAGCCGTCCCCGGCTCAGCCCCCCCGCCCAGGGCCGGCCCGTCGCGCCGGTCTTCACCGTGAGTGGCAAGGGTCAGCGTTAGATCAAACAGGCCGCGGGCGTTAGACCCTTCAACAAACCCGTGGATTGATCGTGGACCGAAACGAGCCAGGGCGGTGCGCGTAAGCCCGGAGCCAAGGTGACCACCCTCAAGCCCGAGGTTGAGCGCCTCCCCGCCCGCGATGGGAGAGCCATCGGTTCGGATCGAGCCGTTTACCCTGACATCGCCCCCGGGTTCGCCGCCGTAGGCGATCGGCGCGCTGAAATCGGTGAATGTGACTTCGCCGGCGGACCCTTCGATACCCGGCTTCACGCGGACAGCGCCCCGGCTCTCGGCTACTCCGATGCGGCCACCGGCAACGCTGAACTCAATGGCGTGCGCACCGGACGCATCCACGACAACCACCGCGGGCGACGCCGAGTCGGCCCGTCGGACATCCGCCCGCAGGGCCGCGCGCCCGGTGGGCGCGTGCGCCGCACGCAGGTTCTCAACCGCGCTGGCGGCCTCGGGTGCAAAGACCCGTACCAGGTCCTCGACGGGGACCGTCACGTCCAAGTCGGGCGACGCGGCCTGCACCGAAAGGTCCTGCGTGTGGGTGCTCCCATCACCCCGCTTCGCGAAGCGCATGGAAGCCTCGATGGTCGCGGGCGATGACGGCGTCCGCTCCGCCCCGGCGGGCGCCCCCGTGGGACCGGCATGCCCCACCTCGGCCGTCAGCGCGACCCGCAGCCCGTTCTGGTCCACGCGGATGGTGCCGCGTGCATTGGTCATCGTTGTGCGCGAGGACTGATCCGGGGCGAGCGGGGCGGCGGTCATCCCGTCGGCGTGCACCACAACGTCGTACCCGGTCTCGTGCTCGGGGGACAGGCCCACGGTTGCCTCGCAGCGGATGGTTCCGGTGGCGTGCAAAGCGCTCAGCATCGCGTGCAGCGAGCGGTCGCCCGAAGGGGCGTCGTCGTCACCGCCAAGCTCCGGGAGCGAGAAGATGAGCAGTTCGTCAACCGGGATCGCTCGGGCCGAGACGGTGATATCCGGTACGAACGGGATGTCGGGGTTGTCGAGCTTGTCAAAGTCAGCGCGGGCGGTGATGACCGCCTCGCCGCCCCGCAGCCCTCGGTATACCCCACCCTGCACCGTCGCCAGCGCATCCTCTTTGATGATGGTGAGGTTCTCCACGATCATCGGGTACGGCACGCGCTCCGGCAGCACGCCCGCGCGGGCCAACCTGATGGTGACCGTGTCGGTCCAGTGAGACTCCACCGAGTACCGGCGCTGAATGGCGACGTGAACCTCGGCACGCCCGCCCAACTCAAAGACGGGCCTGGCCGCCAGTGCCTGGATGGCCTCATACTCCGGGCCATCCGTGCGGCCCGCCGCCTCCATCGCGGCGACGCCCGCCACAGCCCCGTCGTGCTGACCAGGCGTGGCGATCAGCCCCGCGGCGAGCAAGGCCTGATAGCGCTCAGCGCTGAACAGCGCTTCGATCACCCGCTTGCGCTGACGCATGGCCTGCGCCAGTTCCGCGTCCATGGGCAGGTTGGTGACCCGGATATCCAGGTCCACCGCGGCCGTAGAGGTCGGCGGAGCAATCGTTCCGGTGCAAACAACCCGTGCGCCGCTGGGCGAATCGCCCTCGATGTGCTTGAGCACGATGCGCTTATCGTCGAACGTGACCTCGCCGGTCATGTTGTGAAAGCGGTAGGGAAACTTCGCAAACGCGGCCGTAACCTCGCGGAACCACAGCTTACCGTCCACCTGGACATCGGCCTCCTTGCCGTCAACGGGCGGGCCGCGGAATATCGTGACCTCCGCGTCCACGATCCCGGTGGGATCGCCAAACTGCTCCAGCCGGCGGCGGGCAACCCCGGGGGCGAAGTAGACGATCTCCGGCTTCTGTTCCAGCTTGAACCCGCGGCTCACAAAGTGGCACGTAAACGCCGAGTCCTTGCTGGTCCCATCGACGCGGAAGTTGACCTCATAGGGGAGTTCTTCGACCAGGCCCTTGAGCCTGCCGCGCACACCGGTGTCGGAGAAGATCACCTCGCCGTTGACGCGCTGGATGCGCAGCAGCCGGTTGGCCTGTTCCGGAGTCAGCGGAACTTCATCGCCGTCGATCGTTTCGTCGGGGCGGGCCTTGATCGGCAGGTTCATCGCCACATCCGCCAGCGCGATGCGTGCTTCCCAGCCCCCGGTGTACGAGTACACCATCACCGCGCGCGAGACCTCGCCCTCCAGGGCTGTCTGGCGGAACAACTCGCGGCTGCGCGCCGGGGCCGACTCGGGGGACCACGTCCCCAGCGCCAACCCCTCCAGGGTGATCGTGATGCCGTCGGGCGCCACCCGCCCGGACACCGTCAGGCCTCCGGGCACCGGGTGGATTCCCTGCGGGTCCGCGTACTGACGGAAACTGATGATCTTCGCGCCGCTCTCGTCCGGCGACTGCTGGACTTCTCCCGCGACGTCAATGCGCTTCAGCGATGTGTACGCCGGTTCGCCCGCTCCCAGCCGCGCCGGGTCGGTCACGTGCTCGCCAAGCTCGATTACCCCCGACCGGACGATGATGCGCGGCACGACCTTGGGGCCCTTGGTGGGCCGGAGCGTTGGGGGGTTGATTCTCGCGACGTTGACCGACCCGTCGTCGACCGACTGGCTGATCCGCGCGATGGGCTCATCCAGCACCACGCTCCTCACCACCACCTTGCCGGTCAGGAGCGAGGACATGTCGAAGTCCGCATCCAGGCGGCGCACGCTGACGATGGTGCCCGCCTCGCCCACGACTCCCGCGACGCGCAACTTCGCATCGTGAATCGTCACGCGTCCATCCGGGTCAACCAGGACGCTGGACGCGGTGGCATCACCCCCCGTCAACCTGCTCACCTGCCCCATCACGACCAGGCGCGTCAGGAATGAACGGGTCAGCAGGTAGTACCCGGCGACAAGGATCAAGATCAGGACCAGGGTCAACCGCAGCAGTCGGCGGGCGCTGACGCGACGGCGGCGCTTGAGGTTGGCCTTGCTATGGACGGGCCCGTGCGGAGCGCCCGGCTCAGGGACGGTTGGCGTCACCCCTGGTGCGGGTGCGACTGGAGGGGTTGTGTTGGAGGAATCCGGCATTCTTTGGGCGGGGCGCGGCCCCGAACCGTGATGGTATGGATGCGGCTCCCCTCCGGGCACCACTGGCGGCCTCCCTTCCGGGTGCCACTGGTCGGCTCTGAGACCAGTGCTTTCCAGGTGGGGGCGCGAACGAAGTATGATGCCCACATGGCCAAGCCCCGGCGCGTCTATGTCTGTCGATCGTGCGCTGCGGCCCAGAGCCGCTGGATGGGCAAGTGCCCCGACTGCGGCGCCTGGGACAGCCTCGAAGAAACCAGCATCGACAAAGACCTGACCAGCGACCCCCAGAAGGGCCTGGTCGCGGCTTGGAGCGAACTCTCTGAAGGCGGCGCGCCCGCCGGTGGCATCGGTGTCGGCCTTGCCGCGGCCGTCGCGAAACCGTTGGCGGACATCGGCGCGGACACCGCCCCGATGGCGCGCCTTGCATCCGGCATTGGCGAACTGGACCGAGTCCTGGGCGGCGGCCTGGTGCAGGGCTCGGCGGTGCTGATCGGTGGCGAGCCGGGGATCGGCAAGTCAACGCTGATGCTCCAGGCCGCGCAGGCGTGGAGCGCCACCGGGGTGCGCGTCCTGTACGTGTCCAGCGAGGAATCGGCGCAGCAGGTGGCGATGCGGGCCGAGCGCCTGGGTGGGGCGGCTCTCCGAGCCGACCGTGAGACTCCGACAATCGGCGAACCCAAAGACTCGGTTCGGAGAACCGAGCTACCCAGGAGAACCGAGCTACCCCTTTTCATCCTCGCCGACACCAACCTCGCCCGCATTGTCGAGCAGGCCCGCAAGGTCGTCCCCGCCGTCATGGTGATCGACTCTGTCCAGATGATCTACAAGTCCGACCTGCCCGCCGGGCCCGGGAGCATCACGCAGTTGCGCCGTTGCTGCGCCGAACTGGTGTACCTGGCCAAGGCCTCCGGCATCGCGGTGGTTCTCGTCGGCCACGTCACCAAGGACGGCCAACTCGCCGGGCCGCGCCTGCTGGAGCACCTGGTCGACGCCGTGCTCTACTTTGAAGGCGACCGCTACCACAGCCACCGCATCGTGCGCGCTATTAAGAACCGCTTCGGCACCACGCTGGAACTCGGGCTCTTTGAAATGACCGGCCAGGGGCTGGCGGAAGTCCCCGAGGGCGGGGGCATGGCCGCCTTGGCGGGCAACTCCGAAGCCCGCCCCGGCTCTGTGGTGTGCCCCGTCCTCACCGGCACCCGCTGCCTGCTGGTTGAACTGCAGGCACTCACGGCGACAGGCTTCCTGGGGGCCGCCAAGCGCAAGAGTTCCGGCCTGGATTCCAATCGCCTGGCGATGCTCATCGCTGTGCTCGAACAACACGGCGGCCTTCGGCTCGCGGACCGCGATGTCTTCGCGAGCAGCGTGGGCGGCATCCGCGTGGTGGAGCCCGCCAGCGACCTCGCGCTGCTCCTGGCCATCGCCGGTGCGCACTACCGCAGGGCCCTCGCCCCGGCAACGGCCGCCGTCGGCGAAGTAGGGCTGGGGGGTGAAGTCCGCTCGGTTCCCCAACTCGAGCAGCGGCTGCGCGAAGCATCGCGATTGGGCTACAAGCACATCATCGTCCCGCGCGGCTCGGGCAACGCCGCACTTGCGGGAAGGCTCGGGATCGAGGTTACCGAGGTTGGCAGTGTGGAGAAGGCGATCGCGGAGTTGGGGTAAGCCCGTGCCACGTGGCCTTGGCCGCGGCACCCCACGCGCTCACCTCTCAATCATCCGCCGCAGCAATCTCAGCAGAATCCAGAACACCAGCACAATCGCGCACACCACCGCGCCGGCCCTGCCCCCGCCCACGAGGCCCGCCATTCCCACCGCGGCCCCGCCCATAACAAAGACCATCAGCAGGAACCACATCCGCCGGCCGGTTGGCCGCCGTGGAGGAACCAACGCGAAGGCAACGGGGGTGCCGCACTCGGGGCACGTGATCTGTCCGCCGTGGATGGGGATGCCGCCAAAGTGAAAGCCGCACGATGTGCACAGCGCGTTCTTGGGGCGCAGTCCATCAAACGGCTGCGGGTTGGGTAGAGACGGTTCCATCACGGCGCTTCACCCGCTGGTAATAAGCCACCCCGGCAACTGCTGAATCTTTCCACCCCGGTCCACACACGCCAGCGTCGTGCTCGCCGCGGCGGCGGGCAGTTCCGGCGGGGAGTCGCCCCCCCGCTCAACCACGAACACCTCATACTCGTGCTCGATCTTGACCTTGCTGCCGCCCATCCACCTGGTCCGCACCTCCACCACATCGTCGTACCGGACCGGACGCCGATAACGGACTTCGAGCTTCACGATGACCAGGAAGGTACCCGCCTGTTCAAGCGCGGCGTAACTGACCCCGCTCTGCCGCAGCAGTTCGGTGCGGCCGATCTCCAGCCAGTCGACATACGACGAGTGGTGGGCGACCCCCATCGGATCGCACTCGTTGTAACGGACCCGCAGGCGCGTGTTGTGGGTGGGGCAGATGTTCGACGCGGATCCTGGAACCACGGTAGGAGTTGGGGGCATGGGCATGAGTTTATGGACCAAGCCAGGCGGAGAATCCTGAGAGCAAGCCCAGACGGCTTCGTGGGGCGTACGTACGCAAGAAGACGCGATCGCCGCCGGTCGGGAGCCGCTCCCGCGGCCGCGTTTCGGGCTCACCCGGTGCTGGAGGCCCAGGTTTCACCCCATGCCGTATGAATCGCGCGGACAGGGTCTCTACAGTTGGTGGCAATGTCGCAAGCCCCTTCATCAACACCCAATCCCGCCCCGAGCCAGGCCGGCCGCAACTCCGCTCCGGGGAGTGCGCAAGCCGCCGCCCCGACCCCCATCATCACGCTCCGCCGCCTCTCGCCCGGCGATTCGATCGCCGAACTCACCCGGCTCTTGCACCGGGCCTACGCCAAGCAGGTAGAGATGGGCCTGCGCCCGCTGGCGGGGCGGCAGGATGAAAAGACCACGATGAAGCGTGTCTTCGCGGGGGAGTGCTACGTGGCGGTGCAGCACACCAGCCTGCCCGACCCGCACGACCTGAGCGGCAACGGGCTGGCCGTGGCCACGCGCCAGAAACTGGTGGGCTCAATCCTCTTCCACGAGGTCGAAGAGTCCGAAGGCCCGCCCTGGTTCCGCCAGCCCCACGTCGACAGCTTCTCGCAGTTCGCGGTCGACCCGGACATGCAGGGGCTGGGCATCGGCCTCATGCTCCTGGACCGCGCCGAGAACCGCGCCGTCGAATGCGGCTCGACCGAAATGGGCCTGAGCATGGCCGAGCCGGATACCGGCCTCATGAACTTCTACCTTAAGCGCGGCTACAGGTTCATCGAGCACTGGCAGTGGCCGTACACCAACTACCGCAGCGCAATCTTGAGTAAGACGCTCGGTAAGTGACGCGCTCTTGGCTACGGATTAGCGGACTTGACCTCCGCGACAAAGGCCGCTATATCGGCAAGGAAGGCGCCATTGGTCAAGTCCGGCGCGGCATCCTCAATGACTATGGCAGTGCCGGCGGCATCAGGTTCAGCGAATCTGTACCCGCCGAAGCTCTGTGCTTTGTTGTCGCGCAGGTCCACGCAAACGTCCTCTTTGCCCGCCTGATCAAGGCGGTAGAGTCGCTCTTTGACTTCCGTCGTCGAGCCGTCCTTGGCACCTACGAGAAACACCAGCTGGGTTCCGGTGGCGCCACCGGATACCCGTGTGCCCAGGATCAGCCGCCAGGGGACCGCTTTGTCATCTTCAACGAGTGGCCTTGGCTGCGCTGCCCTTCGCTGCGAGGGCGGCAGGAGTTCACACCACACGAACCCGCGCCCGAGAAACGGGCTCAGCCCACTGTTTGGTTCAGCGGGCTCCCACTTGAGGTCTAGGGTCTGGGGCGCTGGGCTGAACCCCGCCGGCACATCAATGCCGTTACCAAGTCCGCCGAAGATCATATCGATGGTCTCATACCAATCACGGGTTATTCTCGCGCGTGAGCCACGGGGCGGCACAGAGAGACTTGAAGCGGTCCTGATCGACCGAGTTCCATGCGTCTATCGCTGCCTGGTCGAGTTCCCGTTGGTTGGCGAAGACGCGGTTGCTGAGTTGCTGCTCTTTGAGCCACAACCACACCAGTTCAGTGGGGTTGAGC
>Ga0163144_10006114_pt1 | contig 26631 bp, 19 predicted proteins | sample OliLak19BULKMAT1_FD_123175 | JGI IMG/M metagenome (GOLD analysis project Ga0163144, IMG submission 123175) | Freshwater microbial mat bacterial communities from Lake Vanda, McMurdo Dry Valleys, Antarctica - Oligotrophic Lake LV.19.BULKMAT1 | ecosystem: Environmental > Aquatic > Freshwater >...
TGATCGGCGCCTCGCGCGTCGCCGGCATGGCGGAAGTCGCCACCGGCGTCCTGCACAATGTCGGCAACGTGCTGAACAGCCTCAACGTTTCGGCCTCCGTCATCGCCAGCGGCCTCCGTCAGTCGAAAGCGCAAAGCCTCGCCAAAATCGCCGCACTCCTGCGCGAGCATCAGTCGGACCTTGGCGAATTTCTCACGCAGGATCCGAAGGGCCGCCGCGTGCCCGAGCTCCTCGCCTCGCTCGCCCGCCACGCCATCGAGGAGCGCAGCCGCCTCGGCGACGAACTCACCGCGCTGCAGAAGAACATCGATCACATCAAGGAGATCGTCTCCATGCAGCAGGCGTATGCGACGATGGTCGGCGTCGTCGAGCCGCTCGATCCCGCCATTCTCATGGAGGACGCGCTGCGCATGAATGCCGGTGCGCTCGTGCGGCACGACGTGAAGGTCGTCCGCGATTTTCAGTTCGTCCCCTCGCTCCTCGGCGAAAAGGCCAAGGTCCTCCAAATTCTGATCAATCTGATCCGGAACGCGAAGTATGCCTGCGACGAAACCGGGCTGCCCGGGAAAACCGTCACGCTGCGCCTCGCGCCCGGCGATACGCCCGACCGCGTCCGCCTCATCGTCCACGACAACGGCGTCGGCATCCCCCCGGAAAATCTCACCCGCATCTTCGGCCACGGTTTCACCACGCGCGCCAACGGCCACGGCTTCGGCCTGCATTCCGCCGCCAATGCCGCGCGGGAGATGAAGGGCTCGCTCACCGTCCACAGCGACGGCCCCGGCCGCGGCGCCACCTTCACCCTCGAAGTGCCGGCCGCGCCGCCGTGCGTCCCCCTCGAATGAGCTTCCTTCCTCCCGATCTCCGTTCCGCCGACGACGATTCCGCGCCGCCGCTCGATCGCACGCTGGTGGCGGCGTTCCTCGATAACGTTCCCGACCTTGTCTACTTCAAGGACCGCGAGAGCCGCTTCATCGCCGTCAGCCGTTCGAAAGCCCGGCGCCACGGCCTCGATCCCGTCGATCTCGTCGGCAAATCCGATGCCAACTTCTTCTCCGAACAGCACGCCCAGTGGGCGCGCGCCGACGAGGAGAGCATCATCAGCACGGGCGAGCCCATCATCGGCAAGCTCGAGCGGATCGTCTGGCCGGACGGCCATGAATCCTGGGCAACCTCCAGCAAGCTCCCGCTGCGCGACACCGACGGGGAGATCATTGGCACGTTTGGCTTGAGCAAGGACGTGACCGCCGCGCACGAAATGAACAACGATTTGGAAAAAACCCAGCGCGAAATCCTCGATGCCTCGCGGATGGCGGGCATGGCTGAAGTTGCCACGGGTGTGCTGCACAATATCGGCAACGTGCTGACGAGCCTGAACGTTTCCGCCAACGTCATCGCCACGAGCCTTCACCAGTCGAAAGCCGGGTCGCTCGGCAAGATTTCCGCGCTGCTCGATGAACACGCCGCCGATCTCGGGGCGTTCATCACGCAGGATCCGAAGGGCCGGCGCATCCCCGACTTCATCGAATCGCTCGCGCAGCATTCCCTCGAGGAACGCGATCGCCTGCTGCAGGAGATCACGTCGCTCCAGGCGAATATCGATCACATCAAGGAAATCGTCACCATGCAGCAGGCCTACGCCACGACCGTCGGCGTCGTCGAGGCGCTCGAACCGGCGGCGTTGATGGAAGACGCCCTGCGGATGAACGCCGGCGCGCTCGTCCGGCACGACGTGAGCTGCGTGCGCGAGTTCCACCCGGTGCCACCGGTCCACGCCGAGAAGGCCAAGGTGCTCCAGATCCTGATCAACCTGATCCGGAACGCAAAATACGCCGCCGACGAGGGCCGCCTGGCTGAAAAGCTCATCCGGCTGAGGGTCGAGCCGGGTGAGGGTGGCCGGGTGCGCCTCATCGTGGAGGATAACGGCGTCGGCATCTCTCCGGAGAACCTCGCCCGCATCTTCACGCACGGCTTCACCACCCGGAAAGACGGTCACGGCTTTGGTCTCCACTCTTCCATGACAGTCGCGCGCGAGATGAAGGGCACGCTCACCGCCCACAGCGCCGGCGTCGGCCGCGGCGCGACCTTCACGTTGGAATTGCCCGCCGCTCCGATGCCCTCCGCGCCGTAAGCCCGGGCCGGGCCCGGCTTCCAGGCAGGCTGATTCGGACCCCACTCACCGCTTGCGCAGCAGCCCTGCCAATCGCGTGAACGTCTCCTCGCCGAAACCGAGCGCACGCTTGAGTCGCGCATCCCGCTCGATCGGATTGGCGATCCGCCCCGCTTCGCGGTAGGCGCGCCACGGGATCAGCCCAAACGCCCACAATAGCACCCCCGTCACCGGCACCGGCACGTCGCTCCCATGCACAATGCGTGCGGACAACTCGGGATCGCCGGCCAGCCGTCGGATCGCCCCGGGCCGCGCGCGGAAGTTGCAGCCGGCCAGCGCGCTGTTGTCGCCGTAGAGCCGCGGGAAACGCCGCGTCATCTCGACGAACACGTCGAAGTAATCCGGATCGAGCACCAGCATCCCCGTGCCACAATGCGCCGCAATGCAGGTCACCCCGATCTCGAGCGCACGCGTCAGCACGCGTGGATCCGCCAGCCGCGCATCGAGGACCGGCAGCGTCCGCTCGCTGCCGGTGTGCGCGAGCAGAATCAATCCGCTCCCGGCCATGCGCTCCAGAAAACGCGTGTAGCGCGGATTGTTCCAATCGATGTTCTGGCAGTTCGGCAGGCACTTCAGCATCACCGCGCCGCCCGCGAGGCAGCGCTCGAGTTCGTCGAGCGCGTCGCGCCGCGCCGGGTGGATCGACACCGCCGGCAGGAACTCCGGATGCGCCCGTGCGAGGCCGAGCACGTGGTCGTTCGGCACGTAGAAGGATCCCGCTCCCGCGATCATGTCACCGTTTTCACGATACGGTTCATCCTGGGCGAGGATCACCGCCGCGTCGACGGACGACGCGCGCACGAAACCCAAGATCTGCTTCGCGTAGAGCCCGTCCAGGTCGCCCGTCAGCGCCGATGGCGGGAGCCCGACGGAACGCAGCATCATGGGCGCGCCGAAGCGCGTGACGCCGCGCGGCCGATACCAGCAGCCCGTCCCGCCGGTGCCGTTGCCCACCACGTGGACGTGGCCGTCAATTCTCACTTCGTGGTCTCGAGCGCCAGTTCGCGACAGCGCTTCAAATCCGTCTTCCCCGTCCCGAGCATCGGAATCTGCTCCACCCGCTTGATGATCTTCGGCACCCAGAGATTCGGCACGCCGACATCGCTCAGCCGGCCCCGGAGCGCGTCCGGCGCGACATCCTGCGTCGTCAGCAGGACGAGCGCCTCACCCTTGGTCGCGTCGGGAATCCCGGTCACGAACACTGTCGGATTCTCCGTCTGTTCCCACCCAAACGCCTCGAGGATTTTCTGCTCCACTGTCCCGTGCGGCACCATCTCGCCACCGATCTTCGAAAACCGGGAAAGCCGCCCCTCGATGAAAAGGAAACCGTCCTCGTCGAAGCGCCCGAGGTCTCCGGTCACGAACCAGCCGTCGCGGAACGCCGCGCGGGTCTTCGCCGGATCCTCGATATATCCCTCGAAGACATTCGCCCCGCGAAACAGCACGACCCCCGATGCCGTGAAGGGCAGGTCCCGACCCGTATCCGGATCGACGATGCGCGCGGTCATGCCCGGCATCATCCGGCCCACGGCGCCGAAGCGCTTGCCGGTCTGCGGTTCGTTGGTCGAGACCACGACCGGAGGATGCGGCTGGTTGATGTTGGAGGCCGGCGTGGTCTCCGTCAGTCCGTAGCCCTGCAGGATCTCGATGTGAAACGTCTCGAGAAACGCCTTGTAGAGATCGTCGGGCAGCTTCTCCGCCCCGGTCACCACGAGATCGAGCGACGTGAGCTCGCCCGGCAGCGCCTTTTTCAGAATCGGGCGGACAAACGTCGGCGCGCCCAGCATCACCGTGACCCGCTCGTCGCGGATCGCCTCGATGATCTTTCGCGTTTCGAGCGGGCTCGGCACCGTCACGATCCGGCAGCCGCGCAACATGGGATACCACAATGTCACCGTGAACCCAAAGCTGTGGAAGACCGGCAGGCAGCCGAGCAGCGAGCACGTTTCCGGCAGAATCGAGAGCGAGGAGATCTGCGCGCAGTTCGCGAGAATGTTGCGGTGGGTCAGCCCGACCCCCTTGGGCTCGCCCGAGCTGCCGCTCGTGAACAGCAGGCCCGCCTCCGCCCGATCCCCGACCTGCGGCAGGCCGAGGCACGAGGCGCACCATTGATTCGGCAGCAGCCACGCCACGAGCAGCCACGGCAGCATCGCGCGTTTCCCGCCCGCCGCTTCCATCTCCGCCTTCAAATCGACCGTGCGCTCCGGCCACGGAAAATTCGGCACTTTCGCCTTCATGGCGTCCGCCGAAATCACGGTGACGATGCCGCCCAGTTGCAGGCTCGTCTCGAGCGCCCCGCGCCCCGCGGTGAAATTCAAGTTCACCGGCACCTTGCCCGCCGCCATCACGGCGAGATTCGCAATGAACGCGCCCGCCCCCGGCGGCAGGACGATCCCGACGCGCTGCTCCGGCACGGTGGCGCGGAGGCGGCGCGAGAGCACCGCCGCCGCGGCGTAGAGCTGCCCGCAGGAAAGTTCACGCCGCCCCGCCGTGCGATCGACGATGAACGGCCGCCACGGATGCTTGGTGAGCGTCCGCACGCATTCGCGGCCGAGGTGACGTTTCAGCACCGGCCGCTCGTTGAACGCCTTCTCCCCGAGATCGAGCAGCTCGACGCGTGCCCACGCTGTCGATACGCGCTCGGGCGGAGTCGGCCGGCCAAACGCGATGAACACATGCGTCGGCATCAGCCGCGGGGATTTCCAGAGGTATTTGTTCCCGGCAAAGGAGAAAATCGAGCCCCACAGGCCGTCGAGCGAGGCCGCGATCACGGGCACGTTTGCCTGCCGGGCGATCAACTCGAACCCGCGTTGGATCCGCATGAGCTGGCCGGTGCGGGAGATATGTCCCTCCGGACACATGCACACCAGCTCACCCGCCTTGAGGGCACGCACCGCCGCGCGCATGCCTTCGCGCGGCTGCTCCGACGAAATGCCAATGCAGCCGCTCATATCGAAGCACCAGTTGAAAAAGCGGTTTCGCCGCAGTCCCTTGTGTCCGATGAACCGGATGGGCCGCGGACACACCAATTGCAGCACCACGACATCGACGTAGGCGATGTGGTTGGCGATCAACAGCACGCCGCCTTGCGCCGGCAGGTGCTCGAGCCCGCTCGTGCGCACGCGGTAGAGCAGGCGCGCGATGACACTCGCGATGAACTCCAGGTGAAACGGCAGGTAGGTGCGCCGGCGAAAAAGCGGGGTGGGCATGAGCGCGAAAGTCTTATGCGGGGAAGGCCCGCGGTCCTACAAAGCATTTCTTCGGGAAAAGCACGGCTTCACCCGTCGGCGAGCTGCCAGTGCATCGCCGCCGCCGCCGCCATCCGCTGGAGCAGCGCAGTGCTGGCGGCCATCTCCTTCGCGCTCATCCCCCGCGTCACCTGCGCGACCACGTCGAGGTAGCGCGGCGTCACTTTCTCCCAGAGCCGCCGGCCAGCCGGTGTCAGCGTGACCAGATACACGCGCCGATCCCGCGGCGCATCGGATCGGCGCACCCACGCGGCCTTTTCCATCCGGTCGAGCAGCCCGGTCACATTGGAGCGGTCGACCACGAGCACGTCGCTCAGTTGGCGCTGGCTCATTCCCGCGGGATGCGGTGCCAGGACATTCAGCACGTTATACTGCGCCGCGGTCAGCCCAAGGGGCCGGAAAAACCGGCCGCTCTCCCGCAGGAACGCATCCGCCGTAGCCATCACTGCCGTCGTGAATCCGAGTGCCGCCGCCGTAGCCATGCCGCGCACCCTGCCCCCGATCGTTTATATGTCAACCGTTCAGTCCTCCGCATCATGTAACCTATTAGGTTACATTTTGCCGGGCGCCGGAGGCGCGGAGGTCGGCGGCGAGGGCGGCGAAGCCGGGGAAGTCGTGCTCGAGCCGGCGGGTGTCGCGCCGGTGCCGCTGCACTTCGCGCAGCGCGCAATCGATCTCGTGCGGCAGGCTCGGGCGATCAGTGCCGTAGACGCGATGCTTGAGATTCGCGCGGGTGTAGGGCAGCGCGCCCTGCTCGCGCCCCGCGGTCCACGCCGCCTCGGTCACCTGGTCGTCGCGCCCGCAGAGATACCAGGCCTCGATCGCCGGCACCGCCACTCCAATCATTCGGAGCACCCGCTCGCGGCCATGCGCCGGTGGCAGGCGCTTGGTCGTCTGCCGGTAGACCGCGCGCAACTGGCACATCCGGCAATGCGGATGAAAATACCCCGGCGCCTCGTGCGGTTCGGTGTGCACTACCGAATCGTCGGCATCCACCACCACGACCAGGGCGTCGGCGTCCGTATTGAAATGCAGGTGACGAAGCACGGCGGGCATGAGCTGCGCGACGTTGGGCCAGCCGCGGGCGCGAAAGCCCGGCGCGACAAACTGCGGCGGTTGCCGCAACACCGCGGTCACGAGCACCCGCAGCGCCGTCTCATCCGCAGGTGACTCGCTGAGCAGCGCGACCTTCATCGCTCTTCCGGCACTCCGCCCAGGATGCCGCTGAACCACATGTCGCCCAGCGAACCCTCGCGCAACAACTCCGGCAGATCCTTGCGATCAGCCAACCGCTCGAAGTGCGCCGCCCGGCCGTGCTTCTGGGAGATGATAATCTCCTCGGGATGCTCGCGAAACAGGTCGATGAAATACGGGGAGTGCGAGGTCGTGACGATCTGCACCGGGCGCCGATCGGAGCCAAACGCCTTGGGATAACTCAGCCGGTAAAGCGCGTCCCGAATCTCGCGCAGCATCCGCGGGTGGATTCCGCGGTCCACTTCCTCGATGCACACGATGGCCGGCGGATCCGGGTCGAACGCGAGCGCGAGCACCCCGATCAGATACAACATGCCTTGCGACAGCTCGGCGGCGGGCACGTCGCCGTTCTCCGCCAGGCGCAAAGCGAACTCCGCGCGGCCGTCCGCGTGCTCCACGAGTTCGAGCGACTGAAACTCCGGCGTGATCCGCAACATCTCGGCCACCAGGGCGGTGAACGACTCCGGCGCCCGTTCCCGCAGCCGCACGAGGACCGCGGCCAGATTTCCGCCGTCCGGCCCCAGTTCATCCCCTTCGTCTCGCCGCGACGCCCCCGCCATCGCCTCATGATCGAGCACATACGCCCGAATCGTCCCCAACTCTCTCCGCAACGCCGGCCAGGCGGCCGCCCCGGCAGGCTCCACGCGCAGGGTATCGCAGACCGTCTCGGACGTGCAGCCCAGCCGGACGACGATACCGTCAAACGGCGGCACAAACGAAAAGGTGATCTCGGGCGCGCCGCCGAGTTGCGCCCGCCCATCGGCGTCGGTGAGCGGCAGGCTCGACAGCGTCCGGAGCCGCTGCAGCGACTCGATGAGACTCGTCTTGCCGCTGCCATTCGGGCCAATCACCAGATTGAAGGGCGCAAGCGCGACCTGGGTATTGCGCAACGCCTTGAAATTCTGAAACGCAATCGACGCGATCACGCCCAGACCATGGCGACGCGCCGCCAGCGGTGGCAATGGCATAGCGACCCACCCGGGTCGCCCCGGTCAGTTCAGGCGAGGCGCGCCTTGACCGTGCGACGGTCGAGATCGAGCCGCCGCGCGGTTTCCTCAATCGTGCCTGCCTGCGCGAAAACGATCCGCGTGTAACGGCGCAGCAGCTCCTCGGCAGTGAGGGAACCGGACTCGATGACCACATTCCAATCATCGCCGCCCTCGCGCACCAGGGGGCCGGTTGGCCGGTATTCGCCGCGCAGCACGAGATTCCGCACGCACTGCTCGAGCTCGCGAAAGTTGCCCGGCCACGCATAGCGCGCCCCCAGATGGCGCTCGATCCAGGCGAGCGTCTCGCGGGTGAAGCCCGCCACCTCCTCCGCATCCAGCAACTTTCCCGCGATGTGCTCCACCAGCGTCGCCAATTCCCCGGGCGCTGCGTCCAGTTGCTGGCGCAGCGAGGGGGTCGCGAGCTGGTCGGAACAGAGCCGGTAATAAAAGTCCTCCCGAAACCGGCCCGCGCGGATCTCCGCCGGCAGGTCGCGATTCGTGGCGGCGATGATTTTTCCCGCGAAGCGCCGCGACTCCGTGCTCCCCAGCGGCTGAAACGTCCGCGACTGCAACACGCGCAGCAGCTTCACCTGGATGTCCGTGCCGACCTCGCCAATCTCGTCGAGGAACACCGCGCCCGACGGCGGACAAACCTCCATCCAGCCCGGGCGGTCGGCCAGCGCGCCGGTGAACGCGCCACGCTTGTGGCCAAACAGCTCCGACTCAATCAACGTCGGCGAGAGCGCCGCGAGATTCAGGGGGAAGAAGCCGGCGGAAAAATCGCCGACGAATCCCGCCCGCTTCGGCTCAAACGGCACGTAGCGCGACAGCGCGATCGCGCGCGCCACGAGTTCCTTGCCCGTGCCGGAAGGTCCGATGATCAGCGTCGAAAAATCCGCCATCCGCGCGTGCAGCCCACGCCGATAACGCTCGAGATCGTGGCTGAAGACCGACTGCCAGATCGCAGCCCGCAACCGCGCCATCGGGGCTGACCCGCCGACGAGGGAGATGAAGATATGGTGGAAGGCGCGGCGGATTTGAAACGCGCTCGCAAAGAGGTGCGGCGCCTCGTGCGCGCCGGCCGCCTCGGCGATTCCCGGCAGCCCGAAGCGTGCCTCGGCATCGGCGCGAAAAGCCGGATAGAAATCGACCTTTTCCCCGCCTTTGCCGCCAAGGGCGGAAAGGATCAGCGCGTCGAAGCGTGATGCGTAGCTCTGATAAAGCCAGCAGCCGAGCACCGCTGCGTAAATCGCGATCTCCTCCGCCGGCACACGACCTTCTTTCGGCCATCGCGCGCGCACCCGCTCCACCACCGCGCTGCAACGTTGCGTCAGCCGTTCGTGATTGGGCGACTGCTGTGCCGTCGGCGACCGCGTGTTCCAGTCGGCATCGCGCTCTTCAAACTGTTCGCCCAACGCTGCCCGTTCGGCGGCGATGCGTTCAGGCAGGAAGGGATTGCAGGCATTCATCCGCCGGATCGCCTCGGCAAAACGCCGATCGTCCGCGGTGAAGAGATCCGGTGGGCGGGCTTTGGACATATTTTGTCAGTATCCTGACGTTTTATGACTAAGCTGAGCCGCCACGAAAGCGAGCCATGAATTTACTTCCACCTGCCGATTAACGACTAGCGAGAAACCGTTCGGCCGTGGCACGTAGCGAGCAAGGCGCTGGCCGTTCAATCCGATCCTACCATGAAACTGACCCAAATCATCCTCGCCAGCCTCGCCTCGCTTGCGGCGGCTCTCGGCAACGTCCGCGCCGCCGGCACGCTCACGCCCACCGGGGCCGCGCAGGCACCGATCCAGATTCGTTCCCATCAGGTCAACGTGACGTTGAACAACGGCTTCGCGCAGACCGAGGTGCTGCAGACGTTTTTCAACCCGAATCCCCGCGATCTGGAAGCGATCTACGCCTTTCCGGTGCCGAAGAACGCCAGCCTGTCCGAGGTCGCGATCGTCACGGGAGAAAAGACCCTCAATGGCGAAGTGCTGCCCAAAGCCGAGGCGGAGAAAATCTACGAGGAGGAAAAGAAATCCGGCAACGACGCCGGACTCGCGACCAAGAACAGCTTCTTCACCTACGAATTCAAGGTCACGCCGGTGCGCGCCCAGGCCGAGGTGAAGCTGCGTTTCGTCTATTATCAGGCGCTCGAAATCGATGCCGGGGTCGGCCGCTATCTGTATCCGCTGGAGGAGGGCGGGACCGATGACATTGCGAAGAATTTCTGGACCGCCAACACCACCGTCGAGGGCGCGCTCTCCATCAACGTCGAGCTGAAGTCAGCGTGGCCGGTGGCCGACGTGCGGGTGCCCGGCTTCGAAACGGTCGCCGTCACGCAGCGCCTCGACGCCGGGCACTACAAGGTCACCTTCGATCGCGCCGGCGCGAAACTTGATCGCGATTTCGTCTTCTACTACCGACTCGCCGAAAATCTCCCCGGCCGCGTCGAGGTCATTCCTTATCGCGCGGCGAAAGACAAGCCAGGCACCTTTATGATGGTGGTCACGCCGGGCATGGATCTGAAGCCGCTCACCCACGGCGCCGACTACAGCTACGTGCTCGACGTGTCCGGTTCGATGCAGGGCAAAATCCACACGCTCGCCAACGGCGTTGCGCAGGCGCTGGGCCAGATGTCGCCTCACGATCGGTTCCGCATCGTCACGTTCAACAACTCCGCGCGCGAGATCGTCCCGTGGACCCATGCCACACCGGAAAACGCGCAGGCGGGGATCGCGGTTGTGAAAGCGCTCGCCTCGAGTGGCGGCACGAATCTCCACGAGGGCGTTTCCCTCGGTCTCAAGAATCTGGATGCAGACCGCGCGACCAGTGTGATCCTCGTCACCGACGGCGTGGCCAATCAGGGCATCGTCCACCCCGCCGAGTTCCACAAGCTCCTCCAGCGGGTCGATGTCCGCGTCTTCGGTTTCCTGATGGGCAACGGCGCCAACTGGCCGCTCCTGCGCACCATCGCCGACGCGAGCGGCGGGTTCTACACGGGCGTTTCCAACGACGACGACATCGTCGGCCAGCTCATCCTGGCAAAAGGCAAGGTGACGCACGAGGCGTTGCACAACGCCTCGTTCAAATTCAGCGGCCCGGTGCGGGTCTCCGAAACCACCGGCGACACGCCGCAAAAAATCTACCGCGGTCAGCAGCTCGTGATCTTCGGCCGTTATGACGGTGCCGGCAAAGCCACGGTGACGCTCAAGGCATCGCTCACCGGCGAGGACAAAACCTACCTGACCACCGTCGATCTCCCCGAGGTGGACACCGACAACCCGGAAATCGAACGGCTCTGGGCCATGGCCATGATCGAGCAGATTGAAATGAACGAAGCCGCCGGCTTCCTCCCGCCGACCGAATCGCACGACATGATTCAGATGCTCGGGGTGAATTACCAGCTCGTGACCGACTACACGTCGATGGTGGTGCTCGAAGACGCGACGCATGCGAAACGCGGCATCGCGCGCCACAACCAGCAGCGCACCGCCCTCGAGCGCACGGCGCAGTCAGTGCGCGCCGCGCAGCCCGCCCGTCAGGCCCGCGTCGATACGACGCAACCGGCGTTTCCGGCGCCGGCGCCACACGTGAGCCGTTATGGCAAAGGCGGCGGCGGTGGCGCCGGCGGCGGCGACCTCAACGGCGACGTGATTTTCATCGCGTTCATGGGCGCGATCCTGGTCGTCGGCGTGTGGCTCGGCCGGCGCCGTTCCGCAAAAGCTGATGAGTGAACCGGGGCGGGCAGGACGGGCCGGCCACGCGCGCCACCCGTCCTGCCCGCCATTATTTTTACGCGATGAAACTCCGCCTCCCCGTGCTGACGCTGGCGATTGCCGTCGTCGCGCTCATCGCGAAGGGCTCGCCCGCTTTGGGCGGCGCGCTGGAGTTCAACCGCGCCGCCATCGCCCAAGGCGAATGCTGGCGATTCGTCACGGCCCATCTGACGCACTTTGATCTGAATCATCTGGTCTGGGACCTCGCGGTGTTCGTGCTGCTGGGGAGCATCTGCGAGCAGTCATCGCGTCGGCGGCTCGCGGCGGGACTCGTCCTCGCGAGCGTGACGATCCCCGCCGCGATTTGGTGGTGGCAGCCCCAATTCACATCCTACCGCGGCATCTCCGGCCTCGATTGCGCCCTCTTCGGGATCTTCATTGGCACCCTGCTGCAACGTCGGGAGCCGATCGCGAAGTTCGTGGGCACACTCGGGCTCCTGGGTATGTTCGCGAAGTGCGGGGCTGAACTCAGCACCGGCGTCACGCTTTTCGCCACTGGCGCCAGCTATGCTCCCGTGCCGCTCTCGCATGTGGTCGGGGCAGCCGCAGGATTGATCAGCTCACGGTGGGGTGTGACCGGGGAACATCCGTGGGCAAAACGCCCCCGCGCGCCGTTTACTTTCCTCCACCGAAAATCTTGTTCACCAAATCCGCGGCCTTGTCGGTGACGCCGCTCTTTTCCAAGGCGATCGCGACGAGCCTGGCGTTGAGTTCATTCGTTTCGACCTGCGCAAGCGTGCCGCCGATTTTCAGCGGCAGCGTGCAGGCGAGATACCCAAAGTCATCCGGCAGCGGTTCGAGCACTCCGAGATATTTCAGCAAATCTCCCGGGCGCCCGCGTGCCCGCAACTTGAATTCCATCGCGAGCGCGTCCTCCAGCAGGCTGGAGCCTTCCCGGTGCAAAGCCGTGCCGCCGCCCGTCAGCCGCAGCTCGGGCGAGATCAGCGTGAAATCCTTCAGCGTCGTATTGAACGCCGCATCACGCGACATCACCACGCTCAACTGATCATACGGAATCGGATTCAATCCCTTCGCAAACTCGGCCACCGCCTGGACCTTGTTGCCGATGTCGACGTATTCCTTCTTGCCCGCAATCGAGCTGATGGCGGTGCCCGCCGATGCGATCCAACCGGAAAACTTGCTCGTGTTGTCCACGAGATTGCTGACGTTGACCGGCAGGCCGCGAAAAATTCCTCCCCGGCTCGTGAGTTGGAAATCGCCGCGCAAACCCGGAGCGAGTCCGGCGAGCTTCGCGGCGCGGGCCACGACCTTGCTCGCGACATCGAATCGGCCTTCCACGGTCGCCGGCCGGGTGCCGTCGATGGCCCGAAAGAGCGGACCGACATCGAACTCCTTCACGGCCACGTCGGCGACCAGCGCGTAGGGCTGTGGCGCTTCCGGGGTGAAGGTCACCGCTCCGTTCAGATTCATCCGTCCGCCCTCACCCAGCCCGGCCTGCAGGCCTTCGAGTTTCACCATGCCGGCGTCGATCTGCAGCCGGCCCGAGAGGTTTGTGACCTCGAACGAATCGGAATAGACAACCCGCTTCAGCGAAAGGCTCACCGCTCCCTGCAAACCTGCCCACGGCGGCGCCGCTTCCCGCTCCGGCTCGTCCGCGCCCGGTTTCTTCTGCACTTTTTCCGGCACGACCGCGCCGAGAAGCTGGGCGTCGTCGACGATGAGTTGCCCGCTCGTGAGCTGCGCGTCGACGATGCGCACGTGGTCTTTTTCCGGACCGACGCTGCCAATCACAGTCAGGTCCGACTTGCGCCCGCCGCGCTCGAACGTGATGGGGGCGTTGAAGGCGATCTTTCCATCCGTGCCGACGTCGGCGCGCACTTCGAACGCGACGGCCGGCAGCATCAGGGGCTTCGAATCGACGTTCGTCGCGAGATTGGCCAGCGACACTTTGGCGTGGATCTCCGACGCGACATGGTGGCTGCCGACAAACTCCACCACCGACTCGCCACGCGTGAGCGTGAGCGCACCAGCCGCGACGGGCTGCGCCAGCAGTGCGGGCAGATCGAGCGTGAGCTTTCCCGTCGCCTTCACGGCCTGATCCCTGCCCGCGAGCTGGCCGGCTTTCGCCGCGAGGGTGAGGACCTTCGCTCCGCCGCTCGTCACGTCGAGCGCGGCAATCTCCGCCTGCCAGCCGTGCGGCGTGTAGTCGGCCGAAGCGTTGAGGGCGACGTCCACCCGCTCGACCAGCGTCTGGCCGGCTCGCGCCACGCGAACCCCTTCGATCCGCAGCGGCGCGGTGGACCGAAGTGTGACCCCGCCGCCGCGGGCGTTGGCCACGAGTTGGCCGCGGATCGGTCCGCCGGTCACAGCAATATCCTTCAGGAACGGCTGCGCCCACGCGAAGGGCGCGCCGTGCAACTCGAGGCCGAAGAGCTCGCCGGCGAGGTCGGAGGCGCGCACCTCGCGCGTTTGCCAGTTGAATTCAAACGCCTGCAGCGCGCGGACGCTCGCGATCGGAGCCGCGGCGACGACGGCCGCCTCGAGTTTGCGCACCGCGATCCCGCTCGCGTTCTGCGCGAGATCAAACTCGGTCCCGATCTTGAGTTCGCCCAGCACCGCCAGCTCGGGCATCAAAATCTGCAATCGGTCGACGGTCGCGTTGAGCCGGCCGCTGACATGCACGGCCGAAAGGCGGACGTCGGTATCGAACGCGCCCGCGCCCACGAGGGTGAAAGCCGGCAGCGGCTTGCCAAAGGCAAACGGCGCCACCTCGGCGTCGCGCACGTCGACCTTCCACGCGCCGGCAATCATCGGCGCCCCGCGCGACAGATCGGCCGTCACGTTCACGATCTCCTGGCCCTCCGCGACCATGGCCACGCGATACGTCTCACCTTTCGCGGCGCGCGCGGCGGAAAGGTCGGCCGTGAGTTTCACGCCCTGCGGAAACTGCGCACCGCTCGCCGCGGCATCGAGCCGCGTCGCCACGCGCGTAAAGGTCCGCGGCGTGTCCATCGTCCCGGTCAAGGCACCGCGCACTTCCAAGGCACTGACGCTGGGATCGGTGAGCGCCGCCAGCGCGACGATATCGAACTTCCCTTCCCGGCCCGCGCCAAAACCTCCGCCGTGCAGGGTGACCTTCACGCGGCCGCGGTTTTCCGGCAGCATGACTTCGCCTTCGAGTTGCACCCCGTCGAGCACGAGATCGACCGGAAGCTGGAGTTGAGCAAACACGCCGGAAAACGCCGCCGCGACGGCTTGAGGCAGCGCGGGCGTGGCGCCGGTCGTTTTATCCGGGGGGCTCGCGGGCGCCAGAGCGGAGCCCGTTTTCGACAGGTCGATCGTCCAGCCCTTCGCCACCAGCCGGGTGACGACGACCCGCTGGTTCATCGCGGCGGTCACAACGGGGACGTCGACCTCGACATTCGGGAGCCTGATCACGGCGCCGGCGTGCTCGTAGCGAAGATCTTTCAACGTCACCCGTTTCATGCCTGCCGAAAGCTCGCCCAGGCTCGCCCGGACGCCCGGCTGGGCAGCGATGGCTCGACGCGCCGCCCACGTTTGGAAAGTTGCGTTGAAGAGCACGCCCAAGGCGATCGCGCACAAGCCAAGCGCCGCCGCCACGGCCAGGAGTAGAAGCCGGAAACGTTTCATGGACTGCGGGAAGGACATCATCCTAGTCGGAGGGTTTCCGGCCTCGCATGGGAAAAAGTTTGAACGATCTGACGGGGTTCGCAGCGCGGTGCTTCACACCGCGCTGCCGGGCAAGACGCGCGCCGGCGGACCGCGCTACGCTTCATCTCATTTCTTCACAAACTCATCGGCCTGGCCCATCGCCTTCCGCAGAGCCGCGATCGCCACGTTATAGGCATAATAGGCCTGGATTTGATTGGTGCGAGCGGTCGTGAGATCGACCTGCGCCGCCAGGACGTCGAGCTGCGTGCCCGTGCCGGCGTTGTAGCGGGCGTGGGCGAGGCGCACCGATTCGGTCGCCTGTTCGGTGACGCGCTGCGAGGCTTCGGCGAGCTCGGTGGCCTGCTGCCATTGCGAATGAGTGCGGCGCACCTCGACATCGACCGCCAGTTGCGCTTCACCCAGCGTGAGCTTGGTCTGCTCGTGGAGCGACCTGGCCTGGGCGACGCGGCCGGCCGTCGCCTTCCCGTCGAAAATGTCCCACTGCGACTGCACACCGACGAGCCAGCCGTTGTTGGAGTCGCTGAAATTGCTCGTCGGCCCCTTGCGCAGGGTCCAGCCGCCAAAGGCCGAAACATTCGGATAACGGGTCGAGCGCGCGGTGGTGATCGCCTCCTCGCGCGATTCCGCCAGCTTGGCGATGCGCTCGAGGTCGGGGCGATTCGCGCGGGCCGCATCGAAGGCCGCCTGCAGATCGAAGCTCTGCGGCGTATAGTCGAGCGTGCCGACGAAGTTGGGGACCTTGCGCGCGGATTCCGGCGTGTTGGTCGTGAAGCCGAGCGACTGCCGCAGCGATTCGATGGCGAGGCGGTAGTCGTTGCGAGCGGTGATGAGCGGGACTTTGGCGTTGGCCATCGCCACCTCGGCGCGCAGTTTCTCGAAGCTCGAAACCGTGCCGGCCTCGAAGCGATCGGTCGCGGTCTTGAGCTGCTGCTGGAGCAGCTCGAGGTTCGATTCCTGCACCTTGATCTGCTCGCGCGCGAGCAGCACTTGATAATAGGAGGTGCGCACTTGCAGGAGCGCGTCGTTGATCACCGCCTGCAGGTCCAGAAGCGCGGCGTCGCGCACCAATTTGGTGCTCTTGATGGCGGAACGGATCCCGCCGCCGGCGTAGAGCGCCTGCGACGCGATCAAGTTGATCTGCCAGCTCTGATCGCCGGGCGGAAAGCCGTTGGAGATTTCGGTGTCGTTGCGCTGGTAGGCCGCGTCGGCGGCGACGTTCGGAATCGAACGGGCCGAGACCTCCACCACCACGCCGTCCTGCTGCTTGATGCGCTCGCGCGCCTGGCGGATGGCGAAGTTGTTCTCCAGCGCAAAGCCGATCGCGGTCTTCAGATCGAGGGTGTCAGGCACCGGCGTCGGCGCCGCGGGCTGGGCGCGGGCGATCATGCAGGAGAGCGTGATCGCGGCAAGGGAGGCGGCGACGGGCGAGAAATGGTAGCGGGCAAGTTTCATGACAATTATTTGGCGGGCGCTGCCTCGGCGGCGAATGCCGGCGCGGCGGCCGGCTGACGGACGCTGCTCCTGGCATGGTCCTTGGCGATCAAGACGTAGAAGGCGGGCACGACATAGAGCGTGAAGACACTGCCCACGGCCATGCCGATGACGAGCACCCAGCCGATGCTGTTGCGCGCGGCGGCGCCGGGGCCGGTGACGAAGATGAGCATCAGATGTCCGAATACGGTGGCGGCCGAAGTCATCAGCACCGGACGGAGCCGGGTGGCGGCCGCGCGGCGGATGGCCTCGCGCTTCGACAGACCCTGCTCCTGGAGGCCGTTGGCGAACTCCACGATCAGGATGCCGTTTTTCGCGATCAACCCGACGAGGGTGATCAGGCCGATCTGCGAGTAGATGTTGAGCGAGGATTTCCCGAGGAAGATCGGCAGCATCGCGCCGACGAGCGCGAGCGGCACCGACCCGAGCAGGATGATGAACGGATCGCGGAACGAGTTGAACTGCGCCGCCAGCACGAGGAAGATCAGCACGAGCGCGAGGACGGCGGCCTGGTAAAGGGCGTTGCCCTCGTAGCGGAGCTGGCGCGACTGGCCGCCATAATCGATCGAGTAGCCGGCGGGCAGCATCTCCTTCGCCTTCGCCTCGAGCTTCTTCAGCGCGGCGTCGATGCTCGGACCGACGCCGGTGATTTTGACCGAATTGAGCTGTTGGAACCGGTTCAGCGTCCGCGGCTGCACCGTCTCCTTGAGCGTCGCGATGGTCGAGAGCGGGATGAGCTGCCCGTGCGGGCCGCGCACATGGTAGTCGAGCAGTTGCTCGGCATTGAGCCGCTCGCCGCGCTCGACCTGCGGGATGACGCGATAGCTGCGGCCTTCGTTGACGAAGCGGTTGACATAGCCGCCGCCGAGCATGGAGCCGAGGTCGCGCGCCACGTCGGAGAGGTTGAGCCCCATCGACGCGACCTTGTCCTTGTCGATCTCGATTTCCACCTGTGGGAGATCGAACTTCAGGTCGGCGTCGGCGAAGTAGAACGTCGGCGCGCCGCCGCCGGCATTCGCCTCGGTGTTGGCGTAGAGGACGAGCTGGTTCGCGAACTCCTGCATCTCCTTGTGATCGGCGGTCGATCGCACGACGAACTCGATCGGCATCGAGCCGCCCGAAGGCAGCGGATCGGGCGTCGTAATGACGACGTTCATACCGGTAATCATGCCCGCGGGTCCCAGCAGCGCCTGCTCGATCGCCAGCGAGCTGCGCTTCCGCTCCGACCAAGGCTTCAGGATAATGCCCGAGAAACCAAAGGATGCCGCGGTCAACTGGAAGGAGTTCTCATATTCCGGCACGCTCTCGAACATTTTCTGAACTTCCTTCGCGTAGAGCACATTGTGGTCAATCGTCGCCGTGGGCGAAGGCAGCAAGATGCTGAAGACGACGCCCTGGTCCTCCTTCGGCGCCAGCTCGCTCTGCGCAAACATGAAGAACGGCACGAGCAACAGTGTGAGCATGGTCGCACCCGTCAGCGCAAATTGCGCCGACTTGTAACGCCGGCCCAGAAGCAAATCGAAGACGATGATCATCGCCGCGCCGATCAACGTCGCTGCCAGCGTGCCGGCCGCGAGCCCGCCCAGGACGTTCGGCGCCATCCCGGCGGCACCGAAGATCGCGTAGACCACCGCGACGGCGAGCAACCAGAAAGGAATCCACGCGATCAAGCTCCAGGCCAGCAGCCCCCAGGACACGCGCCGGTTTTCGCGCACATCGACGAGTTTGCCCACGGAACGCTCGTAGCGGTTGCGCAGCCGATCGAAGAGGTGATTGATCCGGCCACTCAGCCCCTGCTCCTCATGTTCGTGATCCTTGAGCAAATAGGCACTCATCATCGGCGAGAGCGTCAGCGCGACGAAACCGGAGACCGCCACGGCCCCCGCCAGCGTCATCGCGAATTCACGGAAGAGCGCGCCGGTGAGGCCGCCTTGGAACGCGATCGGCGCATACACGGCGGCGAGCGTGATCGTCATCGAGATGACGGGGCCGACGAGTTCGCGCGCCCCGAGAAGGGCCGCATCGTGCGGCGTCTTGCCTTCGCGGATATGGCGCTCGACGTTTTCCACCACGACGATCGCGTCGTCGACCACGATGCCGACCGCGAGCACGATCGCGAGGAGCGTGAGCAGGTTGATCGTGAAGCCGAAGATCATCATGATCGCGAGCCCGCCGACCAACGACAGCGGCATCGCCACAATCGGAATCAGCACGGAACGGATCGAACCCATGAAGAGGAAGATGACGACCATCACGATGAGCAGCGTCTCGGTGAGCGTCTTCACGATCTCCTTGAGCGCGTCGTCGATGTATTTCGTGGCATCGTAGGCGATTTTGGCGCTGAGGCCGGCCGGCAGGCTGCGCTCGATGTCGGGCATCGTCGCGCGCACGCGCTTCATCACCTCGACGGTGCTTTCGTTCGGCAGCACCCAGATGCCCATGAAGGTCGCGGTCTGGCCGCCGAAGCGCACCTCCTCGTCGTAGCTCTCGGCGCCGAGCTGCACGTCGGCCACGTCGGCGAGCCGGATGATCGTGCCGTTTCTCTGCGCGACGACGAGTTGCTGGAACTCCTCGACGTTTTTCAGATCCGTGTTGGCCACGAGGCTGACGCGGATCATCGAGCCCTTGGTCGAGCCGACGGCGGCGAGCGCGTTGTTCGCCTGCAGGGCCTGGCGCACCTCGGAGGGGCTGAGGCCGTGGGCCGCGAGCTGATCGGGCTTGAGCCACACGCGCATGGCGAAGACGCGGCCGCCGAGCACGTCGGCGCGCTGCACGCCCTTCACCGCGGACAGCCGCGGCTGCACCATGCGGCTGAGGTAGTCGGTGATCTGGTTCTGATCGAGCTTGTCGGAGTAGAAGCTCAGATACATCGAGGCGAACTGGTTGTCGCTCGTCTCGACGTTGATGGTCGGCGCCTCCGATTCGGGCGGCAGCTCGCCGCGCACCTGATCGATCTTCGAGCTGATCTGCGCGAGCGCGGCGTTGGTGTCGTGGTTGAGCCGGAGGTAGACCTTGATCTGGCTGAAGCCGGCGCGGCTCTCGGATTCGATGTAGTCGATGCCGTCGGCGCTGGCGATGACGCGCTCGAGCTGGGTGGTGATGTAGCCGCGGACGGTGTCGGCGCTGGCGCCGAAGTAGACCGTGCTGATGTTCACCACCGCGCTATCGCTGCGCGGATACTGGCGGGTGTTGAGCTTGAAGTAGGAAACGAGTCCCACCACGAGGATCACAATGTTCACCACCAGTGCGATGACGGGTTTGCGGATGAACAGATCGGTAAAGCTTTTCGATAACATGACGGGCCCTTCGATGAGACGGTGGATGGGAACGTGAGACGCGGCGGCGCGGGCTTACGAGTTCGAGGGCTTCGGCGTCGCGCTCGCGGCCGGCTGCACGGTGTTGTTGACCTGCACAGGCACGCCATTGCGGAGCTTGAAGACGCCGGCGGTCACGACCTGCTCGCCCGCCTTCACGCCCTCGGTGATCGCGATGAGATCGCCGCGCGCGGCGCCGAGTTTCACGAACTGCTGCCGGACGCCGAGAAACTCCGCACCATCCGGCCCCTTCATTTTTTCGACGATGAAGACGGAGTTGCCATACGAAGCGTAGGCGATCGCGGTCGCGGGCACGGTGACGATCGCGTCGGCCTGCGGGAGCTGCACCTCGACCCGGGCAAACATGCCCGAGCGCAATTGCTCCTTCTCGTTGTTGATCGTGGCTTGCACGGAGATGTTCCGCGTGGCGGGATCCACCTCCGAATTGATCGCCGTGATCGTGGCCTCGAACGGCGTGCTTTCGAAAGCGTCGATCTTCACCGTGACTTTCGCGCCGACCACGAGGGCCGCGAGCTGGCGCTGCGGGATGCTGAAGTTGACGTAGATGGGATTGAGCTTTTGCAGCGGCAGGAGCGGCGCGCCCCGCGCGACATACTGGCCGAGGTTCACGTGGCGGATGCCGGCGCGGCCGGCGAAGGGCGCGCGGACCTGTTTCTTCGCGATCACGGCCTTGATCGACGCCACTTCGGCACCGGCCTGCTTGAAGCTCGCGGATGTCGCGTCGAACTCCGACTTGGAAATCGCCTTCTGGTCCCAGAGCTCCTTGTTGCGCTCGATGTTCACCCGGGCGAGCTCGGCCCGGGCTTCCGCGGCGGCGAGTTGGGCCACCTCCACGCTGGTGTCGAATTCGACGAGCAAATCACCTGCCTTCACGGTGGCGCCGCTGTCGGCATGAATCTTCACGATCGCCCCTTCGGCCTCCGCGCTGAGGGTCACTCCATCGACGGGCGCGAGCGTCCCGATCGCGTTGAGCGACGCGTGCCACCGTTCCGCCTTGGCTTCGGCCGTGCTGACCGCCGACGCCGGCATCACGTGTGGCGCGGACGCCATTTTTTTGATCTGAGCCGCTTTGACGGCGCCGAGAGTCAGGAAGACGACGATAAAGCCGCCGACAGCGATGAGAAACTTCTTGGTCATGGGAGGAAGTGATGGGAAGTGGGTGCTCAGACGAACGAACGAACCCGCAGAAATTGGACAATCAACGGGAGCCGGCGGCGTTTTTGGAAACCGCGGCGCCCGCGCCGCGGGCATCAGCCGGCGTGCCGGGATCCTCGGCCGCGCGCTGCATGACCTTGGTCAGAAGGCGGAGGAAGGTTTTGCGCTCGTTCTCGCTCAATGGGCCCATCAACCACGCCATCCGCCGAAAATGCTCCGGCATGATCTGGGACAGAAGTTTCTCGCCGCGTTTGGTCAGGCTGACCGACATCATCCGCCGATCGTCCGGATGCGGGGTGCGCGTCACATATCCCGCGCGCTCCAGCGTGTCGACCAACCCGGTGATCGTCGCCCGCGTGACGCCGGTGCGGTCGGCGAGCTCGGCCGGCGTGAGCGGCTTTTCGTTTTCGCAGCCGGCGCGCTGGCAATTGCCCCACAGGGCCATCAACACGCCGAAACGGCCCTGGGTGATCTCATGCTGGGCGAGGTGCGACTCGACCACGCGGAAGGCTTCATCGCCCGAGCGCAGCAGATGCAGGAAGACCTCGGTCGCCGACGGATCAAGGTCGGGGAACTCGCGCGAGGCCTCCAAGAGGCACTCGTAGCGCGGGAGATCTTTCAGCATCAGGAGCGGCATAAAATCAATAAGGCGGCAGATAGTTAGGCTCCTAACCAAGAAAGCAAGCAGCGGAATTTCCTATTAGGGATACAGTTCGCGGGCTTATTCGCCGGACGGTGAAACTAATTGTGACGATTTAGCGCCGCGCCTTCCGGAGTCAGAAGTCGCACGTCGCCCTGCGTGTGAGCGCCGGAATTCCGTCGATTCGATCACGCAAGAATCCCGCCGCTCACGCGGCGGGCTCCGCGGGAATCGAATTCAGAGCGACTGCGCGGCCGCGACCACCGCCTCGGCGGTGATGCCGAGTTCCTTGAACACCGTCGACGCCGGCGCGCTCAGGCCGAAACGATCGATGCCGACCACTTTGCCGTCGAGACCGACGTATTTGTGCCACAGCACCGTCACGCCCGCTTCCACCGCGACGCGCTTGCGGCACGACGCCGGCAACACGCTCTCGCGATACTCCGCCGACTGCCGATCGAAACGCTGCGTGCTCGGCATCGAGACGACGCGCGCCCCGGCGCCCAGCGTCTTCGCGGCCGCGACCGCAAGCTGCAATTCGCTGCCAGTCGCGATCAGGATGTGCGTGAGCGCGGAGGTTTCCTTCACGGCGACATACGCGCCCTTGAGCACGCCTTCGCGGCGCGCCTGCACCGGGATGTCGTTGAGATTCGGCAACGCCTGGCGCGTGAGCGCGAGGAGCGTCGGCCCATCGGTGCGTTCGAGCGCGGCGGCAAACGCTCCCGCGGTTTCCTCCGGGTCCGCCGGACGGATCAAATCGAGATTCGGAATCACGCGCAGACCGGAAACCGTTTCCACCGGCTGGTGCGTGGGACCATCCTCGCCGACGCCGACGGAGTCGTGCGTGTAGACGTAGATCACCGGCAGCTTCGAGAGCGCCGCGAGCCGCATCGCCGGACGGGAATAATCGGCGAACACCAAGAACGTCGCGATGCTCGGACGGAAGATTCCATCGTAAGCCACGCCATTCGCAATCGCGGCCATGCCGTGTTCCCGAATGCCGAAACGCACATTCCGGCCGGTGCGGTTTTCCGCGTCGAAATCCTTCTCGGCGGCAATGTAGTTCAGCGTCGAGCCGTAGAGATCGGCACTGCCACCGATCAGCAGCGGCACGGCGGCGGCGATCGGCTGCAGCACGTCGCGCCCGGCGGCGCGCGTCGCGAGCTTGGCGTCGGCCGGGAACACCGGGATCTTTTCCAGCAGCGCGGCGGCCGAGGGCGCGGTGTCGCGCGAATCGAGCAGCGCCGCTTTTTCCGGATTCGCGGCCGCCCACGCCTTGTAAGTCTTCGACCACTTGTTGCAGCTCCGCATGAGCTTTTGCTTGTGGCCCGCGAAATACGCCCGCACGTCTTCGCTCACGAAGAAGTGCTGATCCGCCGGCAGGCCGAGACCGGCCCGCGCCGTATCGGAGAACTTCGCCCCTCCCTCGCCGTGGCCCTTGGCGGTGCCGGCGACTTCCGCGATGCCTTTGCCGATGACCGTCTTCGCGATGATGAGCTGCGGCTTCCCGCTCTTGGTCTTCTTCGCCTTGTTGAAGGCCTTCAGGAACGCGGCCAGGTCATGGCCATCGATCGTTTGCACGTCCCAGCCGATGGCCTTGAAACGCGCGCCGGCGTTCTCGCTCTGCGTCTTCACCGCCATCGCGTCGAGCGTCACATCGTTCGCATCGTATATGAGGATCAGGTTGTCGAGTTTCTGGTGCCCGGCGAAGGCGCACGCCTCCATCGTGACGCCTTCCTGCATACAACCATCGCCCGCGAGGCAGACGACATGGTAGTCGAAAATCGGATGCTCCGCGGTGTTGAAACGCGCCGCCGCCATCTGGCCGGCCATCGCCATGCCGACCGCGTTACCGACGCCCTGGCCGAGCGGGCCGGTGGTGCATTCGACGCCGGGCGTCTCGTGAAACTCGGGGTGGCCGGGGGTCTTGCTGTTGAGCTGGCGGAATTTCTTCACCTCCTCGATCGGGAGATCGTAGCCGCTCAAGTGCAGCCAGCCGTAAAGAAACATCGAGCCATGACCCGCGGAGAGGATGAACCGGTCGCGATTGATCCAGCGGGGACGCTCCGGATTGTGCGAGAGGGCGTGGCCGAAAAGGACCGCGCCGATCTCGGCGGCGCCCAACGGCAGGCCGAGATGGCCGGAGGAACACGCGTGAACCGCGTCGATGGCGAGACCGCGCGCCTGATTGGCAGCCTTCGCGAGGAGATGAGTTTGCAGCGTCATGAGAAAAATCCGTCTAGACGTAGAGCGCGCACGCCCGGCGGGGAAGCCCGAATTTGGCGACTCCCGGCTTTCGTCTGTCATGCGTAGGAACGTATTTCATGCCTCGCATGAACGGCATCGCGCCTCGGGGCGGGCGAGGCCACGGATCGCGCGCCCACAAAAAAGCGAGCCCGTCGCCGGGCTCGCTTTGGAAAAACGCTCAACGTCGTCCGGGCGCTCAGGCCTTCGCGGGCTCGGCCGCAGCGGCGGGCGTGGCCGATGCCTTCGCGGCGGCGGCCTTCGTGGCCTTCTCGGCCTCGTGCTGCGCGTGAATTTCCGCGGCGCGGTCCTTTTCCTTGACCGCGACCGCGGCCTTGCCGGTGCGGCGGCGCAGGTAGTATAGGCGCGCCTTCATCGCCTCGGACTCGCGCTCGACCTCGACCTTCTCGATATTCGGCGAGTTGACGGGAAATACGCGCTCGACGCCCTCGCCGTAGCTGAGACGGCGGACGGTGAACGTCTCGTGGATGCCATGGCCCTTCCGCGCGATCACGATGCCGGCGTAGATCTGAACCCGCTCCTTGTCTCCTTCACGGACTTTCGTGTGCACGCGCACACCGTCGCCGACTTTGAACGGCGTAATGTCTTTCTTCACCTGAAAGGCGGTGATTTCTTGGATGATCGGGTTCATGGCAATGAATTATGTGAGTAAATCGGGACGGACGGAACGGGTCTTTTCCAACTGGCGCGCGGCTCGCCATTTTTCGATTTCGGCATGGTTGCCCGAGAGTAGAACCTCGGGAACTGACATGCCCCGAAATTCGGCGGGACGCGTGTATTGAGGAAAGTCGAGCAACTTGCTGGTGAAGGATTCGTGCGTCAATGACTTTTCCTCCCCGAGCACGCCGGGGATGAAACGCGCGAGCGCATCGATGACCACGGCCGCCGCCAAGGTGCCATTGGTGAGCACGTAATCGCCGATCGAAATCTCCTGATCGATGAGTTTTTCGCGGATCCGCTGGTCGATCCCTTCGTAGTGGCCGCTGAGCAGGATCAAATGCTGTTCGCGCGAAAGTTGCTCCGCGATCGCCATCGAAAACGGCCCGCCATCCGGGGTGAGATAGATCCGCCGGCAACCCGGCGTCTGGAGTTGCTCCATCGCCGCGAACACCGGCTCCGGCTTCATCACCATCCCCGCCCCGCCGCCGAACGGGCGATCGTCCGCCGTCCGGTGCTTGTCCGTCGACCAGGTGCGGAGATCGTGGACGGCCACGCCGAGGTGCCCGGCCGCGATGCCTTTGCCCAGAATGCTCTCCGCCAGAAACCCATCGAGCATCCGCGGAAACAACGTGAGGACGTCGATCTTCAGCGGCATGGTGCGGTTGGGTTGATCCGGAGCGGACGGGTGGAGCGGCAGGAATAAAAAAGCCCCGGAATAATCCGAGGCCTCGATGCGGTGTCGGGAACGGCTTCCCTCCCAGCCCATCCTTCCTGCCGGCAGACTCAGGCGCTCGCCGGCGTTTCCACCTTCGTCGCCGCCGCCGCCCGACGCGCCTTCTTAATCATGGAGTGCATCGTGTTGGTGGGCTTCGCGCCCTTGCTCAGCCAGTAATCCACACGCTCCAGGTCGACTTTGATCGGGCTGCCCTTGTCGCCCGGACGGTAGGTGCCGAGGTTTTCGACCGCGGCGCCATCGCGGCGCGAGCGCGCCTCAGCGACGACCACGCGATAGAGCGGCTGGTGGACGGAACCAACCTTGGTGAGACGGATTTTGAGAGCCATGTCGGATGTTTTGCGGAGCGATTCTTGCTTGGAAAAGTCGAGGACAAGACCGGCCTGCCCCACCACTGTCAAGCCCCTACTCGGGCGGGATTATCCCTACAGGCTTATCATTGCCACGGCGCGATTATATTCCTCTGGTTCGCCCGCTCCGCGCAAACCCCGACGCAATGGACGAATCTTCCGACCCGTTTTCAATTCCCTGGTGGATCTGGATTGTCGGCATCGGCGGACTGCTCGCCGGTCTCGTCATCTTTGCCCTCAAATACCAGCGGCCCGACGACGAGCAATATCGACCCTACCGCGGCGATCGCACCAACGGCCGCCGTTCCCGCCGCGGTCGGCACCGTTCGCGTTCCCGCGATCGCCCCTGACGGATTCCGCTGCGCGGGGGAATTTCCGTTGACCGTTCCCGGCTGCGGCTGAGAACGTCCGCACCTTATGCTCAAAGCTGGCATCGTCGGCCTGCCCAACGTCGGCAAGTCCACCCTTTTCAACGCCCTCACCCGCTCCCGCAAGGCCGAGGCCGCGAACTACCCGTTCTGCACCATCGATCCCAACGTCGGCGTCGTCATCGTCCCCGACGACCGCGCTTACGTCCTGCAGAAAATCGCCAAGACCAACGTCGTCGTGCCCGCCGCGATCGAGTTCGTCGACATCGCCGGTCTCGTCGCCGGCGCCAGCAAGGGCGAGGGCCTCGGCAACCAGTTCCTCGCCAATATCCGGGAAGTGGATGCGATCGTCCAGGTCGTCCGCTGCTTCGAGGACAACGACATCGTCCACACCATGGGCGGCATCGATCCCGTGCGCGATATCGAGGTGATCACGACCGAACTCGTCCTCGCCGACCTCGACGCCGTGGCGAAGCGCATCATCAAGACGCAGAAGACCGCCAAAGCGGGCGACAAGGATTCGATCATCGAGCTCGCGCTGCTGCA
>Ga0163144_10006115_pt1 | contig 26628 bp, 20 predicted proteins | sample OliLak19BULKMAT1_FD_123175 | JGI IMG/M metagenome (GOLD analysis project Ga0163144, IMG submission 123175) | Freshwater microbial mat bacterial communities from Lake Vanda, McMurdo Dry Valleys, Antarctica - Oligotrophic Lake LV.19.BULKMAT1 | ecosystem: Environmental > Aquatic > Freshwater >...
TTGCCAGTAATTTGTTTGAACATTTAACAGATGAAGATTTAGAAAAGACAATGCTTGAAGTTAAAAGAGTTCTAAAAAATAGCGGGAGGCTTATTTTGATGCAGCCAAATTATAGACTTTCTTACAAAACTTACTTTGATGACCCTACTCACAAAAAAGTTTTTTCAGATGTGTCACTAAAAGCTTTTTTACAAAGTTTTGATATGGGAATAGAGCTGGAGAAAAAAAAATTTCTTCCTTTCTCTCTAAAATCTCGACCAAGCATTATCCCAATTTTTTCATGGGTTATTCGTGCTTATCTATATTCACCTATAAAACCATTTGCGGGCCAGATGCTTTTTGTTGCTCAAAAAAATGATTAATGATTTAAAAATATTTTTAATAAAAAAAGAGTGGCTACTTGTCGTCATGCTATTGTTTCTTTTTGTTTTGATTAGGGTACCTGGTTTAGACTCGCCCCTACATCAGGACGAGTACAAGTGGCCAATGATAGTCAGTCCGGAGTGGCAAAGTGATGTTGCTATACCACATCCACCATTATCCCAGTTTATATATCGTACAGCGGGGAATATTGTCGGTTTCGATGTCCATTTTAGGTACGTGCCACTATTTTTTGGGACAATAAATTTACTACTTTTGTACTATTTCCTGAGAAGATTTTTTGGTAGAAGGGAAGCGGTCATTGGTGCGATAATTTGGGTTGCATCATTTTTTTCTGTTCTAGCATCCCTAATGGTTGATACTGATGGACAAATAATGCCTTTTTTCTTTCTAACGGCAATTATAAGTTACTATCATTTAAAAGAAAGTTCTAATAGGAAATGGGTTTGGTGGATAGGATTAATAGCGTCTCTTGTAGCAGGTTTTTTTATTAAGTTAAGTTTTTTGATTGCGGTGGGGGCCATCGTTGCAGATTTTCTTTGGAGTAAAAAGGACAAATTTACCAAAGCCGAGTATTTGAAATACGGAATTTATATTTTGGTTGGGATAGTATCGCTTTTTGGACTACTTTTAATTTCTAAATTTTTCTTTCCATTTTTTAATCTTGAACAAAGTTTTACCTATTGGAAGCATTTTTTGGTAGCTGATAGGGGGTGGATGCAAACTTTCATCCAATGTGTTAAAGCCTTGTTCTATACATCTCCGTTGTTGATACTTTTACCATTTTTTGATATCAAGAGTGTTTTTGAAAAAACTAGAATATTTTTGTTTTTTTTCCTCTTCGCCTTCATGTTTTATATAGTCATATTCGATTTCTCTATCGGGGCGCTTGATAGGTATTTACAGCTACTGATACTACCTTTGACGGTTATGGGGTCAGTTATAATTGCCAGCATTCCACCTATGGACAAAGTTGCTAAAAAAGTTTTGTTGTGGGGAGTTATGTTGGCTGTAGTCCTATTCCTGCTCCAGTTTGTAAATCATTTTGTTCCATCACTTCATCCAAAATCAGAATGGATTGATAGAATTATGTCTTTGCGATGGAATTTTGTTTATCCTTTTTCTGGTGGGTCTGGTCCACTAGGTTTTTATGTATCCTTCTTGTTTTTAGGGTTAACTTGGTTAGTTTCGGTTTTTGTTTTAAGTTTGTTTTTTGTGAAAAAGAATTGGAAGAATTATATAATTATTTTCCTTATACCACTAGGATTGGTATACAATATGGTTTTCATAAACGAATATCTTTTTGGAACAATAAACGGTTCTGCACCAAAACTTTTGTCTGCCTCCGTTGAGTTTATTAAAAATAATCCAGATATAAAAATGGTTACTGTGTATAACGATAATGGGGGAGATGAAATACAAAAAATAGGAAAATATAGAAAGAGGCTTTATACTGATCCAAAATTCGATATAAATGAAAAAATTGCCACACTAAACCAATACAAAGAACATTATTTTGTTTTAGATGTACCCAGGCTAGATCATACTAGTGTCTACCAGAAGTACTTAAATTCTTGTTCAATCATATATTTTCACAAACATAAATATATTTCTACCATAATCTATGATTGCACAAAAGTTACAGATGTTAAGATCGAGGTTTCTCCAGAATAAATTCTATTTGTTCAAATCCTCCTACATAATAAGCCCAAAATCTTGAACAGAAAAATATACTAATATTTGCAAAAAAGTTAAATATTGAATTTATTATTTTTAAAATAAATATTTGCCAACTAGATACGTAATCTTTTTTTAAATCAAAACGAATCATCCAAGAAAGTTTTACAGATATAGATTTCATATTAATCCCAATATATCCACCAGGAAATTTTGGATTCATATATTCTGGAAAAGTAACGTCGAAACCTTTTTGATGTTCAGGATGCATAAATCCTCTCGTAAAATGAGGCACTCTTATCTCAATTTTTCCTCCTGGTATGAGCATTCTATGGATTTGTCGCATTGTTCCAAAGACATCGAATATATGTTCTAAAACATGATCCATTATTATTATTTCAAAATAATTGGATGGAAGCATCTCTAAGTTTTTTGGATTGTTCAAATCAATGATTAAGTCAGGATTTTCCATTGGATTAAAATCAACATTTAAAAATCCTTTTATAGGGAAGTGCCCGCTACCTAAGTTTAGTTTTTTTGGGTAAGTATCATTCATTTTTAAGTCTAATTAATTCAGCTAAAAATCCTATCGCAAAAACTATAGGTATTGTGATAAATAACATTATACCAATTATATAAAATAACATGAAATTAAAAATTAACCCTACAGTTATAAAAAACATAGAAAAAATAATTGTGGCCATGCATATCATTAGATATAGTTTTATTGGGTTGTAATATGAAATAACAGATACCATAATTTGAGCTGTTCTAAGACTATCTCTGAAGTGCCTTATTTTAGATTTTCCAACTCTTTTAGAGTAGCTTATTGGTCTGTACCCAACAAAATAGCCGTTTAAAAAGAAAATAAGGGTAATTGATGTTGTAAAAGAAAAACCCAAACAAGTTCTTTTGTAGTGAGGAAGCAGTTTGTCTTTTTTTATAACTCTCAGCCCAGAGTTTATATCCGGTATTCTTCTGCCTGCTACAAATTCTGCTATTACTTTAAACATTATTCTTGCTGGGTATTTCCATAATCCCCTTCGGTACTCATTACCAGTTCTTGCACCCACTGCCATATCAAATCCATTTTCAACCATTCTTACTAGTTCCGGCAGTTCTTCTACAGGATATGTCCCATCTGCGTCTGTTATCGCTATTAAGGGTGATTTTGAGCCTTCTATGCCATGTTGTAGCGATAGTCCATAACCTCCGTTTGTAGGATGGTCTATCACTTTTACACCAGTTTTTTTTGCAATTTGTGAAGTTTTGTCAGTGCTACCATCACTTACGACAATAATTTCATAGTCCCAATTTTCAGATTTTGATAGGCTTTCTAATCTTTGAATTGTTTCTTTTATACAGCTTTCTTCATTAAATGCAGGTATTATTATTGAAATAGTTGTTTTTTCCATTTTTTATATTTTTCCCAAATAGGGAATATTACAGTTATAAAAATACCAGATAGTAACCATGGTTGCAATGGTGCTCCATATCTAGCAATGTTATCTGCAAGAGAGTGTACAATTAAAATTGATATAAAGAAAATTCCAGGTATAAATTTAATTCCAAATTTTTTAAATCCTATATATAAACTTATTACTACCAATACAAACCAAATGATTTGAATTAGATGTATAAAACCTAACCCAAAAAGCTGAATTTTGTTTATTTCTCCTTCTTTTACTAACTGACCATACGTTCCTTCAAAAGATGAACCATGGGCATTTATTACAGGGTTTTGAAGTTGTAGAAATCTCAAATTGTCTATAATAGACCAAAAAGCGAACCTAGAAAAATTATTAAAGTCTTTGAATATTATTTTTTTTGCAGCTTCTTTTCTATTTTTATCAATTTCAATAGGTTCATCTCCCCACATTTCCTTTACAATTTTTTCATTTCTCCACCAATCTCCCCATTGGTCAAGCCATATAGATTGGTTACTGGGATAAACAGAATACAAAATACCTCTACCTAAAAAGACAGAAATTAAACTATCACCAGCACTTCTCCAAGATTTTTCTGCTTTCCAAGCTTTTGCATAAAAACCTGCCCCAGATCTTCCAGCCATTCCTATTTCATTGAATTCTAGATTATTTCTAACTAACCAAGGAGAAATTATCAAAAAAATGGTAGCAAAGCTTACAAAACAATTTTTTATTAATTTTCTATTTCCAATCTTTCTATAGGAATGGAATACTAAAACTGTTATTGAAAAAATGGGCACTAAAATATACGGGTACCTTGTTAGAACTAAAATACCAGATACAGCTGACACCAAAATCCAATTTTTAGTACTATTTATTTCTGTTGTTTTTATTATTAAGAATCCTAAAAAAGCTAGAAGAAAAGCAGTTAGTATTTCTGAAATATGAGTAGATGCGTAGAAAGCTAGTGCATAAGAAAGTGACGCTCCGTAAAGTCCAAAGTATCCAGTTTCTGGCGCTATTTTTTTTATTGTTATTCCAACAATTAAAACAGTTGATATGTATAAAAGTATTTGGATTAACAAAATAGTTGTTTCATTTTTGTTAAAGATTTTTATAAAAGCTCTAAACAGGGGATAACCCGGTTCTCTTTCCATGCTGGGTTTTCCTTTCAAAGAGTACTCTCCTTTTAGTATTGAGTTTGCCAGTTCGTTGTATTCAGCAGCATCACTTTTTATTTGACCAGGTGAAAAAAACACATAAAAAGATGAAAATACTAGTGCAATTAAAATAGGAATTAAAAATAATCTATTCTTAATCATTTTAGTTTATCCATCTATTATACCATTTTTGAAAAATGAAAAATGACCATAGTTCTTTTCTCCTATCGGTTTTTCCAGTTTTATGCTCATCAATCATTTGTATAATAAATTCTCTATTAAATATATTTTGTTTATCAATCACTTCTTTCGTGGATAGTTTTAACAATTCTTCATATAGAGGTCCTTTTAACCATTTTGCAACTGGAACCCCAAATCCGTGTTTAGGAGTGTTTAAAATTTCTCTAGGTATTTTTCCTTCAAGGATTTTTTTGAAAAGTTTTTTACCTTTCCATTTACCAAGTTTGTACTTATCAGGAAGATTAAGAAGAAAGGTTGCTACTTCGGTATCAAGTAGAGGGGCACGAGATTCTAGTCCATTCCACATTGTTGCTCTATCTACTTTTACAAGCACACAATCCATCAAATATGTTCTAAGATATGAGAAACTCCAACCAGCCCAAGATTTATTATCCCCATATTCTTTTGCATAGTTTTCCATTATTCTCCATCCTTTATCTAGATTAATTTTACTTAGTATCTTTTTTTTAAATAAAATATTTAAATCATTTTTTACAAAAGATCCCCTCCAAGCTAGATCTCTTTCAAATTTATTTTTTATGGGCAAACCTCTTGACAGTCTTTGTAGTTTGAATCCTAAACTAAAATAATCATTATTTGATGGTATTTTTTTAATCATCCATGATATGACTTTTGGTATGATTGTCCCAAGGAAAGATAATTTTTCTGTTATTATATGGGCGGGGATATGCTGGTATCCAAGTAAAAGTTCATCTCCACCATCTCCAGAAAGAGTTACGGTTACATTTTCTTTTGTAAATCTTGAAAGAAGTAGTTGGGGGATTATGGACGGATCAGATAGCGGCTCATCTAGTAACTCCGTAGCTTCCTCGATCATTTCCAATGCTTTGTCCTCTGAAAGAATTTCTAAATGATGCTTTAAGCCAAATATATTAGCGATTTCTATTGCTTTTAGTGTTTCATCATATGATTTATCTTCAAAACTTAAAGTAAATGCTTGAATTCCTGGGCTTTGTCTGCTCGCACTTTCTGCAATTATTGTTGAGTCCAAACCTCCAGAAAGAAAAAGCCCCAAAGGAACATCACTCACAAGCCTTTTCTGAACAGCTTTATCAATTTTTTTACTAAGTTCTCTTACTATTTCTTTTTCACTCAAATTGATTTCCTCTATTAATGGCGACCAAAATTTATTCATTGTAATTTTGCCATCTTGATAAGTTAAAAAAGTTGATGGTTCCAATTTGTATACATTCTTAAAAATTGATTTTGGTGTTGGTACATAATCAGTATTAAAAAATAAATATACGGACTCAAGATCTATTTCTTTCAGAAAAACTTTCCCGTTTATGAGGGACTTTAGTTCAGATGCAAACCATAATGTGTCTTTTTGGATTGTCCAGTATAAAGGTTTTTTGCCAAATCTATCTCTTCCTAAAATCAATTTATTATAATTTTTATCCCAAATAGCTATTGCGAACATTCCATCAAACTTTCTAAAACATTGGTCATGCCATTTGTCATATGCATGAGCTATTACTTCTGTATCAGATTCTGTTTTAAATTCACACCCAATTTTTTTTAATTCTTCTCTTAACTCTTTATAATTATATATTTCACCATTTAACATTACCCAAACAGACTCATCCTTATTTGAAAGTGGTTGGTGTCCTGTTGACAAATCAATTACCGAAAGTCTTCTAAAACCAAAACCAACACCGTTAGACTCATAATATCCAAAATCATCTGGTCCACGCCTTTTAATAGACTCAGTCATTATACTAAGTTTTTCTGTTTCTTTATTTGGCCCACAGTAACCAGAGATTCCACACATAATATCATTTTATCATAACACTTAAATAATCGTAATTATTTTTTGTTTATGTTAGTGTTATAGAAATTATGGTTGAAGGAGAAAAAATTCAGGTTCTCTCTATATATAGGGGTATTATAAATGACAACAGAGGAACCCCTATTAAAGTCAAGAGTCTTTCAAAAGAGTTTGATGAAATGGACGATATTGAGTTTACTCTTTGTGCTTGGGATAAGAAAGAGAATGTAGGCTTAAAAAACTATTTTCAACTTACAAACAATCATCTTGATGATATAAAAAAAATTTATAGATTTGTTAAGGAAAATGATATTGATATTGTAATGGGGCATACTATGGCAACTTACTATTATCTTTTTTTCATTAAATTTTTTACAAAAGCTAAAATAGTTTTAGAAATGCAAGGTTACATAGAGGAAGAGGCGAAATTCTACGGAGATATAAACTGGTTTTCATATTATCTTTCGAAAATAATTTATGGAGTATTTTACAGACTTTGTGATTTTGTTACTACTTGCAGTGAGACTTCTACAGAAATAATTAAGAAATACAATAAAAATGTTAAAACTATTTGGGGAGGAGTTGATACTACTATTTTTAATCCAAACATTACACCGGGTATTTTTTTTGAAAAAAAAGACGGAGAAATAGTAATTGGTTATACAGGTAACGCCAGGATATGGCAAGGCTTACCTTTTTTAATTGAAAGTTTTTCGGAATTAAAAAAGAACTATCCAGAGTTCAAATTAGTTTTACTTTGTAGTGAAAATAAAAAAATAGAGGCAGAAGGGGTTATATACGTAGACAAGGTTCCGCACGATAAAGTTGCATCTTTTTCAACGGCTTGTGACATTTTGGTAATTCCCAGAATGCAAAACGAAGTTAATAGAATTTCTTTTCCATCTAAAATGATGGAGTATATGGCATCTGGAAAGGCAATTGTTGCAAGTGCCACAAGCGATGCGCACAAGATTATTACTTCAGGTAAAGATGGAATAATATTTGAGCCAGGTGATAAGGAAGGCTTTAAAAAAACCCTCATTTCTCTCAGAGGTAGGTCTCTTAGAGAAAGATTGGGAAATGAGGCTTGGAATACAGTTAAAAATAGGTATACTTGGGCTTATCAGGCAGAAAGGTTTTTGGAAGTATTTAGAAGTCTCTAACTAAAATAAAATGTCAAAAGAAGAATGGAGTGAAAATACAGTGGAGACAGTTTTAACAAAAGCAGGACTATGGCCTTGGAAGGGAGGTGAAATTGTGACGATACTAGATGTTGCTTGTGGTCTGTCTTTGAAATCAAAATATATCCCAGCCCAAATTAGAGTTGGGGTTGATATTTATGATGAATATTTTAAACACATAGAGGCTGATGTTCCTTATGTAGTGGTTAAATACGATGTTAGGAAGCTAAGGGAAATATTTCTTCCAAAAAGTTTTGATTTAGTGATTGCACTTGATGTTATTGAACATTTAGAAAAAGAGGATGCACTCAGCATGATAAAACAGTGCGAAGAAATAGCACGCCTGGGAGTAGTACTGGAAACACCCAAGGGTTATATTCCACAAAATTTAGATATACAAGGTCATGGTGGACACCAGTGGCAAACACACAGGTGTGGTTGGGAAGTAAAAGAACTGGAGGATTTGGGCTACAAAGTTGTAGTTAGGGATTATAAAATGAGAGATACAAAAAGACATACTGATATTGATGTAGATCCAGATGTTCAAGTTATGGATGCAATAAAGTTTATAAAATAAATGATAAAAGTAGTTATAACGGGGGGAGATGGATTTATAGGTAAACACATTATTTTTTCATTACTTAGAAACCCAGAAAAATATTCTTGGGTTATTATAAGTAAGCATGATTTTTCTAGTAAGAAAAAATTAGAAGAAAAGCTAAAAGATTGTGATGTCATTGTTCATTTAGCAGGATTAAACAAGGGAGAAGAAAAAGAAATATATGAAACAAACATTGATTTAACTAAATCAATAATTAACGGTTGTGAAGATATTTCAATAAAACCTCAAATTGTTTTTATGTCTTCAACACATAATACAAGGGACACTGCATACGGTAAGTCTAAAAAGGATTCTGAAGCACTTTTTGCTGAATGGTCAAAGATGAGTGGAGGAAAGGCCACATCTATTGTTTCTCCAAACATTTTTGGTGAGTTTGCCAAACCTTTTTACAACACTTTCGTTAGTACATTTTGTCAGGAGTTAATTTCCGGTAAATTATCGGAAGTAAATCCAGTTGGTGAAGTTGAATTGTTGTATGTAAAAGATTTGGCAGAAATAGTTTTGAGGGTTATAGATGGTGATATAAAGCTTTCTGAAGTCTTTCCAAAGGGACAAAAAGTAAATGTTTTAGAGGTCTACAACAAATTAAAACAATATAAGGAAAAGTATGATTTAGGTATTGTTCCAGAACTAAAAACCAAAATTGATATTCAACTTTTTAACACGTATAGGTCTTTTATTCATCCAGATTTTTTTCGAAGGAAAATAGAGCTCAAATCTGACAATAGAGGATATCTTTTTGAGATAATAAAGTCCGAAAATGGCGGTCAGTCTTTTTTTTCTAGTACACTTCCTGGCATAACAAGAGGGAATCATTATCACACTAGAAAAGTTGAGAGGTTTTGTGTGGTTTCGGGTGAAGCCGTTATTAGACTGAGACGTATATTGTCATCCGAGATTATAGAGTATAAAGTATCTGGCAGTGAACCTGTATTTGTGGATATGCCAACTTACTACACGCATTCTATTGAAAATACAGGCGATACGGCGTTACTTACACTTTTTTGGACAAATGAGTTTTTTAACTCAGAAGATACAGATACTTTTATGGAAAATGTAATAATATAAACAATATGAAAAAAGATATTAAAAAATTGAAGTTGATGTCGGTTCTAGGGACTAGACCAGAAATTATAAGACTCTCTGAAATTCTTAAAGAGTGCGATAGGCATTTTGACCATATTTTTGTTCATACCGGACAAAATTATGACTACGAATTAAATGAAGTTTTTTTTAACGACTTAGGTTTGAGGAAACCAGATTATTTTTTGGGAGCAGTAGGAGAAACAGCCATTCAAACCGTGGGGAATATTTTAGTTGAAGTGGAAAAACTGATAATAAAAGAGAAACCAGACGCTTTTATGGTTTTGGGTGATACTAACAGCGCACTCTCTGTTTATGTTGCAAAAAGATATAAAGTTCCAGTCTTTCATTTAGAGGCAGGAAACAGGTCTTATGAAGAAAGAGTTCCTGAAGAAATAAACAGAAGAATAGTAGATCATATTAGTGATATAAATATGGTTTACAGTGATCATTCAAGAGAGCATTTAGTAAGAGAAGGCCTGCCCTCACAAAGGATAATAAAAACCGGTTCCCCTATATTTGAAGTTTTGAATGTTAATATGCCTAAAATAATAAAGTCAAAAATTTTAACAAAATTAAAATTAAAAAAAGACGATTATTTTTTGGTGAGTTTTCATAGAGAAGAAAATGTAGACAGTCCAGAAAACCTAGAGAAAATCGTCGGAGTTTTGAATTCTATTGTTGAAACATACAAAAAACCAATTATTGTATCTACTCATCCCAGAACAAAAAAGAGGTTAGATGAAGCTAATTTTTCTTTGCCAAAATCTGTTCATTTCTTGAAACCTTTCGGCTTTTTTGATTTTATTAATCTTCAGATTAATGCATTTTGTACTATTTCTGATAGTGGAACTATAAATGAAGAGTCTTCCATGTTGAATCTCCCAGCGATAAACATGAGGATTGCCCACGAAAGACCAGAGGCAACAGATGAGGGTGTGACAGTAATGACTGGACTTGATAAGGATAGAATAATTCAAGCTATCGAAATGACACGTTCACAGATGATAGGAAATAAAAGAGTGTTTAATATAGTAAGGGATTATTCCATGTTAAATGTGTCAAAAAAGGTAGTTAGAACAATTTTGAGCTATCAAGATTTTATTGATAGAAAAGTTTGGTTTAAAAATAAATAGTATAAGATATAACAATGCGTTATTTTTTATATTATGCGGGGTTAAGTAAGGATACTCATGTTGAACAGGTTGGTGTTGCCACATCATCTGATTTGAAAATTTGGAGTTATGAAGGACACTCTCCAATTATTAGAGTAAAAAGTCAGGGAGTTTTTGATTCAGAACAGACAAGTAACCCATGCGTTTTAAAACACAATGGGGTATATAAAATGTGGTATCAGGGCAGATCGATAGATGGCCTGATTAGCATTTGTTATGCAGAATCGATAGATGGTTTGTCATGGACGCCAGGACAGAATCAGATTTTATCTCCTGTTGTGGTTGGTGAACAAAACTTCAGAGAAGGTTTCCACCATCCTCATGTTATTTATGATAAAGAAAATGCAACATTTAAAATGTGGTGCGTTGTTTATCACAATGGTTTAACCTCGATTGGTTATTGCGAATCAAAAAATGGAATAAATTGGACTGAAATTCAGAATACAGATCTTGAAAGCAAAAATGAAAAACTTAAGTATTTTTATCCATTTGTAATGAAGGATGAGGGTGTTTACAAAATGTGGTTTACAGAAAGAAATGGAAAAAAATGGCAAATAAGTTTTGCATCATCTGATGATGGTAAAAGTTGGAATTTAAGCACAAGAAATCCCATAATCACTAAGTCGTATAATTCATTTACTATTTTTGTTTTTGAGGCTTTTGCAAAATTATTTGGATATTGTCCTAACATATCTTTATATGGAGTAGGAAGCCCATTTGTTTGGAAGGATGGCAACAAGTATTTTCTTATAGGGCATGCAGTAGGTCCAAGAGGGAAATTGTACATACCAATGTATGAGTCATTGGATGGACTGTTGTGGAATAAAGTTAAAAATAATATTTTACCTAGACCAGTCACAGTCTGGAACTCTTTTTTTCAAGCTGATCCATTTATATATGCAGAATAGCGAATCGATACTTTGGGATAAAAAATACAAATTATCTAGAGACTACAGCAGTCTAGAAGATTTTTTTATATTTTCTAAAATTAATCCTTCTATTCTTGCAATTGAGCCATATATAAAAGAAGGCATTTCTGTTTTAGAAGTTGGAAGTGGAACAGGTGAGTTAATTTCATATATTGCTAATAAGTATCCAAAAGTTAAAGCTTGTGGACTAGATTTCTCAAAAACTTCTATAGATAGATCAAAAGAAATAATTTCTAAATTTAATATTTCCGTTTCTTTTCAAGAAGGAGATGTAAAAAATATGCCTTATGAATCTGAAAGTTTCGACATTGTTTTCGGAGATCAGGTCATTGGGCACATAGATGATTACAAAATTGCATTGAAGGAAATATATAGAGTCACAAAAAAAGGAGGTCTGGTTGCTTTTACTGTTTCTAACAGTCTTAGACCAGATGGTTGGTATTTATACAAAAAACTATCAAAAAGTCACGAGGGGTATATGCAAAAAAGCATGTTTCCTTGGACACTAAGTATGCTTATGAAAAAAATAAATTTTTATCCTCAAAGTTTTTATGGAGAAATATTATTTTTAAATAGGAATGTATCTTTATTAAAATCCTTATTTAAAGATCGTAACGAAGTCAAAGAAAGAAACATTAAAATGAGAAATGAAAATATTTCTATAGCTAAAAATCAAAATACTTTTAAAAAAATATACCACTTTCTGGATAAGAAATTACCTGCTTGGTCCAAAGTAACCATAGGAATCTTAGCAAGAAAACAGTAACGACTTTGACAATTCTTCGTTTTGCACAAATAATTTTAAATAAACTATTTATAGTCACATATGTCAATTTATATTCAATTGACATATGTCATAATTTCCTGTAAAAATGGGTTATGGCAAGGATACTTATTATTGGGGGAACTGGATCATTCGGCACATCTTTTGTGAAGAAATATATAAATGATACTAAAATATCGGAAGTGATTATTTTTAGTCGAGATGAAAAAAAACAACATGATATGCGTTATGAGTTCAATAATCCAAAACTTTCATTTGTTGTTGGTGATGTTCGTGACAAAGACTCCGTTTTAAAAGCTACTCGCGGTGTTGATTATGTTTTTCATGCTGCTGCATTAAAACAAGTACCAACTGGAGAATATTATCCGATGGAAATGATAAAGACAAATGTTTTAGGCACAGAAAACGTGCTATCTGCTGCAGAGGAAAATGGAGTTAAAAAAGTGGTATTTCTTTCTACAGACAAAGCTGTTTATCCGATCAACGCTATGGGTATTTCAAAAGCTCTTGCAGAGAAACTAGTTTCTGCAAAAGCAATGGAATCAAGGGGTACAGTTTTTTGCTCGGTAAGATATGGAAATGTAATGGCATCTCGTGGTTCTGTAATTCCACTTTTTGTTGAATATATAAAGAAAAATAAACCTCTTACAGTTACTGATCCAAATATGACTCGTTTTTTACTTTCCTTAGATGACGCAATTGATTTAGTTATGCTTGCGATACAAAAAGGTGAGCAAGGTGATCTATTTATCAAAAAGGCCCCGGCTAGTACTGTTGGAGACTTAACACAAGCTTTGATAAACATCTTTAAGTCTAAATCCAAAATAAGTATAGTGGGCTTGAGGGTTGGAGAAAAAGTGCATGAAGCATTAGCAACTTCTCTAGAACTTACCAGGGCACAAGATTTAGGTGAACACTTTAGAATAAGAGATGCAAACATAGTCAAATACAATGATTTTATAAATAAAGGAACTACAAAGAATGTTGAAGATGATTATACATCTGGAAACACACAAAGACTTTCAATAAAAGAAATAGAGAAACTGTTGTTGTCACTAGATTATATTAAACAAGAGTTAAAGCAAGGGAAAAATATTAAAAAATAATATACTAAATAATGAAACTAGTATACATGGCCCAAACTGCCATTTTGGATGAGTATGCCCACAATGTTCAAATAATGAAAATGTGTGAGGCTTTTGCCCAAAATGGGCTAGAAGTCACATTGGTTTTGCCAAAATCTAACAACCCAGAAAATATAAATTTTTTTAATTTGTATAATGTAAATGAAAATTTTAAGATTGTTGAAGTTCCATACATAAATCTAAATAGGGGAAGCAGTAAAAGTATTTATTATTTGATTAAAATCGTTTCTTTTCTAGTTACCTCAAGGATTTTTCTATCGTTTTATGATTATGATTGTTTGTATACAAGAGAGTTGTATGCCGGCCCATTTTTCAGGAACATTCTTGTTGAATTGCATGCCCTTCCAAAAAACATCTCAAATTTAAAGAAAAGAATTTTAGCAAATGTTTCTGGTGTAGTGGTTATAACTTCTCACATTAAGGAGAAGTTAGTGGAAATAGGTTTAAAATCAAGTAAAATATTTGTTGCTTTTGACGGAGTTCGTCTGGTAGATTTTTCTACAGAATATTCAGTAGATCAAGCAAGAAACATTCTTGAATTAGATAAAGATTTAATATTATTTGGATATGTGGGAAGTCTTAAAACTATGGGAATGGAAAAAGGTGTTTCTGAAGCAATTTTATCTTTGAACTATTTGTCAGAGAAGTATAAACTCTATATTGTCGGTGGGGAACCCCAAGATATAGATTATTATAAATCTTTTGCTGAAATAAATAAATTAAATAGCCGAGTTATTTTTGCAGGCAGGGTTTTACAAAAAGATGTACCTTTAAATATAAGTGTTTGTAATATTGTTACTGCACCGTTTCCTATAAACGATCACTATAACTTTTATATGTCTCCACTTAAAATATTTGAGTATATGGCTTCCAAAAGACCAATGGTAGTTACTGATCTACCAAGTCTAAAAGATGTGCTTGTAGACGAAGAAACTGCTTTATTCGTGCCTCCAAGCGACCCAAAAGCATTGTCAGAGGCAATTAAAAGATTAAATGAGGATAATTTGCTTTCTGCAAAACTCGCAAAAAATGCTTATAATGAAGTTGTGGCAAAATATACTTGGGACATAAGAGCCAGAAATATACTAAATTTTATAAAGCAATGAATCCCGTAAGAGATATATAGTTATGTTCTACACCTACATATCAATAAGTAAGAAAAAAGGAAGGATGTACACAGGAAGTACAAATGATTTACGGAAACGTCTCAAGCAGCATAATGATGGTAAATCGACATTTACAAAAGGAGACAGACCTTACGAACTGTTATACTATGAGGCATGTATGAATGAAAATGATGCAAAATCGAGAGACTTACAACTTAAATCTGGATATGGTAAACGTTATCTCAAGAATCGCTTGAGAGGTTTCCTATCTCAAACGGGATGAAACATATAATTTTAATTCCTACTTATAACGAGGTAGAGAATATAGAAAATATCATTTCTCGAATAATGGATAATTATAGCAGTATTTATCTTAAAGTTATAGATGATAATTCTCCAGATGGAACAGGGGATGTTGTTCGGGGGCTTATGGCAAAATATCCAAGACTCTCTCTTTTATCTAGAAAGGAAAAGGAGGGGCTAGGCAGGGCGTACGTAAACGGTTTTAGAGAAGTAATGAACGACCCAGAAGTAACTCATGTTTTTATGATGGATGCAGATATGTCCCATGATCCTGTATATTTAAAAGAAATGATTGGTCTAAGTTCGAAATACGATCTTGTGATTGGATCCAGATATATAACGGGAGGTAAAACAGTTGGTTGGGAAGCTTGGAGAAGATTTTTAAGTTTTTTTGGAAATATGTATGCAAGAACGGTTACTAGAATACCTATACGTGATATGACAGGAGGCTTTAACTGTATTAGTATTAAATATCTTAAGAAAATAGATTTAGATAAAGTAAGTTCATCTGGGTATGCATTTATAATGGAACTTAAGTACGCTTTGTATAAGAAAGGAGTTTCTATAAAAGAAACACCTATAACTTTCGTTAATCGTTCTGGGGGTGAATCAAAAATATCAAATAATATTATAAGTGAAGGAATACTTGCACCATGGAAAATGATACTAAGGAAATAATTTGGAAAATAAATTGTGTCGGTTGCTTATCTAAAAACAAGACTTTTTATACAAAAAGGAGCGGTTTTGACTACTACAAATGTTCAGACTGCAAAATGATTTCACTTTACAGTGTTCCAAAATCTTATAGTGATATTTATGAAGCAGAATATTTTAAGGGTGGAAGTGGAGGTTTTGGTTATGTAAATTATGATGAAGACAAGGAACCAATGAGAGAAAGTTTTAAACGGTATCTTTCTATTGTTGAAAATCTATCAAATAAAAAAGGTAAGCTTTTTGATGTAGGGGCAGCAACAGGTTTTTTTATTAATCTAGCAAAGGAATATGGTTTCTCTGTTTCAGGAGTTGAAATATCTGACTTTGCAGCTGATATCGCTAGAAAACGAGGTTTTGATGTAAAAACAGGAGTTCTTGAATTCAAAGAAATTGATAAGGAAAGTTTTGATGTAATAACTATGCTAGATGTTATTGAGCATATGCCAGATCCGGAAGTGAGTTTGCAAATATCTAATAAAATTTTGAAAAGTGGAGGGTTGTTAGTCATAAACACTCCAGATAGTGGAAGTATATATTCGAAAATGATGGGCAAAAATTGGCATCTGCTTATACCACCTGAACATATTCATTTATTTAATAAAGACGGAATTAAAAAACTTCTTCAAAGAAATGGGTTTGAATTGGTAATGTCTACTCACATAGGTAAAAAGTTTACTGTTGAATATATTTTAAATATGTTATTCAAGTGGTTAAAGTTTAAGATTTTTCAAAATATGGCTATGGGTTTAAAGGGAACAAAAGTTGGGCGTATTTCATTGCCGTTAGATTTACACGACAATATGTTCATACTTGCTAAAAAAATTAAATGAAAAATATAAATTTTGAAAAGGTAGTTTTATTCCTAATTGCATTATCTTTTTTTGTTGGTATTTGGCATGCATTTCCGATGTTGAATGTTGTAAACGATGAGATGTATTTTGTCGGTGGTGTTTTAAGGGCGATAGAAAACCATACAATTATTCCGCAAGCTGGGGATGTTCCATATGGGACACTTACTTATATTCTAAACTATGGTATGACCTTGGCTACTCTAGCCGTGCTTTTACCATTTTATAAATTTAGTATACTTGATTTAAAATTATTTCTAATACAATCTCCCAGCGTTATGTATTTTTCCTTAAGACTGTTAAGCTCTTTGTTGTCTTTAGTGATGTTGTTTTTTGTTAATAAACTTCTAAAAAAAGAAGTTGAAGATGTAAAAACAAGAGCTTTTCTCTTGGTTTTACTTTTCACAAACATTATTGTGTCTGTCATTATGCATACAGGTAAAATGTGGGTGCTGAGCACTCTACTGGTTGTTATTTCTTTTTACTACTTATATAAAGCACTGGAATCAAACACAGAGCCTGAAAGTATTAAAAATAGAAGTATGTTTTTAAGCATATTTTTTTCTTTCCTAGCTGTATCTAATTTTCCGTTAAATGCATTTTCTCTTATTTCTATTCCAATACTTTTATTTTATTATAAGAGTAATAGAGACACCGTTAGAAAGATATTGCTCTACACTTTTATTGGTTGTGCTACGTATGTATGCATAACTTTGTTCAATTTCGAGAGTATTAAAAGTCAGGTGATAAGTATTTTTTCTGAATATCACCCAATTGTGGGTGAGAATGCGGTAAAGTTAAATTTTATAAAATCATTCTATATATATTTCATAAAAATAATTATTCTTTTTCCATTATTAATTTTAACATTAGGATTTTCACTTCATAATCGTATAAAAAACTATAAGTTATTTATAATTTCTAATCTGTATTTCATATCATATCTATTGTGTATTGTTTTGGTGGCAAACTGGACAAGTGACATGAGTTCAGCGCTTCGCTACCTTTTTCCTCTGGGTTTCTTTTTACTATTTATAATTTCTAGCTTTAATTTGAAATTTACAAAAGTTTTTTATTTATTAGGACTTGTTTCAATAGTATTTTATATATTCACACTCTACTACTTATCAGTGCCAACCACATACAATAAAGCAAATAGTTGGGTGATTGAGAACCTTGCATCAGAGCAGGTTGTGATTATTAATGATGTTTCCGAACTTCAACTTACTAAGAATAAAGAATCTTCTACTTACACAAAGGAAGAGTTTTGTGCTAGCAAATGCAAAAATATTATTTCCTCAGATTTGAATTCTGATTTTAAACCATTAGTTTTAGACTTGTTAAGTAAGGAATACAATCTTAAAAATGTTAATATAACATATTATATAAAAGAAATTCCCACTAGTGATGCATCAATCACTCTTGTTACTTCTTTTTATAACACTTCGGACATTTATCATTCTGTAGACTATAATTTAGGGAGCTATTTTGATTTATCGTTTTATAAGATAAAAAATCTGGGAAAAAATATCTATATATATGAACTTAATAAATAATATTAAAAGTCATTATGTTATTTTAGTGATTGCTTTAGCATTTGGCTTGTTTTGTTCATTACCTCAATATCTTATAGGTAAAAATGTTCTAAATTTCCAAGGCATTTATCATCTTAATGTTGATGATTACACTTACTATCAATCTAGAGTAAAAGATGTAATTGACGGCCATACATTTTTATCAAATCCTTATTTTTATGAGCATAAAGATGGTTTTCCAATGCAAACTTGGTTAACAGATTATATCGTCGCGATGCCTATAAGTTGGCTTGGCTTGTCAGTGCCTGTAGGTTTTATGATTTGGGAGTTTTTTATTGTCACCACGTTATTACTTTTGACTTATTCAATACTTTATCTACTTACAGTTTCAAGAAGATGGAGTATTTTAGGGGTTATATTTTTGTATCTAACAATGTTTGGAGATTTTATTATCAATATTTTTGGATATCAAAAAAAACTTTCAATGTTCGGTGATTTTTTTCTCCGACTACCAAGTCCAGCTCTTAATTTTGTTTTCTGGTTAACAACTATTTTATTTTTACTTCTTTACGTAAAAAGTAAAAAGACAGTTTATGCAGTATTGTCTTCAGTTTCATTTGGCTTTTTATTCTACGTGTATCCATATTATTGGACATTCTATGTTGTCTTATTGTTTATTTTTCTTTTCCTTCTATTTATTTTTAAACAGCAAGGCTTGCTACTTAAAAACGTAATATGGATTATTCTTGGAGGGATATTTATTGGTATTCCGTATTTCGTGGCTACATTTAATAGCACCAAAATACCATACCATGCAGAGTCATTGGCTAGACTCGGGATGATACAATCTCATTTTCCTTCTGGCATAGCCAATGTTTCACTCGCAAGTATGATAAGTTTAATTTTTATTTATTTGCTATGGAAAAAAATATTACCACTGGATGAATTAAATTTATTGTTATTTTCTGGAGTTTTGACAACTGGTGTTGTTGTAAATCAACATACTATTACTGGAAAAAATTTAGAGTTTGTTAATCATTATTTTTTACAAAATACTTTCTGGTTAGTTTTCGTTTTAATGTATGTACTTTGTGTTTTGTTAAAAAATAAATCTAGGAAATTTGAAAAAGTTTTATATATTTTTTTACTATTTTTTGTGATATGGAGTTCAGTTTATAGTTTACAAACAATCTATAGTAAACAAAATCAATATAAAGAGCAGCATTTATATGCTCAGAATTATGCTCCAGTTTTAGACTGGCTAAATAATAATGCTGGGATTGATGATGTTGTTTTCGCAAATGATGACATAACGGAGCTTGTGCCAGTGTACACATCTCAGAATGTATTTTCTTCTCCCCATGGAATTTTATTTTTTCTAAGTGATGAGGAAGCTTTAAATCGTTATATAATTAATCATTATTATGATACCTTTACTACAGATTACATTGTTCTGAATCATCGCAAGATGTTGGGTGGCTACTATATAAACAAATATGGACAAAAAAATTCAGTTAATAAAGTGAAAAAAATTCTCGGATTAAAACAGGATGAGAACAATTTGGTTCCGATAGAGATAATTGAAAAAATAAAGAAAAAATCATCAGAAATGAAATCCGTCAGTTTTGAAAAGTTGGTTAGGACGTATAAGGTTGACTATATTGTTTGGGATAAAAACAAAAATCCAGAATGGAATATAAATAAAATTAAAACTTTGGAAAAGGTATTTTCTCATGAGAACATTTATATTTATAAAATTTAGGTATTCAAATTGTCGTCTAATTTTCTAACTAGAAAAACAGATAGAATTGATATAAAAACTCTATTTATTATTCTAGATAAGACAGCTCCCCATATTCCAAAATAGTATATGAGAGGCAGAAGGGTAAATATACTGAAAACATTACCGTAAATATTATACTGGTAAAGTTGTTTTGTAGCTTTTTGCGACTCCAGTATTGTGGAGAGAAAGCCCGCTATGACTACTGGTATTAATGATAACGATAGAATTTGAGAATATATTATTGAATCTAAATATCTAGGAAAAAATGTTTTGAAGAATATTGGAGCTAAAAATATATACATAAAAACTATCATAGTGGTGACTAGCCCCAGTATTAGAACTTTTCTAAGTATGCCTGATTTTATTTCCCCGACCGTTCTTTGTGAAAATTGTGGCATTGCAAGTGAATTCACATTTTTCAACAATCCTTTTATTTGGTCATTTGGTGCCATTGCTAGTGAATAGACAACTAAATTTGTGGCTCCAAGATATTGGAACACTAGAATTTTATCAAGTTCATTCAATACCAAACCAATAATATTTATAAAACTCAATTTTTTCCCATATTTTATTGATTCCGGATCGATATCATTATTTTTCAAATAAAGTTTTTCGGACTTTATTAGGAAAAACCAGTTAGGTATGACCGTAGATAATAAATATACACAAAGTAATATAAATAAATTTTTTGAAAAGTATAATGCTATTAATATTGAAAAAAGAGATATTAATTTTTTTATAATGTTGTATTTTGTTTGAACATTAAAAAGTTTTTTACCCCAAAGCAGAGAGTTATACATATCTAAACTCTCAAGAAATGGTATAAAAAATGTCGTTATGCCAAAAGCTATGGCCAAGAAATTATTTCCCTGAATTAAATAATACAATGAAATTATTATAGAGAGTATTGATCCAATAAGACTCCATTTAATTTTCTCTTTCACCCCAATATTTAATGTTCCTTCAAATCCTCTTGATATTGATTGGGTTACCGCGGAATCCATACCAGATAGAGATGTTATGAGTAATATAGAAGTTATAGAAAGTACGTATTTATATATTCCAAATGTATCGGGAGAAAGTAGATTTGCAAATGCCACAGAAGTTAGAAACGCAGCTCCAGAGGCTACAAATTGACCAATGCCAAGCCAAAAGCCTCCTTTGGCAAGGTAGACCATGTCTGTCTTTGTATAACGTTCAAGCCACTTGAGGGCCCTTAGAACGGAGTTTCTCAGGGAATCCATATTTATACTGTATATTACAGCATTTTAGGGCTTTTTACTAGCTAGAACTGTACTGGTTTGTTATACTCCTCTCTATGACAACAACAAAAAATATACTAAAGTATTCTGTGCTCGCAGGTCTTTTTATTATTCCATTTATAACGTTTATTGTTCCCAGCGGTATGTTTTTTCCGTTTATTTCGGGTAAAGGATTCACCTTTAGAATTTTAGTTGAAATTATTTTTGGTCTTTTTGTGGCTCTATCTCTGGTTGATGTTTCTTACAGACCAAAGCTATCTTGGATAACCAAGTCAGTTTTGCTTTTTACTTTCATAATATTTCTAGCAGATATTTTTGGTGCAAATGCATATAAAAGTTTATGGAGTAACTACGAGAGAATGGAGGGTTTTGTTTTGATTGCGCATCTACTAATGTATTACATAGTTGTTTCTTCTGTATTAAATACTAAAGAATTATGGAACAATTTTATCAATACAAATATAGGATCAAGTTTAATTATGTGTATTTATGGTATTCTTCAGATATCAGGAATAAGAACTATTAATCAAGGAGGGGTGAGAGTTGACGGAACTTTCGGTAACGCGGCTTATCTTGCTATCTACCTTGTTTTCACTATTTTTCTCTCACTATATATGATGGTTGATTCTCAAACACCAAAATGGCAAAGATGGGCTTACGGTGGGGCGATTGCTCTGCAACTGTTCGTTCTTTACTTCACAGCTACAAGAGGAGCGATACTAGGTATTATTGGTGGATTGTTTGTTATGGCGGTACTCTCTGTGTGGAAAGAGAGAGAAAATAAAATAGTAAAGAGAGTTTCAATGTATTTGTTAGGTGCACTTGCTGTTTTAATCATCGCTTTCTTTGCTTTTAGAAATACAGAAACTGTAAAAAACAATCAGGTTCTTTCAAGATTCGCCACACTAAGTTTTTCTGAATTCAAAACACAAGGTAGATCTTATGTCTGGCCAATGGCACTGAAGGGAATTGCCGAGAGACCAATACTAGGTTGGGGGCAGGAAAACTTTAACTTTGTTTTCAATAAAAATTATGACCCTCAAATGTTTGGACAAGAAGAGTGGTTTGATAGAACTCACAACGTTGTGCTGGATTGGCTAATAGCTGGGGGTATTCTAGGCTTCGCTTCATATGCACTTATTTATGTAGCTTTGTTTTACTACATATGGAGAAAAGAATCTACTTTAAAATCTTCAGAAAAGAGTATTTTAACTGGAATGCTTGTTGCTTATATATTTCACAATATGTTCGTGTTCGATAACCTCATAAGTTACATTATGTTCTTTACTGTTCTTGCACTGGTGCATCACTTAAACAAACAGAGTGTATTAAGTACAAATGCATTTTATACAAAGACTTTTAACCATGATACTACAAATTATATTTCTCTACCTATTGTTGCGATTCTAACTATTGCTTTAATATATTTCGTGAATGTTCCAGCGATTTCTGCTAACACGACACTTATTAAGGCTATGACACCACAAGAATCAGGGGTAGCTCAAAATATAAAACTCTTCAAAGAAGTTTTTGCTTATAATTCTTTCGGAGATAGTGAGGCAACTGAACAGCTTGTAACTATCACATCACAGGTGTCTCAAGCTCAATCCGGTGTAACTGAAGATCAAAAACAAGAATTTTACAATTTGGCAAAAGAGAAGGTTGAAGAAAAGATTGTTAGTACACCAAATGATGCTAGATATTTGGTTTTTGCTGGAAGTTTCTTTAATAGATTTGCAGAATATGATGATGCCATAAAATATCTAGAAAGAGCACTTGTTGAATCTCCAAATAAACAAACAATCAAGTTTGAGTTAGGAACATCTTATATAGGTAAAAAGGATTATCAGAAAACCTTTGATTTGTTTAAATCAGCGTACGAGTCCAAACCTTCATCAAAAGAGTCTGCAATACTTTATTCTCTAGCAGCTATCTATACGAAAAATGATGCTGTTCTAAAAGAACTTTCGGCAACCATAGATCAAGATACTGTAGTTTTTGATAACAGATTCCTAAATACCTATGCAAATATAGGTGACTATGGAAGTGTTATAAATATATTGAATGCCCGACTACAAAAAGAACCAAAAAATACTCAATATAGATTGTCTCTTGCCTCAGTGTATTCAACTCTAGGGCAGAAAGATAAAGCTATTGCAGTAATAAGAGCTATTATTGCTGATGATGCTTCCTTTAAAGAGCAGGGTGAGTATTATATCAAGCAAATACAAGCTCAGTAGTTCCTAGGTTGCAAGAAAAACCATCTTCTGATACTATGTTCTTGTGAGTGTGAGTGCAGAATTGTCCATGTAAAAGTGATGCAATAATGCTTCTTGCTCAACAACGAATATTGCAAAAGTCTCCGAAAGGAGACTTTTGCATTTATGCTGTACATTATTCCTGTAATTATCTATACTAATTATGTTGTTTCTGGAAGTGGTTAGTGGCTCGCACTCACACTATATTCGTTGGAGCTTGCTTCCACTAACCGCTTCTGTAAATAACAAAAAAGAATCTGTAGAGTACAGATTCTTTTTTTATAATACATAATTAATTTTTGTTTATTTAAAAATAACTAGATGCATAAATTATTTCTCATTAATTTAAATTTTTATTAAATACAAATAAGCTATTACATTTAAATATTAATATAAAAATAATATATTTTATAAATACACACTGTTAAATTTAAATTTTTATTTTCAATAAAAATTTAGTTATCCACACTTTTGATAAAAAAAACAACACAAATATTTTTTTGTGTAATATAATTATTACAGGTCGGATAACGTTATCCTTTAAAAAAATAATTATAATTACTTCTTACCAAGTAATAAAAAAATATCATGGCAGCTAAAAAGAAAAAAGCAGCAAAGAAGAAAGTTTCTAAAAAGAAACGAGCTTAGTCTTTGTTCAAACTCATGTCAATTTGACAGAAGTTTCAAAAATCCGCATTTATGCGGATTTTTGTTTTTTGTGCTATAATACCGCTTATATTATGTCTATATTAAGCAAAATATTTGGTACAGAGTCAGATAGGATATTAAAGGAGTTAAATCCTATTGTAGAAAAAATTAACGCTTTAGAAAGCGCTATTTCTGCTTTGTCTGACTCAGATTTAAGAGAAAAAACCCAAGAGTTTAAAAAAAGATTAAATGAAGGTGCGACATTAGATGATATTTTACCAGAAGCTTTTGCTGTTGCACGAGAAGCTTCCAAAAGATGTCACAACGAAAGACATTACGATGTTCAGCTAATTGGAGGTATTGTTTTGCATCGTGGCTCGCTTGCAGAAATGAAAACCGGTGAAGGTAAAACTCTTGTTGCAACTCTGCCCGTCTATCTCAACTCTCTAACAGGACTTGGGGTTCACGTTGTTACTGTTAATGATTATCTTTCAAGGCGTGACGCTGTTTGGATGGGTGAGGTCTATTCTTTTTTAGGTGTGTCAGTTGGTGTTATAAACAGCAATGAGTCATTTGTGTATGATCCAACACATAAAGAACTAGATGAGAAAAGAGATGAAGTTGCTTCGTATAAAGTTATAAATGAGTTTTTACGACCAGTTTCTAGAAGAGAGGCTTACAAGGCAGATATAACATATGGAACAAACAACGAGTATGGTTTTGATTATCTTAGGGATAACTTAGAGCAAGAAGAAAAGAGTCTACGTCAAAGAGAACCAAATTTTGCTCTAGTTGATGAAATTGACTCTATCCTTATCGATGAAGCGAGAACTCCTCTTATTATTTCTTCTGCCACAAATGAATCGGAAGACTTATATGCAACTTTTGCTGTAATTGCAAAAAAACTTGATAAAGGGGAGCACTATACTGTAGATGAAAAATTTAAAACTATTGCTCTTTCTGATTCTGGAATAAGTCGCGCAGAAGAATTGTTGGGTATTGATAACATATATACAGAGAAAGGTATAAAATATGTTCACCACTTAGAAACAGCTGTTAGAGCAACTGCACTGTTCTTCAAAGACAAAGAGTACGTTGTGAAAGATGACGAAGTTGTGATTGTGGATGAATTCACAGGAAGATTGCAACCGGGAAGAAGATGGTCTGAGGGATTACATCAAGCAATTGAAGCAAAGGAGTCCGTAAGGGTTCAAAAAGAATCAAAGACCATGGCTTCAATAACTTTCCAGAACTATTTTAGACTGTATAAAAAACTTTCTGGTATGACAGGAACAGCTCTTACTTCTTCGGAAGAGTTTTATAAAGTGTATGGTTTAAATGTGGTTACTATTCCTACGAATAAAACTACACAAAGAAAAGATAATAACGATTTGATTTTTCAAACAGAAATAGGAAAATTTAAAGCGCTCAGTAAAGAGGTTAAGGCTAGATATATGGCAGGTCAACCTGTTCTTATTGGTACTGTATCTATCGAGAAAAATGAATTGCTTTCTGAATACTTAAAAGCAGAAGGAATTCCCCATGAAATACTTAATGCAAAAAATCACGGGAGAGAAGGAGAAATTATTGCTCAAGCAGGGAGACCAGCAGCTGTTACTATAGCTACGAATATGGCTGGAAGAGGTGTGGATGTTAAACTCGGTGGAAATCCCGGTACAGCAGAGGATTATGAAAAAGTAAAAAATGCAGGGGGGCTGTTTGTTTTAGGTACTGAGCGTCATGATGCAAGAAGAATAGATAATCAATTACGAGGGAGATCTGGTAGACAAGGAGATCCAGGAGAGACAGCATTTTTCGTGTCACTCGATGATCATCTTATGCGTGTTTTCGGAGGAGACTCAATAAAAAATATGATGGGTAAATTAGGTATAAAAGAAGATGAACCTATTGAAAACAGATTAATAACAAAATCTCTAGAAAGTGCTCAGGAAAAAATAGAAGGTTTTAACTTTGATGCAAGAAAACATGTTCTAGAATTTGACGATGTTTTGAATTTCCAAAGAAAAATTATGTACGGACGCAGAAGGGAAATACTTTTGGGAGATAAAACTGTTGTAAAAAAATATGTCGAAGGTTTGATCACGGATGTTTTGCCAGAAGTAAAAGAACAGATAGAGAATAAAATTAGCGAAATGGATGAAAGCTATTTCTTAAATCTAAAGTCGGTCATACTTCAGACCACAGATATGTTCTGGGTAGAACACTTGGAGGTGATGGATTATATGAGATCTAGCGTAAACCTGCGTGCATATGGACAGAGAGATCCACTGGTTGAATATAAACGTGAAGGATTGAAACTTTTCAAAGATATGGAGAGGGCGATAGGAGAAGAAATAGTAAAACTTATACCACAAATTCGTGAAGAAAAGTCTTTTTTTGCAGAAAAAATAAAACTAACTGAAGCTAGAGAAGATTTTGATGTTCCAGAATCGAATGTAGTTATTACACAAACTCCCGTAGTAGATGGTGTAAAAATTGGCAGGAACGACCCTTGTTTTTGTTGTTCAGGAAAGAAGTACAAAAAGTGTGGGGAACTGAACACTGAAGAACATCAAAA
>Ga0163144_10006116_pt1 | contig 26626 bp, 53 predicted proteins | sample OliLak19BULKMAT1_FD_123175 | JGI IMG/M metagenome (GOLD analysis project Ga0163144, IMG submission 123175) | Freshwater microbial mat bacterial communities from Lake Vanda, McMurdo Dry Valleys, Antarctica - Oligotrophic Lake LV.19.BULKMAT1 | ecosystem: Environmental > Aquatic > Freshwater >...
CTCCTTGTTAAGTCTAATCATGCCTCGAGTCTTCCTTAAAAGCTAGTAAATTTTTAAGCGTCTCAAAATAAGACGAACTTTGTCTCGTTATGAAGCAAAGGCCGACTCTGTCATACCTGGAACAAGGTACATTGCAGCTAAAGAATTGAGCACCATTTCATAGCGTGCTTCTATGATTTCACTTTTGCACGTATATTTTACTACGCGGTACTTGTCAGTTTTGTAATCGAAGGTTAAAGTTACGATCCCAAAAGTAATCTCGCAAATAGTAACCTCTGCACCTTCTCGTGCAGCCTGCATGTCGTCTTCTGCGAGCGCTTTGAGAGCATACTGTAAGTCTTGTAAACTCATGCTACCCGAGCCCGGCCGAGAATGGAGCGCTTATGCATCTCGTTTCCCTCCAGGCTGCAAGCAAGTTGATAGGTTACATCTTCAACCGTCTGTCCAAGGGTAAGAACCTTCATGCTTCTTTTGTCCGCTTGCATGCGCCTTGCCGTAGCTAAAATTGAATGAAACTGACTGAGTCCAACTTCTGGGTCTGCGCTGGTCCAAAACTCTTTAGAGGCTGCCGGATTAGATAGATCTTTGCGGAAAACTATGAGGCTGCGTACAACCTTGCCTTCCCTGTTAACTAGAGCTGCCCCAAGTAAAGTAATCGTTAGGCTGCCTATATTTGCTTCGTAGATTTTTCTCATTTACTCCTCCTTCTTGTTTTGTGTTTAAACTTTTATGAAGACTTGTTTCTGGTGCGAGGTTTAATTTTTACTGCTGCAAGGTAGTCTTCCATCTGGTTCACGATTGCCCACGCTTGTATTACGTCCTCATAAATGCCACTCATGCTCTTGGATAGAACAGTCAGCCCTTCGAACCCGTAAGCGCCGGAAGTGCCTCTGATGTCGTGGTTAATGAACTGTACTCTCTTCATGTCGCAAACAGCAATGGCCTGACGCATCTCGTCAAAGTCTCCCATTCGGCGTCAAACGCAGCTATCCCTAGACTTTTATAAGAGAACTTTGATCTGATTAAAATGGCTTCGTTGAGTAGCGACGTTTGAATCAGAGCAGTTAGAGTTGGGTAATACATAATGTTGCCGTTGCGTAGTTCGGTGCAAAACTCCCACGGAGTACGTAGATCAGGGCAAAAAGCATAGCCCCAGTCGCCTATGTCGTCGTTTCTAGTCAGCAAGTAGCTCGAACCTGTCTGCTCTATTTTATAAATTTCTGTAGGGTTGAAGTGCTCAGTGCCTTGATCCAGCGCCGCCTCAAATAATATTTGTTTACCGTAAGCAGCGTCAATACCTGATCCGTCGCGTACATAGTAGCAACCAACCTCTTTTGAGTAAACTGTTGATGAGTTGGTTCTGGCTTCACCCTGAATGAGCCGTTGGTACATGCCGGTTGCTGCGTCTAAATTCACAAACTCTTTGTTGTTCCTGTAAGAGTAGTAGTTTCCTGAGGCTTCTAGCGTCGCACCGAATCCTTGCGGAGAGCAGCCTAGTTTAAGCGCTTCTTCCTTATTTTCAGGAGAGCAACCAATGAGAATTGTGGCTAAAATAATTAGGGTAAAAAATGTATCGCGCATAGCTGCCTCCGTGAGTTCAAAATCTCACAAGGCTACTGCTAAAGCTAGTAAAAAGTCCTAAGTCTCCGAGGGTTGCTCTGTCTCAAAATGAGAAACTGGAAGCATTTCAACCTCTTCTGCTGTTGAGGGCTTCAGAAATTTGACCGAGAGCACTTGAGCCCACTCACGAGCAGCTTTTTCTGTTTCAAAACGGTACGGAGTGCCTACAATTTTCCATTGTACTTGTTTCACCTCGAAGCGCTCTACTTTAAAATGCCTGCTCACTTCTACCTCCAAACATAATGCAGCCGTCCTAGCCGCAGAAGTCGTCCGTGACTGTACTACAAGAATGCTTCGTTTTGAAACGGGAGTCAAACTCTATTGTAATTTGAATTTAAATCTGGTCTTTTGGCTAGGAGTGATGCCCGCTTGCATCATCGTCACTCATGTAGTCTTTGTAAGCTTGAACAACCCAACGAGTAATCATTGAGCGTATGCGTTGTTCTCTGCTGGGTATTGTTGATGGCAGATTGTAGAACTTAAATTCAAGATGCTGGGAGTCGCACTTAGGACACGAAACATAGTCTGTCTCCTTGGCTTCCCCATTCCAGATGTGGTTACAGTCGTGGCAGAGCGCATGGAAAGCGATTATCTTCGTCATGCAGGGATGATCCAGTCAATTCGCAGCCACAGCCATCTGAAGCTCCACAAAACCGCTTTTGAAGGATAAACCGTTCTTCCGATTGAAGGATAAAAAACAGCTAGCTCGCCTCTAGTACGCAGATCCATTCTTTTATTGTGATTGTTGAACGATGGCTGAACTAGTTTCATTTTAATTGCTCCAAGTATATGTGCTGTGGTACACTTTCAAAAACGTAATCGCCAAGGATTGAAGGCCAGTGTGTTTTCATCATAGTATTCTTTAATCTCAACAATCTCTAAACAAGCATCTGAATCACCATCACAGTTTGACTCCTGTCCTCCGGTGAAATTTAAGGTAGCTAAATAAATACCGGGAGCATCGTTAAAGTCGCACTCAGACTCTAGGTCAGGCAAGTTCTCATTCAGATAAGCATGGTGTTCGTCTTCTGGGAACTTCTCCAGAAACACTATTTTGCCATGAACCCCAACAGCCACTTTGAGTTTCTTAAATGTTTTCATTTCACTTTCTCCAATTTCTCCCGCACTTTTCCTATTGCAGTGGTTGCAGCTTCACTTGCAGCCAGGGCTCCAGTTTGCCTTATTTCGTCCATACTCCCTAAAAGTTCCTCTATGATCTCTTTCTGAGCAACGAGTACATCCTTTAACTTGTGACTTCTTTCGCGCTCAGCCTTCAACTCGCTTTTTAGCTCGTTTACTTTGGCGATGATCTTAGCTACTAGTAACTCGGTCATTTAGTGCTCCATCTCTCAAGGCGTACTTCTTCATTGTTCGCCACAACTCTGGCGCTATCTAAAACTATATTTCTTTCTTTGGAATAGAAACTAGCAGGGTAACGGCCAGTCTTTCTGATCGTCTCTTTGAATTCGATCTCTCGAGCACTAACTACTCCGTCAAAATGGTTTTTGGCCTTGACGTAGCTAGTGTGGACGCCTAGATTTGGGATCTCTGTGAATCCAGGCTTTACGCTATTTATTACTCTTGTGACTATATATATGTAGCTCATGAAAGGAGCGTATCGCAAGACTAAAGATCTTTTTGGATTGCTTTTAGAAAGTTAGTTCTGTAATCAGGGTGAATAGCTTTCAGGTAGCGGTTGATGGTAGTTTCTATGTTTCTACTGAAGCTTATTCCATGCGGGTCGTAGCTTGGGTTTTCGTGCGCAAAACGCAGATCTAAGGCTACGCCCTCAAAGTCTCTAGCAAGGTCTGCTAGAGTAGCTAGCCTCTTTTTGAAACGGCAAATAGAGCAGTTTAACGTGCTCAGTTGAAGGCTTTTGCCTTCCGTCTTGAGGTAATGGAGGTGTTCAGGGCACAAAAAACGTTTCATAGGTAATTTATCCTTTTTCTTTGCAGCAGTCCGTATACGGTTCTTTAACTAGTCTTTTACGAATTCGTGCGTAACCATTGCTGCGCTAGAAGAGAAAATTTCTGCGCTTGTTGGTTCAATAATCACAACCACGTATGGGTGAAAATTGTCACACAAAAACTTTATCATTGGCCTAGACAATTCTTCAAATTGCTTTCTTTGTTCTTCTGTTAAAATCATACTTCCTCCGAAGTTAAAAGATAATATTCTGGCGTAATCATTGTAAACTTAACTCTTATTCCCTTGCCGCAGCTTCCAAAGCTTTAAATGTTCTTCGGAAAACGTAGCCTTGCTTAGGAGTCCAGCAATAGAGTCGTCTTCTACGTATACGTCTTCGTATTGCTTTTCTTCAACTTGCGGCTCGAAAATATCGCAATAAGAACCGTCTTCTGCCTTTACAGTATAGTAGCTTTGCTTTAATTTCTTATCAAAACCATGTATGTAAACCGTAAGCCATTGCCCGTCTACTTTTACCGCAATAAGCTCTTTTATTTTTGTCATACCCACTCTAATCCCTCTTTGTGTTTCCTTAATGTTGCACGCGCCTTAAGGTTGAGACCAGCATTGGTTGTTGAAGCTATTGATTCTAATGCTTCGGCTAGATCTTTGATTTGTTTTTGAAGCTCTGCAATTTCATTTTCTTGGTCTTGCGCAAACTTTGCAGAATTAGTCATTTCATCTGTCAAATAAGAAAGCTTATTGTTTGCTTGCTCAAGATCAGCTACTAGCTTGTTGTAAACTTGCGTTCTTATAACTTTCATAATTCACCTATGTAAAACCAGTCTTCAAGTAGCGGAAAGTAACTTTCTTCAATTACATTGTTCCATTTGAATTTAATGAAATCTCCAGTTACTTCACCGAGAGTAAATGTTGGTACATGCAGGTATATTTTTGATTTACTATTATTACTCACGATTAAGCTCTTTTGAATCAATAATTTTGAGATCGTATTGACTAGTTTTAATTTCTTCATTAGTCGAATCGAGCTTTATTTTAAAACTTGGAAAACTACAATTTTCCTCATGTGTCCAAGCACCAGATAAGATCTTACCTGTTTGGCCTTTATAAAACCCACTAATAACCTCAACCCGGTCTTGGTATTTATACTCTCTAAATGTTCTGTCAGGACATTTGTCGTTGTCGTAGCATCCTGTAAGAAAAAGTGCTGCTATAATTAATAAGTATTTCATTTTGCCTCTAATGCTCTGCGAATCATGTCGGTTGCATCCTCAGCTATTTCATCTGTACCCATCGAGTGTCTGTGTCCGTCGTGGTTAGTAATTTTATCCAAAGCCTCAAGCGCAATTAGCAGTAAATTATTGGGAAGCCATGCTCCTGATTTGTATGCAAAAGCAATAGATGTGTATTCATTGCTCTCAAATTGCTTTGACCGCGCCTCTGTCACACCGTCGATTAAAGTTTTAAAATCTGTTTCACTCACTTTGTCTCCAATGTGTTATTGTTGTGGCTCATACCGCTCCACTCTTGTCTCGCTCTTTAAAAGAGCACCATATTCTGCCCTGAAACCTGCGACCATCTTTTGTGCAAGTAAAGTCCTTTGGTTCTGTAGAATTAGGAAAACCTATTGCTTGAATGGCTAAGTATTCTTCCTTTGTTTTAGGAAAGGTAATTTCACCTGTTTTAGCAAAGCGCCAGCTAAGGTAACTCGAAAATGTTTTAAGATCTTCTTCGTCAATGCTGCTGATCATATAGCGCTGCACTAGGATAGTTAGCTCTACGTCACCTATTTGCACGTTTGTTAATTTAACTTTTACTTTAGGAGCTTCTTCTGCCTCTATTGTTGCGGAAGCACCACAAGCCTCACAGTGAAGGATTTCTCCATCAACAGCAGCAGCTTCAATTGCAGTCATTTGCCACTCAACTACAAAACTGTTCAAAGAGCAGTCGCCGGCTTTAGTTTGGCCGTATAGCTCACCTAAGCAGTTAGGAGTAGGGCACTTGGCTGTAATGTGATCAAACATTCCCATAAGTTTACTTTCTGTCCATCACGCACTTAGGTAAACGGTCACTTACTCCGTCTGCGCATTTGACGAAGTACTGTTGGCATTTGAGTGCTTCATTACGAGCAGTAGGTAGCTGGTCGTTGTTGCCGCACAAAGCGGAAACTGCTAATAAAAATTGAACCACTGTTGACATCATAATTACTCCTTGCCTTCGCCGAAGGCTTTATCAATTTGTTGATTTAAAAACTCTTGGTCTGCGTCGCCCATCTCTACTCGAGAAATCAGGCAAATCAGTGCTACTCGTGCAACCATTGCGCGAACATCTCTTTTGTCGTCTCCGCTCAGAGCAATCATTCCGCTTAAGGTTCGAACCTTTTCCCAGTTGGCCATGGATTTGAAATCTTCTGCTTTCATTTTGAACCTCTTTAGCTTTTGCTATCGTGTTTTTATTTACCCCAAGGTAGTTCTTCTAAAGAGAAGTGCTCTCGCTCAAACTCATCCTTATCTTTAAGGAAAGATGGCTGCGGTGGAGCACCGACCGCTTCTACTGTATAGTGCTTTTCTCGGCAGGATAGCACTTTATACCTTTTACCAGTCACCTTTTCTACGACGATTTCGCCGTCACAAAAAGCTTTAGGTTCGTGTATGTCTTCTTTAGAAGCGAATCCAAGCAAAGGGTTTTCCCATTGAGTGTAGTTCAAATCAATCTCGTACTCGCTCATGTTTTGAGTTCCACCCCAGCCGCCTATCTCTTTTATTGTATAGCGCTGCGAGTTGAGCAAAAACGGGTCTTTAATAGGAGCCTGTCTCATTACGACGTAGATTCTGCCAGTCAGCTGGCTCTTTAGCTTGGTCCCTTGTGGATACTTTGCTTGGCTCACGCGCTGGCTCTTTCTTTATCTTTAAGCTGGCCTGCTTTAATTTTGGCGCGCTCGCGGCACAGCTTGAACTTCTCTTCGTCCTTCTTGACGCCTTCAATTATAATTTCAGTTTTACCATCATGGGAGTGGAGCTTTTTCACGTCTATGATTGACTTGAAGGTTGTAACAGTTGAGACCTCGCTGATCCACGTCATCACGGCTGTTCCGCTGTCAAAGATCACTCCTTCAGCGACTACGCCGCAGCCAGAGTTTCCGTGGACATCTTCGTGTCTAAGCATGTAAAATGTTTTCATACTATTTACCTTCGTTTTTTACGGTGTCCTTAGCACCTTGAGTGAAATCAGTTGGCGTACACGCAGTTGTCAGGAATACCGCCATAGTCAGAACCCAGTAGATGAGAATTAACCGGCTTTTCATTACGCAGCCTCCGTGATCAAGGCTTTTTCTTTTTTAGATTCTTTATTTTCTTTTAAGCCTTCAGCATTGCGCTCAATCATGTCTTCTAGTAGGCTAGCGTCTCCGCGAGCCATTACTTTCATAAAGGCAAGACTGCACTCAACCCATTTGCGGTCTCCTGAAAGAAAATCGCGCATAGCCAAATACCACATCAAGCTTCCATAGTTCATTTCAAGCTTAATCGCTAAAGCTAAATGGTCCTTGCTTCCGCGTTTTCCGTCTAAACCGCTGCTCGCTACTCGCTCTAACTCGTAGTCACCGTAACTTCTATTTTCGGGACAAGCATCGTTGTGGGCCGCTACATCTTTTATTAATTGTTTGTTTACTACAGTCGCAAACGCGCGAGCAGCCTTCTTGTACAAGACCGCTTCAGCGTCAACCAACAAAGCATCAAGCAAAGGTTTGATTTCCTGAGCTTTAACCTGGAAAATAGGTATGTGCTTGTTGCGAAGGTACATTTCATACTTGTCTTGTAGATCTGAAAGTTGAGTCGCCATCTTTTTTGGTAGTGCTTTGCTATCTAAGTTCATATTGTGCTCCCTTGTTACCTTTCTTTTCGGCTAAACTAGCCGAAGGCCATGCTCCAATTTGAGATTAAACGCAAAATTTTTACAAGCGTATGAATTCTATACGGATAATTTTTTGAAAATTTCTTCGTGACAAAGCAGACTATAAATCCTTGGATCGTTTTGAGACGACTCGTTTCAAGGCGAACTCGATGTCCCACTTCAAAGCCCTTAAACCTGCATGAGCGCTGGCTAGAAAGGCTACTAGTGGGTAAAGTTTTGGGTATTTAAATCTGACGCTGAAGTACTTCCAGTGCCATGTAACCATTGGTCGGGCAAAGCCGTGCTCGCACTGCCACATGCCTGTAGCTAGTCCGATTGCTTCTTCTTCGTCCATGTCGTTTTCGGGGTGAGAGACCATGCGCTGTACGTACTCGCGGCACTCGGCTGAGGCAAGGTAGAGGGCTTCTTCTTTTTTTGCAAGGAAGATGCCAGTGTATCTGTAGAATTTGGATTTTAGTTGTAGTTTAGTCATAAGACTAAGATTATCGAGTCTGGTCTATATTAGACAGCAATTAAATCAGAAAATTTCATTTTTAGATGCTCGGAGGCTAAAATCTCGTCGAGTTCATACGGCGTTAAGGCGTCGTACTTGCATTTTTGGCATTGGGCGTTTCTTTGACGACGAAAACCAAAGTCTCCGGTGTTGCCGCAGTTTACGCACCAATAGTAACGTATTCCATCTGCTGAATCTGTGTTGTCTTTTTCTTTTTCTTTTTTAGCCATGCCGAGAATTATCGTGTACGGGCTGGTAAGCCGGCCCTAGCTAGGACTTCGTCAATCTCAATCGGTTGACCATTGACTTGCTCGACTGATACGCAAACATAGCGTGGGTCTGGCATGTCTTGACATCGGTGGTCATCGTGGATCATCATCACATGATTGTGCGTGTGACCGTGAACGTTGATCTTGCCTCTCAATTCGTCAGGGTGGATAGGTGCATGCGAGAGCCATAGGCTTTTATACTTAACGAAGCCGTGAATTTTGTTAAAGTAAGGAGCATAAGCCTCTAAACTGAACTCGTCGTGGTTTCCTAAAATGAGATGCTTGCTGCCCTTCATCTTCTTCAATAGAGGCAGCTTTGTCTTGTCAAAGCAAGCATCGCCAAGAACCCAGATCAAATCGTTCTTTGAGCAAACGCTGTTCCATTGCTGAACAATCCAAGCATCATGCTCTTCAACCGTAGTTATTCCACCTCTTTGAGGGCCTGAGAATTTTGGGATACTGTTGTGGCCTAGATGGAGATCGCCTATAAATCGTACTTTGCTCATGCAAAGAGCGTATCGAGCTACTCTAGACCGTCTATGTGATTTTTTGCAGCCTTAGTAGCTGCATAAGCGGTTGGATGCTCGTCGGTCGTATGAACTGTTTTAGAGTGATCATTGTGCGCGTGAACGACGGCTTTAAAGCGGCCTTCTTCTTTATAGTGCTTTAACACTGAAATTTGGTGATCTTTGCCTGCTCGCTTATGAGAGCGAACTCCGTGATGATGAAAGTCTGAGGGTTTATCTGAAGAAAGATTGTACTTAGGGGCCTCAGGCGACATAAAGTCGTCCCCTTCACTCTTGAAGTACTCAACCTTGTGTAGACCTGATTGCGCTTCCGCTACCTTCTTCATTATTTTCCCTTAGGAGGGTTAGCTCTGCTCCACTTATTGGCTGCGTCAGCTGCATGGCTCTCGCTAGAATGGTTTTCTGAAATGTGCTCTGGGCCTTCTTCTGAACCAGGCTGCGTACCTTTGTGGTAAACGTGTGCTTGGTAACTGCTTTTGTCTTTGTTGCTCATTACGTCTACATGATGACTTCGAGTCTTGTATGAATTTGCGTAGTATGAGTGAAATTCGTGTTCATCTTCAGCCTTAGTTAGCTTAGCTTTAGGCATTGCTTTAAGTTCACTAAGACGCTTAGTATGCTCTTCTTTAACATTGCTTATAATTGCTTTCTTGTAGCCAGCAGACTGACCTTTTGAAGCAGCTTGGCGGACTGAGTCACCGGCCTCACTCTGGCCTTGGTCTTTTCCACTAGAATAACTAGGGGCATGCACGCCTTTAACTTCCGTATTTGATCGCTCTTCTCTTAAAGAACGCTTCTTTGCTGGAAGGTAACCATCGTCTGATTTAGCTTTAGCCATGTATTCTACTTTATGCATACCTGATTGAGCTTCTGCTACTTTTTCACTTGACATTTTAATTTCTTGAATCTTGCCTTTGTTGGCTTCAAAAGCTGGGTGTTCAGCTTTGTTCATGTCTTTGATTGCGTGAGCAGCTTCTTCGTGAGTTAGTCCTGCGCCCCTGAACCAGGCATGCTTTTCAGGGTGATCCATCCCTTGCGGGTGTTTGGTTTTGAATTTCGCTGTGTATTCTTTTACTAGATCATGGCAAATTTCAGGCTTTTCTTCTGATTTGTTCATCTGACCTTTGTCTATGTGCTTCTTGGCATGGTCTACGCTAGAAAACTCAGTTGAGACCAGTTCGCCTTTTGGTGTCGTAACTCGGTAGCTTTGGGTTTCAGGCGTAGAGATTGTTCCGCGTTCAGCACTCGTATAGCTGCCCCCTACTCTTTCAATTGTGTGGCCTTTGTGTTCAGTCGAACGGGGCTCATCACTCTTCATTAAGCCTGTCTTGGCGGCCTTGTTGCCTGCTTGTTTAAACGATGGTTGTTTAGGCACTAGTGCTTTAGAAAGCTTACTTGCTAAAGGTTTAGCTGCTACTGCGTTTAGGCTGGCAGCTTTCTGATCTTTGTCTTTTTTGTCAGCGTTGTGGGCTTTGGCAGCCTCTTTTTGCTGAATAAGTTCTTGAACTGTTATTTTCTTAGTACCAACAGCAACAGGCGAAAATGGATGATCTGGTACTTTTGCGCCAAGGACTGCTCTATCAGCTGCTTGTTTGCCATCGTATCTCTTTCGCTCAGCTTTGTTCATTTGGTCTTTGTCATGGATTAGATGGAAGCCATCAACGTGGGCATGAGCATCTTTGGAACTCATGTCGGCTTCCCTTTGAAGGAATGGAACCGACTGCTTTTTGTGGGCTTTTAAAGCTGAGTCTGGGTTGTCATGGCCCTCGGAGTCTGGGCCGTCGCCGGCAGATCCTTCATGATGGTACTTGCCTGTCTTAGTATTGATAAACATGTCACCGACCGCGCCGTCTTGAGGCTGGTTTTTGTGATGAATCTCGCCTATCTTCTTAAAGTCTTTCATTAAGCCTCCGAAAGGTGTAAAGATTGTCTTACTCTTCGTCTTCAACTTCGTTAAGATCGACAGCTTCGTCTGAATCGGAACCTTGCTTGGCTTCCCACTTTTCGAATGCTTCTTCACACATAGCTTCCAGTGTGGCGTCTTCTATCCCTGCTTCATCTGGGGAGACCAGCATGTCGTCCGCTATGGCAACAGCCTGGACTTGAACGTCACTGGCGTCTAGGGCATCGTCTGGTATAAAGGCCACTACATTTAAAGTTCCATGCTCGGAGTGTTCATAGTCGAACCAGAAGTTTGGTGTTTTTTCGTTTTCTTGAATGTTATCCATGGTTTATTCCTTTTGTTTGTTCAATTATTTTTAAATCTGTTCTTGTAAGAGGACCAGCAGTTGTGCGTTTTGGCATGCCTAAGCTAACCCACAAGTGAAAATCGTAGGCTGTTGGCGTAGAGTAAGGGCTCCAGTCGAAAGAACCTAAATCCTTGCCTTCAGGCGTTTTGACGTCGTGGAAGATCTTTTGATTGTCCCCGTCGCTTTCATAGTCAATCCATGGATGGTAGACTACTCCTTCAAACTCAAAACCCTCCCTAATTTTAGCGTTTTCATGGGCGTACATCTTGGTTTCAGTCATTGGGTGCCTCCGGTTTATCTTTATTATTACCCAAAGTCTGCTCGAACGCTAAGACTTTTTGATCTGCTGCGTAACTGCTTGTAATCTCTGCGCTAGGTTCGTCTCGTTTTGAGATCTCTTTGCTAACGGCGTCCATTGCTTCCTGGCAGCCAGAAAACCCTTCTTCTTTTAAAAGGTAAGGTTCACCCTCAGTCTTTAGTTTAACGATGACAAAATAGCGCCCAGTGTCCCAGTTTCGCCGGTACTCGTAGGCTCGATCCTTTCCTAGGAGTTTAGCAACCTGTTTTGTGTTGGTTAACTTTTCCTGCACTAATGGACCTCCAGATAGATAAAATCTACCAGAAAGCCAAGCATCTCTTCCTCAGTCCCAACTGCAAAGTTGTCCGGCGTCGGCTCAGTCTGGAAAAGATAAGACCCTTTGCCAAGGTACTTCAGCACTCCGTCGCCTAACTTTGTGTGAACTTTGATTTCGCCCTTTATTCGGGCCTCTTGTAAGTCGTGGAGCGCCCTTTGATGGCGGTCTCCCGTTTTGTTGACTCTTAGGTGCATTCGCGACCCTCCTTTTTTAGAAAGGGTCGCTCCATCTGGTTGAAAAAGCAAGCGCGTTTGCGCTGCTTAGTTGATTTTTTGCCGAACTTGGCCGTTGTAGCGGCGCTTCATAAAGCTCTCAAGGGCTTCGCGGCCATGGTAGGCTTCCAGATTTGCGAGATGCAGTGCGATTTGGTCGTCGCCATGCATAGCTGCCACTGCAAAACCTTTACGCGGGGGGTACTCAATGTCAACCTCAGCTACCGTTGTAATTCCCTCTGGTAATGTTACTTTTTTGTCCAACATATGTCCTCCTGTCTTTACAGAATTACATGCTTGAAGAAAAAAAGCTAGTCTTTTTTAATTTTGTCTTAAACTGAAGCGCTTTTTGACAAGCCTTCTCAAAGTACAAGAAGCCTAAGAAGTGGGCACATTGGGTTTGTTTGGAACGCTAGGAGTGCCATTATTGGTGGTATTCGGTGTATTCGGTGTATTCGGAGTGTTAGGGCTGCCATCTGTAGGTGTTGGCGGAGTACTCGGTGTATCTGGGGTTTCGGGCGTCTTTGAGTAAGCAGTCTTTAAGTACTCAAATTTGCGCTTGAAGAAAGCCAGCTGCCGGGCTTCAACTCGCTCAAGAACACCCAATAGTTGGCAGTAGTCGTTTTCTTTTTCATCTTTGATGTCTAATAAATCAAGGATTCCTTGCGCAGTCTGCATTATGTTGCCGACTTCATGGATATCTGCGCCAGAGTGGCAGCTCTTCAGGTTGGCGATTACGAGCTTGGCTCGGTATTGTATTGCTAGCTTTTCGACTCCGCTCATCATAAAAATCCTCGTTTAGGGTTTAAAAGAGCGAAGCATTACATAAAACTAGGCTTTTGTCAAGCTTTATTTTCTAAGCTTGGCATCAGAGCTGAGGAAAAAGAAAAAGATGCACAGCGCAGTTGGAACCGCGCTCAGCAGATCAAATAATAGATTCGGCCGTTCAGCGGCACTCCACAAACCACTAATTAGAAGCGAGGCGACAATGACGTACTGCGTAGCTTTGTAAAAACTTTGCGGTGCTAGATAGTTTCTTTCGCGGTGCATTTGATTCAACGCTTTGCGTAGGTTTTCTAGTTCTTGTTCTGACTTCATGTCGTACCCCATTGTATTTTAACTGATCTCCTGCCTGCTCCTGCGTGCATATCTAGCACGTTAAAACCTAGATCTCTTAGGCGTTCTCGCTCAAAGCGCCCTACTTTAAGTCCGTAAAGTATGATTTCGCTTCTGCCTTCTTCGCAAGCCATTTGGATTGAATCGTGAACAAACTTAAGTCTGCGATCTATGAGGTCTATGGTGTGTCGGTTAGAATTACTTGGTAATTTCATTCTGTGCCCCACTCGTCGCTTTGTATGCGTTTTCGCCAGTCTTCTCAAGCACCTTAAGATGGTAGACCGAGTTGCGCGTCTGAATCGTATAAGTGCCGTCGTCCTTCTTCTCGACCTTATCTATGTGGGAAGTCATGAAGAATTGATGCGGGTTGGGTTCAGTGCGCTCAATGTAAATAGAAAGACCCATCTCTACGTCCATTACTAACTTGCCTTCCACTTTTTCCCACTGAGCCTTGCGCTTTTCTATAGGAGTAATAGTACTTAATAGAATGAGTTCTACTAGTTGATCTTGTTTCATGCTCGCCCTTCAATTTTAGTATTGGCTTCGCCCTCAAAGGCTTTCTTTTCTTGAGCAGCTAGCTCGTTTAAAAAAGTTTGGCACGCGGTCATTGAATCTATGGGGTTAGACGTGCGTCCTGAGGCATTGACGCCTCCGCCCTTGATTCTCCACGCTGCAAAAGAAACCTTACCAACTTGGACTATTTTTACTTCAGCAACAAAGGGTTTGCGGTCTGTCGCCTTCCAGTGTAAGTTACCTGCTGTGCTCCAGATCATACGGCCTCCTCGATTTGAATTTGCTTGTTCATTAGTTTTGCTATCGTGCCTTTTAAGAGTTTTTGAAGTGAAAAACTTTTCTAGTATTGGAGCGTTCACGCAGCTACCTGCATGTACGAATTGGCCCAGTTTAAAGGATAGACGGTAACCAGCGTGTTCTTCTTGAAGACAAAGACCACTCCGTTCAAAACTCGAAAAGTAGAGGCAGGCCACTCGCGCAGCTTGACGTCCAAAATTTCTGCAAGGACGGGGTCGGCCTCCGGGCTGTTGCCTAGTCGTAAAGCGCTGTTAGCCATATTGATGGCATTCTTTAAACCTTGTACGCCAGCTCTTTCTTGCATTCTAAGCATTGCGTGGTCTGTAACAAAAACATTCTGCATTTTGAGCCTCCGTCTTACTTTATTTAATTATGCTAGTCTTTAGACTAGTTTGCTCAAAAAAATGCAAAATTCAATAGAGAGCACTTGCAGACAAGCAGGACTTGAAAAAGTGCTTGAAGGTTACTGTTTAAACAATTTATAATAAGCTAAGCGGTCTTGCACTTGAAGTCTACAGGCCGTTCTTTTTGTGCTCAGGGCACCAATAACTATGGTGCTCCGAATTGATTGTGATCCAGGCACCGCACTGGCATCTGCCCTTTGTTTTTCCCAAAAGAGTGATTGGAGTCTCTTTGGCTTTTACGTTGAGATTAGCGTCTAGCTCTTTACAGTCTACTAGAATAGTCTTTCCGTTGTTGAATTCAAGTTTGTACTGCTCTGGCTTGCTGCCATAGAACTCGCGCACGATCTCGACTACCTTAACGATGTGGTTTATATTAAAACCACCCTCGAATACGGTCATGTCTAGCTTTTGATCCACGCTGTACTTCATGCTGCCCCTTTTAGGTTTTATGATGCTATCGGAGTACGTTGAGCTTAAATAAAAAAGGCGTCCAGAAGGACGCCTTTTAAGTTCTATAAATTAAAAGGTTAGTGTTGAAAGTTTGCCGAAGGAATAATTGACAAAGCTCCTAAACCAACGTTTGCAGGTCCTTTCCAAAAAAGCTGAAGTCCAATATGTGTTGCTGGTCCTTGAAAATAAATAACGTTGACCTTGTGTCTGCCAGCGTACAAGCCTACTGTTTTAGTAGTAGAAGCATAAGGTTGAAGCTGAGGCATGTCGATGACCACCGTATTGTTGATTGCCAATAACGAGCCATCGTCGCTTCCCATCTGAAGAGTGTAGTTTCCTGACTCAGGAACGTTCAAGTACCCTTCACAGTCAATTGCGTAGTTTGTTTGACCGATTAGTGCTTGTTGAGCTTGCGTAAAGCTTGCAAAAATGTTGTTACTGCTCTGATTTGGCGTGTTAAAATTTGCTAGTACGGTCGTGAACTTAAAAGTCCCGTTCACAAGCAGGTTAAACCAGTCTACTGTTCCGCTTTGGTCTGCTTGGCGAATCGAATACACGTCGCACTCAAGTCCTTGTTGAAAACCGCTACCGTTGCTACCATTTGAACCGTTGCTACCATTTGAACCGTTAGCTCCAGTATTACCCGTAGCTCCAGTATTACCCGTAGCTCCAGTATTACCCGTAGCTCCAGGTACGCCGTTACAAACAGGCGTTGAAACTCCGTTGGAAGTTATGATTACTCCGCCAAAAGCGCACTGAGTAGGGTCCGCCGGTGTCTGAATGGCGTAGTTCATATTTCCCTGAGGGTAATGAAAAGATTCCATACGCCCGCAAGCTGAAAGAACAAAAACTGAAAGTAAAAGTGTAAGCTTCTTCATAGTAACTCCGTTCGTGTTTGATTTAAAACTCATAACCCACCATTCCTAACAAACTTTGATTTGTAAGACCTTGTATCCCAATACTCCAAGACTCACTAACGCTTCTTTGGTACTGCAAGCCGCCAACTGGTCCGCGCAACAAATCCACTCGTCCAGGAACTGGATTGTCTAGGTGAGTTGGTCCCACACCCACAACTAGGCTGACGCGATTCTTTTTTTGAACTTTCTTAATTACGATTTTTTCTACTTCAACGACTCGATTAATGTAAACAGGTTTTTCAACGATCTTCTCTACGATCTTCTCCACTTCTACGATCTTCTTAACGATTTTAACTTTAGGCTTGCAGCAGTCAGACTTAACTGTGATTTGCGGCTGGATAATAATTGTGTTGTTGCTGTTGCCTGAGTTGGCTACTTCTGCGTTGGCCTGCACAGCCAAGAGAACTACAAGTGTTGCTAGTATTGTTTTCATTTTTTGTCTCCTGTTTAAGTTGCTTTCAAAACAGGCCTATCGTGGATTTTGTAGAAAAAGAAAATAAAAAAAAGGGTTCCAACAGGAACCCTTCGAGAGGACACAAATAAAAAAGGCGCCCCAAAATGAGGCGCCCTAAACAGGGAAAATATTTTGTAAACTAGGCTGCTTTAATGATTTCCTGAGCTTCTTTCATTTCCATTTTGTCAGCAAGTTTCAATAACTCGACTCCGCCGTCAGCAAAGGCTTTTCCAATTTTAGCTCGGATGTCGCGGTCACGGGTAGCTGTAACTTCTTGTCCGCGCTTAGTAGATGCCCAAGTGAAGGCGTTAAATAAGGCCCAAGCAGTGCGTCGGATGCCTTCGATCTGCAAAGCGTCATCTCGCTCAACACAGTGCTTGGCAAACTGGCCTACTCCTACTGGCAAAATGTCTTTTTCGATCGCAACAGCTACAGCTTTGATTGAAGTTTCTTTGTTAACTTCGATCGTAGTCATTTTGCGGTACAAAGGAACAATGTCAGCTTGGAAGTTACCTAAAGAGCGCTGAATAATTGCAGCTAACTGCTTTGGGTCTGCACTTTTAGAGTGCATAAAACGCTCAGACACATCTTTAGAAGATGCGCGAGCTAAATTCATACAGACAAGGCGTATCGACTCTAAATCAAAGCCAAGAGCGTTGTAGCCGTCGATACCGTTAACAAGGGTAAGAATGGGACGCAACACGTCGCCTTGCCCGATTTCATACTCTTGCTCAAACTTAAACTGCGTGTACATTCGTGCTCCACCACGGTCAAGAGACACTTTTCCAATCTCAAACTTAAGTCCGAGTTTAGTCATCGCTTCTACTGCTGCGTTTAGAGCAACGTCGTGAGGGATTAAATTATAGTCGGGGCCTACATAGCCAAGAACTTTTGGCTCTGCTCCGTCCATGCGAATAATTGCATCACGGTCAGACTTAATAAAGCGTCCGCCTACTTGTGCCTCTAAGCGTACACGTTCAATAGGAAACGTTACCGACTCAATTGCGGTGTTCACTCGGCTGCGAGGAAGCTCGCCGTTCTTTACGTGGTCCACTGGAGTAGGGACTAACTTTGTGCCACTAGTGGCGTCTAATTGGACTACTCGTGACTCTGACTGACCTTGTACTAATTTGATTTCTGCTGACATTTAAAACCTCCCTGGTTTGTTAAATATAGTATGACTCGAGTCCGCTCGCATTGCTACTAAAATTTTACAGAAAGGCTAAATACTAGTCTTTATTCGGGTTTTACTGTCTCGTTTTGAGATGGCGCCTCGTCTTGAGTCGAGGTTTTAGTGAGTTTTTCTACGTCTGCTGCGTGCATTTTGATGAGGGCTCGACAGAGTTCGCTGCTCGATCGCATTAAAATTGCTCTTTTAATGACTTTGCTGATTAGTAGTTTGTGGAGGACTTTAGCAGTCTTGTCTAAAACAATAGGGTTGCTGTTAAAACCCACCAACTCGACAGGATTTGCGTGCAAGATACCTGCGTGTGGATGCTTCTCGTGAATGTATTCTCGAGCCTTCTCAAGCATCTCTGTTGGTACCAGAAAGTAGAACTGGGAAGGTTGCAAGGTTGTCCGCTTGTTGTCTTGGTCGCCGATGTTAGCCATTGCTTCGTGCTTGGTGAGGGCTAACCCATCGCGGCCAGTGTCTTTGTTAATGTCTGCTTTAAGATCGGCCATGTCAACTTTGACCTCAATCTCGGTCATCTTTTTACAGTCTTCTTCTGTGTTGGTGCCAATCGCATCGGCATTTCTGTGAGGGTCTTCGGAGCAAACTGTGTCGTAGTTTAGGTTAAATCTTAGCCAGCTTAGAGCAAAAGTTTTAAGCGATTTGGCTTTGAAAGAGCGACTAGGCTTCTTCATTTACTTTTTCATGCCTTTAAATATGTCACCGAAGTCTGGGGCAGTTTTAGTCTTTACCAGCATGTTTACTTGGGACTCTAAAAAATGGATTCGCTCTTCGTTCTTCTTGTGGATTGCTCTTGCTATGCTGTTATTGTAGTTCAGCGCCTCTTTGAGCTTGTTAATTGTATCTTCAAGGCTATTTAGTCTTTCGTCGATTGTCATAAGAGTCCTTGTAATAGAGCATGGTGTTACGCATGATTGTACGAACTCTCTCTAGTATCACTGATTCTTTGGCAGCCTTTTCGGATTTAACCGTACTGCCAGTTGTTCCGATCTTCTGTAAGACCTCCAAACGGCCTTCCAACTTCCTAATGACTTCTTTTTTTGCCATAAAGTAGCCTTCTTGGTGAGCTTTTCTGATGATTTCCGGCGCCTCGTCTCTCTCAATAAACATGGCCATGCCAAAAAGTGCAGCACTGAACATGGAAAGCATTCCGAGAAGGGGGTTGCCGCAGAGCATTCCGCCAGTAAACCATAGCGCTACTGCTGCTAGTCTTAAATTAAACGGTGTCGTCAGTTTCAAAAACATTTTTATTTTCCTCTGTTTGTATCAGTGCCCCGTTGACTACGGCGGCCGCTACGATTACCATAGCCCCAACTACAACCAGTCCGGTTCCTGTTAGAAATAAACCTGCTCTAAACGGTAGAGTTGCTACGTTTAAGAGTGTCTTGGGGTTTAGCAGCTTGAGTTTAGAAAGCATTAGTACCTCGGTGATTGATTTCTCCAGCATATCATGTAATAAGTTTACATTTTACTGAAAGAAACCACGTCTGAGCTACTTGATCTCTTCTCCGGTGCGCTTGTCAACCGCTTTTGCGCCTGCAAGTTTGACGTAGACTTTTTTGGGTTTTTTATTCAAAACTGCAACCTGTCTCTCGCCGCTTTTGTTGGTTGAGAACAGAAGGATGCCTGCGTTCTTTGTAACGGTGTCAAACTGGAAGACGCCTTGAATGGGCTGGTTGTTTTGATCTAGAATTTGGATGTGAGGAGCTAATTCACTTTTTAGGTCGATTTTCATAATTACCCCTTGTACTTTGCGTGTTTGATGCACTCAGCTGAGCGCCAATAGCGAACCGTGCCTCTAATTTCAAAATCTGCGCCATAGGGAATGTAAACGTACCCCTCAATGCCTCTCTCAGAGCCGTCTTCTAACTTTTGGTATTCTTGCCAAGGCCACTCGTTCTTCTTGTTGTCGCGTTCGCGGTCACGTCGTGCTTTAGCTTGGCGGATCTTGACGTCGATTTCGCCGATCATTTTTGATTCACTCATGTAACTTTTCCTTTTAAGATGATTGTGTTATCACTGCCAGAGTTCAGGCAAAAGTATAGCTTGTTGTAATCCAAACCTTTGACTGCCAGAGGGAAGCTGTTTAAGCTCTCCATTGCAATTGCGCGATCAGCAAGCCGATCCGAGTAGCCTTTTGCTTTTTTGACCCAGCTTTTAAGGCGCTTGGTATAGTCTTTTTCGGTCTTGTCAGACCAGCAAACTCCTGAAATCTCTCTCTTGAGTCCGTGTTTATCCAAAACCTTTACAATGCGGTTAATCAGGGTGTCAACTGGCGCAGAGCTTTTAGGAGCTATCCCCTTTAAGAGCTTAGTACCAAGGGCACCCATCTCAATGTAGATTTTATTTTCAATTTTTACTGTCTTCATATTCTTGTATTTCCTTTGAACTGGTTGTTTATTAAAAAAGAAGGTTGCCCTTACTCAGCCAACGAATCAAAAAACGTCTCCAAGAGGAAAGCTTCTGCAAATATCTCACACCTTGAAGCATGTTATTCAAGCTTTCAATCTGACTTCTTTGCTGCTTAAGTACTACAGCTTGCTTGGCATGACTGTCTATCAGCATTCTTGCTGCGTACTCTGGTCCTACGCCTTTGCCGCGTGCTCGCATGCCCATTATACTGTCAATGTAGTCAACGAGCTTGTCCTCTGCTACAGACAACCTTGGCGAGGGCACTGGTCCCATAATGTGGACTTGACCTTTTTGAGCCTCTACCGTGATGGCAATAGCCTTCTCAACCTCTTCGCCTGTCATTTCGTCTTCGTGTTCGTATTTAAAATCGTCACTCATCGCATCCACCGCACTCAGTGTTACAACTTTCTAAACTCTTATTGTGAAAAGCAAAAGACCCTTTAGCTATTTGTTTTAAAAGACTCTTTGAAGGGTTGCGCTTTTTTAGCGCCTTTTTATCTTCTTTTTTCTTGATGAAATTAGCTGCCCTTTCGCGTACTTCTAAGTAGGCCATATTAGCAAAGGCGGAAAATGCTGAAACTACTCTATATAATGATGGGTTATCTGCGTAGAATCGAACTACAACACCATCGGTTTTTTCGGCTGTCAGAAGTACAGCTTCTCCCACTCGACTACCGTCGTTTTTAAACTCTAGTGTCTCAATGCTTAGCTCCAAGTCACGCATGCGATCATTGGCGGCTCTTCTTGCGGTCTTTTTGTTGAACTCGTCTTTAGGACTTTGGATAGCAAAGCCAACCTTTGCGTTTACTTTAGGTACTTTCTTTTTGCCAAGAGCAATAGCCTGTATGGCTTTTTCTAACTCAGAAGGTTTTGGGATTAAAACTGCGAAGGAAAGCGACATATAGTCTTGAACGTGTCTATGGTACACCATAGCTGCGACGGCCTTCTTGCGTCGGCCTAAAAGTTTCTTAATCATTTTTCTTCTCCATTTTTATTGTCTTGATTTCCAATTCAACGTCGTCTGGAGGGTTCAGGACCACAACTCGACTCATGTCTGCATTGGGAATAACGCTCACTAACGCTTTACGAATAGAAGCAATGTCGCTTTCATCCATTTCGCCTCGAACTACAACTAACAAAGCTTCATCGGCGGCTAATTGAATTTTTTCAACCTTGTCTATTTTTACCATTGTACTTCCAGACTTTTTGTAGGTTTGGTAGGAGCAGTGTACTTTCCTAACGTGTAGTACCAAACTTCGTACCCTAGATTTTCTAAAGACTTCTTAGCCTGCTTGGCTTTCTTGACAGATTCAAAGTCCATAAAAGTATTTTGGCATCCTTGAATCTGCGCAGCTCTAAGAAGCAAAAGAATGTGTAGGTTTTCCTTAACAACAAACTTCTCCATCAAGCGCAAATGGTTTGCACTCAGTGCCAACGTAAAGGAAAATTTAGTTTTCGTCTTCTTCGTTGTCTTCTTCATAGTTTTCTTCTTCATTTTCTTCCTCCTCTTCTTCATTTTCATCTTCGAACAAGTCTTCAACTTGGTCATTGATCATCTCTAAGATGTCTTTTGGTTCTTGGTCGTCAGCTGCTTCTTCTAGCACCAGCTCCGTCTCGCCTACGACAACTCGTTTGCCAGCGATTAAGAGGGCTACGTCGTTCGCAGTGAATGTCAAAGTCTCCGTTGCATCTAGTTTCTTTTTTCCCATTACTCTATGTTCTCCTTATTGATTTTGCTTAGCTCCATGACTGTATCGGTGAGTTCTTTCATGTGCTTCACTCTTTCTTCAAAACCGTGTAACGGGTTGTTTTCGAGTTTAGCAAGATCGTAGCTCAGTTGACTGTACTTATCTAGAAGTTTCTTTGCTTCAGCAGTTTCTTCTTTTGTTATGCTACCTGCGCTGACTTTGAATTTAAAATCTATGAGTTTAATGTTTATTTTGCTTAGTTCTTCAATGATCAGAATCGGGTTTGAAGGTACCTTGTCCATTTTTCTTTTGATTTCAGTCATTTTGCGCGCAAGTTGTGCTTTACGCATCTTTGCAAACTCGCTCATAGTTCTGCCCATGATTGGTACACATAAATAGTGTCGCCTAGCGCTTTGTACTGGATGTTAATAATCTGGAATGTTTTTGGATGGATGTAAAAACCGTTTTTGAGTCCTTTGAACGCCAGAATTAGCTGGGTTAGCATTGGGGCTGTTTTAGCGGCTTTGTACAGGCGTCCGCCTGCTCGAAACTTCATAAGGCACCCTTGAATGATCGAAGAGCCAAGTAGGAGAAAGGTGAGCCAACAAAGATAAGCCCCCATGCTAGAGCTGCTCCGAAGCCGAAGCCGAATAAATAGTCAAGCAGCGCACACGAACCAACAACACTGACCAAGCAGTGTACCACAAGGGTCAGACTTAAATAGTTTTTAATTTTACCATTGGAAGACATAGCTCCCCCTTCTAGAAGCAGGTATCGCGAGTCTGGGAGGGCTTTAAAAGGGGCGGCCGCTATCCACGTTTTGCATTCTTTCTAATAAACCTGGACCAGGTTTATTAAAGCTCCTAAAGAACTGTCTCAGAATAAGGCATTTTTCCCATTTTTTCGATACTTTACAGTGCTCTTTTTGCATGCCCGCAAGTCTCAATCTTAATCGTGTACGGAGGTTTCGTGAAGAAGGAAATTGTGTTCGCTGCTCGATTTAACACCCAGGAGTTCAATTCTCAGTTAAAAGAGATGCAGCAGCGCATAGTAGCAGCTACAAATGCTATGGGTGGCACGTTGAACAGCGGAGCCATGGCTGACCGTATGAAGTCTCTTGGGATTTCTGCCCCAGGTGCCCCATCGGGTCAAGAACGAGACCAAGCGTTCAAACGTTCAGCAAAAGAGCTTGAAGGCATTATGCGCGATCAGTGGAAACAGGCACGAGAGCTTAATAAAGAGCTAGACGAGCGTCTCAAAAAGGCCAAAGAACTGCGCAAAGAAGAAGAAGCCTTACTCAAGGCTGGCAAAGATGCGTCCGAGGTATCACGTAAGCGCGGAGAGATTGAAGCCGACATTCGTAAGAAAGAAGCTGACCACAGTTTGCGGATGCAGGCAGTCAAGGAAGCCTCAGAAACTCGAGAAAAATTAAATGATTACAAACCTTCAGGCTGGGGGCGCATCAAAAATGCCTTCACTGGGGCATACAATAACAGTTCTGGTTCAGGCATGAGTCAATTTGCTTCAGGAGTCGGTGGCGCAGGCTCGGCAGCCTACAGAATGGCTGGCGGAGGCTTCGGTCTCGGCATGGCAGGTCTTGGGTTGGTCGCTTCCGGGATTCAAATGGCCGACCCAATAGCCAGATCCATGGCCGCTCAAGACAGAGTCATGGCAGGAGCTCAAGGCTCTGCCGTTCAAGGTATGTCCGGTCCTTTGAGAGATGTCTACGGCGGAAACCTGCGTTCTTCAATGTTTTTTGGTTCAGAGAGGGCTACTGCCGTACAGAGAGCAATGAAAGAGACTAGTACCAACAGAAACTGGGACCAGGTTTCTCCTTATGCTGCTTTAGGTGGAAAAATGGCCGGCGGAGCACTTGCCGGAGCTGCCTTAGGTACAGGAGTCGGCGCAGTTGGTGGCGTGATAGCTGGAGCAGGACTTTTCTCTGTTCCAACTGCGATTGCTGGAGCAGCAGCCGGTAAAGCCACAGGAGCTCTCTTGGGCGGAGGCATGGGTCTTGCAAAAGGCGTGTATGACATTTATTCGGACGATCAGCAGAGAGATACCGTTTTATCCCAATTTGGTTCTGAAGATGCACGAAAGCGCATTGAGTCTCGTTATTCTTCCGATTTAGCTGCTAGAATGAACGAGAACCTCGAATCTGAAAAAGCAAGAAGTCCAATTAAAGTCTTAGCTGAACAGCAGTACTCTGCCGGCATGGAATCTAACCTAAATTTTCAACGCTCTATGGGTATGAACAATAACCAGTTCTACGGCCAAGACGGCTTTCTTGACAAGGGTATGCAGTCCGGTTTTACTAGAAGTCAGATGATGGGCTCTTCTTCAGACATTATTTCTTCAGGCGGCTCTACTAGAGCAGCAACAGACTCAGCTCGTTTTTCAAACCAACTTCAAAGAGCAGACATTACAAACGCTTCTTCCTTGGTTGGTAGACTTTCGGGCAACATGGGTTCTGCGGCTATGACTGAACAGGCCACTATTCGCGTTCTTTCCGAAGGCGTTAAGGTTGGTTTAGACAAGTCTGAGTTTAGAGAAGAACAGCGAAAATTTGCTGATCTTACCGCCAATTTTGTTGTGTCTTCTGGCGCAAATTCTCAAGCAGGGGTTGCCAGAGCTTCCCAAGAGTTCAGCTCTTACTTTGGTGAAACGCCAACCATGGGTGCCATGAATCAATCCGGCGCAGCGCAGTCCTTTCTGGAAGGAGCAACAGCTCAGACTGGAAATCCTAGAGGAGCAATTTTTGCAGCAAAAGTTATGAGCGACCCAACTCTATCTAAGCTAGATTCTAGACAAAAGGCCTCACTTTCTCAATTAAGCTTGAGCGAGATCAACGAAGACAATCCAATGATCATCGACATGGCTGAAAAAGCTGGAATGGGCAATGACGTCAAGGGCTTTGTAACTATAGCCAAAAACGTTAAACTTGATTCTGTTACAATGACTCAGTCTTCAGAAGATGCTTTAAATAAACTTAAAGGCATGAGCGATGAAGAAGTTAAAAACAACAAGGGCGCAGTCGGTAACTTAATGAACAAGATGTTTGCGGAGGACTCTTCTTTAAAGGGTTTGGCAAAACTCCCAAAGGCCCAGGAGCAGCTAGCTCGTCGTTTGCGCAAAGGCGAGATTTCACCTGAAGACATTACCCCTGAAATGGTTCAAGCAGAAAGCCTTGCTATGAAAGGTACAAATTCTACCGGCACAGGTCGTATGGAAGATACCGATATGGCTGCCATTGCTAATCAACAGAAAATCGTTAATGATCAATTCAGAGAGATGGCTCCTGCTCTAGAAGAGGCTGCTAAGGCCGCAATGACCTTGACTGCCCAAGCTCTGGACATGTCCCTTGTCTTAAATAAAGCAATTGCGGATGGCAAGCAGATCACTCCTGAAATGGTAAAGCAGCAAATAGATTTCTGGGGCACCGCAGGAAAAACTAGCACCAAGCCTGGCGCAACAAAGGCTAAATAATGTCAAGAGAGAACGTAACCAAAGCATTCGTGTACGAGATCGAAGCCAATTCGGTAGATAGTCATCAAGTGTCTCCGGGCTACGCAATCACATTTGTCCGCTTTGAAAACAGGGACACTTTTAGATTTAAGAACTCAGGAAACCTCGAGACGCGCAAGCCAATTACGGTTGTATCTGATGCTACAGAATTGGCTTTCAGAGATCAAAAATCGTCAAACAATAAGTCTTTTGAGTGTACTCTCCTTGGCGGCGACATCAATTATGAAGCAGCTGTGAATCCAGGAGACTATGTTTTAGTTAACATGGTTGAAAACCATGAGATTGTTCATGACATTGTTCAAGCAGTAAATGACAGCAAAGCAATCAACACAATTAAATTCGGCTTCAAAGGTCTTTTTAGAGTTCAATCAGTTCACAGAACAGTAGCTCAAGACGCTGAGGGAGCAATGCAGCTTTCTTACAGAATTTCTGCGTACACTCACACAGAATTAAATGACGTCATTTACTTTAATCCGTACATGGTCACTCAGGGAGAAAAGGACAACGACGTTCTTTTTTTAACCACAATTTCAGGTGGCTGGAACAATCTGATTGCAGATAAGCAAACCAATTCAGTACAGAACGTTATAAAAGTTTTATTTCAAGCTTTTCTTGGTCGCGGCTTTAATCAGGCAGGCGCCACTCTTAAAGAAGGTTTAAAGAGAACTGAAAATAACTTATATTTACTACCTCCAGGTTTAGGTCCTCTTATGGGTCACCCTAAAGCAAAGTACGCAGCAGACATGACCAACATGTACTTAGGTATCCAACAATACTCTTCTACTGGAGCGAACACGTCTCCAGAAAAGGGTCTCAATCCAATCTACAAGCGGGACGGTACGTTCGTCATGACTGGTCAGCCGCTCAGAGGACATTCCTATGCTCGCCCAGAATATTGGAACCAGATACCAGTTCATCAAATCATTAAGGGTTACCTTAACGACGTAATGAACGAAATGTATACTTGCCTCAAGCCCGACCCAGACACAGGGTCTTTAATGCCGGCTATCGTAATACGCCAAAAGCCTTTTACGACCGAGGCTTTTAGCAAAGACACAAAAGTAACACGCTTCCTTTCTTTGCCAAGGTGGAGAATCAACCCGAACCGCATTGTAAACGGCTACCATATTGGAAAAGATGATGCAGCCAGAATTAACATGGTTCAGATTTTTGGCCGCTCCCAAGCTCTTCAAGGCAATGGGAAATCTGCAGCTACTGACGAACAGATTCTTAAGAAAAACTACGTTGTAGACCGCGAAGATGTGAAAAGAAACGGTCTGCGTCCCTACATTGCAACATCTAATTTTGATTATCCTTCGGATGGAACCTCTGCTCGACTATCCCAAACTCCTTTATGGGCGCAGATAGTCGGTGACTGGGTCATTGGCGGTCAGCAAAAAGTTTCCGGCACAGTAGATATCTCAGGCATCACTGAACCAATTACTAGCGGAGACAACGCGCAAATCGACGGCGTAGTTTTTCACATAGAAGGCGTAACTCACATGATGAGTATTTCTCGAGGAGACGGCAAGATCAGCTTTAGAACCAGCCTTCAGCTTTCTTCAGGCGTAATGTCAGAGGCTTTTGCTAGCCAGGGCAAATACGCAGAGATGAATGAAGTCTCAGGCGACGGTCGTAGACAGTGGATTGCTGATAATGGATTTGAAACTCTCATGCCCATGCCTGGATCTTCGGATACCCAAGACATTGGATCGAGAACAGACGCAGAAAAGAAAGCAAGCTTCAAAGATAACCCTTTCTCTCCAGAGGCCAAGAGTATTAACTCTAAGCCCAAACAACCAGGCAAACCTAAGA
>Ga0163144_10006118_pt1 | contig 26626 bp, 23 predicted proteins | sample OliLak19BULKMAT1_FD_123175 | JGI IMG/M metagenome (GOLD analysis project Ga0163144, IMG submission 123175) | Freshwater microbial mat bacterial communities from Lake Vanda, McMurdo Dry Valleys, Antarctica - Oligotrophic Lake LV.19.BULKMAT1 | ecosystem: Environmental > Aquatic > Freshwater >...
AGCAAAACCAACAGGTGGTAGCAGTGGCAGCAGTGGCAGCAAAACCAACACCCGCTACTCCCACGGCCCCTCCGACCTCTGACCTCCGACCTCTCGTGCTGGGGCTGGCCTTCGCTACAACATAGCGCATCCGCTTCATCTGCTTTGGGCGAAGCCCCATCCGTTGCCACGCCCTTCCGAAGTGAACTGATTAATGGTCCCTCACCGAAGTATGCGACAATGACCGGATGACTGCGCCCAACGCCGAACCCACCCCCAAAATCACCACCGGCCTGATCGAGATCGTCGAGCCGGACTCGCTCGCGGCCGACCTCGGCCTGCGCCCCGGCGACGCGCTGCTGGCCGTCAACGGCCACCCGGTCGAAGACGTGATTGACGTGCAGTTCTACGCCGCCGAAGACGAGGTCGAGCTAGTCTTCCTGCGCCTGGGCGAAACCCTCACCGCGCGCGGCCCGCGCGACTCCGGCCAGCCGCTGGGCCTCACCTTCGCCCACCCCACCTTTGACATAGACATCCGCCGCTGCAACAACCTGTGCCCGTTCTGCTTTGTGCTGCAAACCGCCCCGCGCATGCGGCGCACGCTGTACATCAAAGACGACGACTACCGCTACTCGTTCTTGTTCGGGCACTTCGTTACGCTCACCAACCTGAACGCCCACGACTGGGAGCGCATCGCCGAGCAGCGCCTGTCGCCGCTGTACGTCTCGGTGCACTCCACCGACCTGGAAAACCGCCGGGCTTGCCTGGCTAACCCCACCGCGCCCGATGTGCTGGCGCAACTGCGCTGGCTGGGCGAGCGCGGCATTCAGATGCACACCCAGCTCGTCATCACGCCCGACCTGAACGATGGCCCGTGGCTGGAGCAATCCATCCGCGACCTGGCCGCGCTGTACCCGGCGGTGCAGTCCATCAGCGTGGTGCCGGTTGGGCTGACGCGCCATCACAAGTACGGCCACCGGGCGCACACCCCGGCCGAGGCCGCCGAGGTGCTCGACTCTGTCGCCGCCTGGCAAGCCCAGTTCCGCGCCGAGTTGGGCGTGGGCTTCGTCTACCCCACCGACGAGTGGTTCCTGGTCACTGGCCGCCCGCTGCCGCCGCGCGCCTACTACGACGGCCACGACTTGGCCGAGAACGGCATGGGCATGGTGCGGGCGTTCCTGGATGACTGGAAGAAGGTGAAGCGGGAGATCGCGGGGACTCAGGGGCGGAAGGGGTCTAAGGGGGCTAAAGGGTCTAAGGACAAGGCAGCGCCGGTTCCAATTGACTTGGCGGGGCGGGCGGCGACTTTGGTGACGGCGACGTTGTTTGAGCCGACCTTGCGGGCGACAGCGGCGGCGTTCGACGCGGCGGCGGGCACGCGGTTGGGGGTGGTGGGCGTGCGCAACCTCAAGCTGGGCGACGGCATCACCGTGGCCGGGCTGCTCATGGGCGCGGACGTGATCGCGCAGCTGGCCGAGCGCGACCTGGGCGAGTTCGTGGTGCTGCCGCGCGTGATGTTCGATCACCCGCAGGGCATCAGCCTGGACGACCTCACGCCGCTGCACATCGCGCGGCAGTTGGGGCGGCCGGTCTATCTGGCCGACGCCCTGGGCGACGTGCTCGACGCCTTCACCGGGACCAACCCGCTACGTGTGGACCCGGCCCAGGGCACCATCCCGCTCGAAGTGATGCGCGCCGGCGGCTGGGCCGTCGAAAAGTATCTCTAGCCGCCGGCGGCCAAGGGTGTGTCCGGGATTTAGGGCCGCAGCCGTTTTGGGCCAGCCGCCAAAATTTTCAGAGCGGGGGTGGGCTTGCCCACCCCCGCTCTGAAAATTTTGGTATCGGTCAGATAGATGTTTTCACAAGCACAACTTGCGATGAGAACCCGCCATGACGTTGAACGCCCATCCAATGGCTCTTTCCGAAACGGCCACCATTTGGAAATACACCCGCGGCAAATCGCCGCTTGACGGTCGCGCCCACGTCCGTATAATTCCACCCAAGCCGTTCGGCCGGGGCCAGCGCCCTGGCCCTAGACCGGCATTAAGCCAGAAAGGACGGTGAAACACTCAACACTCCGGGGAAAGAGAGCGCATGGCCTCTCGGGCATTTGCACGCCCAAGAGGTGACGAGGAGGCGGTTCCTGCCATAGGGCAGTGCTAACTGGCAGCCAGCCAGGAACAGCGAGGAATCAGCGGAAGCCGCCGAGGGCCACCACAGCCCTCAACTCTCCCCCTAACAAGCCAGTTCCTATAAACCCCCGGGCGACCGGGGCATAACGGAACCGGCAGTGGCATCCCCTGGAACGATGGGCCGTTTGAGCTTCAAGCGCTGGCACACGTCAGTGCCTTCGCACACACCCGCGCCGTTCCAGGGACAGCGTTTGAACAAGCAGTACACAAGGGCGCGCTCATGCGCCAGGCCGGCGGGCCAGGTTTCGCCGGGCTTGTCTCAACTTAACTTTGACCCAGTTCAAGAGGAGGCACAGACGATGTGCGGCATTGTTGGTTATGTGGGTCCGCGTGACGCGGCACCCCTGATTCTCGAAGGTCTGCGGCGGTTGGAATACCGCGGCTACGACTCGGCCGGCATCGCGGTGGTGGCCGACAACGGCGAGCCAGACGCCGGCCGCCTGGTGGTGCGGCGTGATGTGGGCAAGCTCGGCAACCTGGAACGCCTGCTGGCGGCCCAGCCCATCCACGGCCGCATTGGCATCGGGCACACGCGCTGGGCCACGCACGGCGCGCCCTCGACCCGCAACGCGCACCCCCACCTGGGCATGACCGGCGAGGTGGTGGTGGTGCACAACGGCATCGTGGAAAACTACCTGGCCCTGCGCGCCGAGTTGGCGGCCGAGGGCAGCATCTTCAACTCCGACACCGACACCGAGGTCATCGCCCACTTGGTGGAACGCTATATGGCGAATGGGCTGGACCTGGCCGAGGCGGCGCGGCAGACCTTCGGGCATCTGCAAGGCGCGCATGGCATCGTGGTGCTCAGCTCGCGCGAGCCGGATAAGCTCGTGGCGGCCCGCATCGGCAACGCCGGCGGCGTGACGCTCGGGCTGGGGCAGGGCGAGAACTTCGTCGCCAGCGACATCCCGGCCATCCTCGAGCACACGCGCCAGATCATCTTCCTCGAAAGCCGCCAGATGGCCGTGGTGACGCGCGACGGCGTGCAGGTGCAGACGCTGGCTGGCGCACCCGTGACGCCCGCGGTGCACACCATCGCCTGGGACCCGGTGGCGGCCGAGAAGGGCGAGTATCAGCACTTCATGCAGAAAGAAATCTTTGAGCAGGCCCGCGCCATCACCGACACCATTCGCGGCCGGGCCGACTTTGAGGCCGGCACCGTGCGCTTGCCAGAGCTGAACCTGACGCCGGAGTTGGCCCAGCGGCTGCAAAAAATGTTCATCGTGGCCTGCGGCACGTCGTGGTACTCGGGCCAGGTGGGCAAGCTGCTGATCGAGGCGCTCGCCAAGCTGCCGGTGGAGGTAGACATCGCCTCCGAGTTTCGCTACCGCGACCCGCTGGTGGGGCCAGACATGGCCGTGCTGGCGATCACTCAATCCGGCGAGACGGTGGACACGCTGGCCGCGCTGGAGGAAGCGCGCCACAAGGGGGCGGTGCTGTGGAGCATCGTCAACGCCATCGGCTCGCAGGCCATGCGCGTCTCGGACGGCACCATCACCATGCAGGCCGGGCCGGAAATCTGCGTGGCCTCGACCAAAGCCTTCACCACTTCGATTGTGGATCAGTACCTGCTGGCCTGCCTGCTGGGCGAACTGCGCGGCACGCTGACCGGCGCGGCGCGGCGGGCGGCCGTCAACGACCTGGCGCGCCTGCCCGACCTGGTGGGCCGGGCGTTGGAGCACGCCGCCGAAGTGGAAGTGGTGGCGCGCGAGTTGATGCACACCCAGCACTTTCTGTACCTGGGCCGGGGGCTGAACGTGCCCATCGCCTACGAGGGCGCGCTCAAGCTCAAGGAGCTGTCGTACATCCATGCTGAGGGCTATGCCGGCGGCGAGATGAAGCACGGCCCCATCGCGCTGATTGACCGCGAGATGCCGGTGCTGGCGATTGCGACGCGCGACCGGGTCTACGACAAGATGATCAGCCAGATCGAGCAGGCCAAGGCGCGCGGCGGCCTGGTGGTGGCGGTGGCGACCGAGGGCGATGACGCCATCGCCAGCAAAGCCGACCGGGTGTTGTGGGTGCCGGCCGCGCCGGCGCTGCTGCAGCCGGTGGTCAACGTCATCCCGCTGCAACTGCTGGCCTACCACATCGCCGTCCTGCGCGGCTGCGACGTGGATCAGCCCCGCAACCTGGCCAAGAGCGTCACGGTGGAGTAGGGCGGGGATGTAGACCAGCGTTGTTAACGCGGCCGGGGCGTTCACTGGAACGCCCCGGCCGCGATGTTCTTAGCCACACAACTCTATGGCAGCCGAACCGCCTACAACTCCAACTCGCCGGTGTCGTGGATGAGGGCGTAGCCGAACGAGGGGTGAAAGCTCTCACAGGCCGGGCATTGCAGCGCGGCCGGGTTGGCGACCGTTTCCAGCAGGTCGAGCGCCAGCACCGGGTGGCCGCGCACCGCCGCCAGCGTGCCGCACAACAGCCGCAGGTCGGCCGCGTTCCCGGGCAGCCGCAGGCCCTCTAGCGCCAGGTCGGCCGTGCGCTGCAGGGCGGCTTCGTAATCGGGCAGCAGGTCGGGCGGCACCGGCGCGGCGGCGTGCCGGTGGGCCAGCGCCGCGATCCGGCCGATCAGGCCCAGCAAGTAGGCCCGTTCCGACATCGGCTGGCCGGCCGCCGCCTCCACCAAGTGTGGCAGGGCGGCATACGAGGCCGTGTACACATCGTATTGGAAGCAGACGTATTCAGTGATGGCGTGCGTCAGGGCGGTGGCTTGCTCGGGGGTGGCCGCTTGGCCCAGGCTGCGCAGCAGGCCCGGCAGATCGCCGGCATAACCGTGGGCGGTCAGCACCTCCCACTGAACATCGTCGAGGTTCAACATAGGCGCCTGGTAGTTCCTGTATAGGCCGAGTGCGCAAAGTATAACCCGAGTCGGCGCGGCGGCCAATCGCGGCTGGGCGGCCTGTGTGCGTTTCGGCAGGAATGGCGGGGAGATGCCCCGCTGGGCCGCTGTCAGTGAATCACTGACAGCGCGCCGAGAACGCGGCTGACAGCGGAATCAGCGGGCCACGAATTACAGGCGGCGGGGCGGCCGTGTACAATTGATAGGCAGACCGATCTGTCCCTATTCGGCGTGTCTAACGCCGCCACTATCCCTATCGAAGAGGCCCCATGAGCAACCAAGCCGCCGAGGGCAACCCGGAAGTCGTGGCCGACAAGCCCGTGCCGCGCTTCAAACGCGTGCACATCATCGTCAACCCGGCCTCCGGCCAGGACCGCCCGGTGTTGAGCATCCTCAACGACGCCTTTCGCGACACCGGGGTTGAGTGGGAAGTGCTGGTGACCAAAGACTCGGGCGATGGCCGGCGCTACGCCGAGGCGGCGCTGGCGGCCGGTGTAGACGCCGTGGCCGTCTATGGCGGCGACGGCACGGTGGGCGAGGTGGCCGGCGCGCTGGCCGGCACCGACGTGCCGCTGGCGATCTTTCCGGGCGGCACCGCCAATGTCATGTCGGTTGAACTCGGCATCCCCAGCGACCTGAGCGCGGCCTGTGCGCTCGTCAGCCACGGCACCGGCGTGGTGCGCGCCATTGACGTCGGCCGCATGGGCGATCAAAACCAATATTTTATGACCCGGCTGGGCATGGGCCTGGAGGCCAACATCATCCAGCAGACCGACCGCGCCCAGAAAGATCGCATGGGCTGGCTGGCCTACGCCCTCAACGGCCTGCGCGAACTGGCTAACCCCCAGGCGTCGGAGTACCATATTGTCCTCGACGGCGAGGTAATTGAAACCGAGGGGCTGGTGTGCATGGTGGCGAACTCAGGCATCATCTCGCCCAACTCGGGCCTCCCCGGCGCCGGCACCTTGAGCTTTGCGCCCAACGTCAGCATCAGCGACGGCGTGCTGGATGTGCTGGTCATTCGCAGCGGCGACCTGCCCTCGCTGCTGTCGGTCGCGGCCAGCATCATGGCCGGCAACGAAGACGCGGCCCGGCTGCTGCACTGGCAGGGGCGCAGCGTCAGCATCGTGGCGACGCCGCCGCAGACGATTCAGCTTGATGGCGAACTGGTGGGCGAGACTCCGGTGAGCGCCAGCATTGCGCCGGGGGCCCTCAAGGTGATCGTGCCGGCCCGCGCCGAGTTGCCCGCCGCCCTCCCCGCCGCCGTAGACGCAGTGGCGGCCGGCTTATGACGCAAAATCGCAAGGGCCAGAAGAAAACCGAACCAACGCCGGCCCCCGGCCCCGCCCAACCCACGGGCCAGGCCGCGCCGGTAGTCGCGACCCCGGCTCAGGCGTTGGCCCAGGCCCTGGCCGATACGCCCGCCGCGCCGTGGAACCGGCCCGCGCCCGCGCAACAAGCCGCCGCCCAACCCGTCAAAGACGCGCTGACGGAAGCCCTGGCCGCGATTGAGTCGTCGGCCGACGCCGAAAGCGTGCTTGATAAGTTGGAGTCCGCCGCCGGCAGCACGCTCGCCGCGGCCATCGCCGACGGCGCGCCGCCCGCCAAGAGCGTGGGCGAGGCGGCGGACGAGGTCAAACGCGCGGCGGCGCAGGCTCCCGGCCGGCAGCAGGCGGCCGACGTGCTGGCCGAGACGGCGCGGGCGGTAGAGACGACGCACGGCCCGGCGCGCGCGGCGCTGGCCCAGGCCGCGCAGGAAACCCTCAACCCCGAACGGCAGGACTTCTCTAGCCTCCCGGCCCACGGCTACGCGCGGCGGCGGGCGCTGCTGCGCCAGGCGCTGCTGCACCGGCTCAAGCCGGCCAACGCCCTAGATGCCAACCTGTTTATTCAGATCAATCATCTGCCGCACAACCGCGTGAGCAACGGCTTCTTTCACTTCTTGACGTTTGTCTTCAACGGCGGCGGCGGGTGGTATGCGCTGCTGGGCGCGGCGGCCCTGGTGAACCGCAAGTGGGAGTGGAAGGTGGTGCGCACAGCGGTCGTGCCGCTGATCGTGAGCACCGCCATCGTGGAGTTTCCGGTCAAGGCGTTCTTTCGCCGCCGCCGGCCCTTTATTGAAATCGTGCGCGCGATTGTGGTCGGCAAGAAGCCCGGCACCTGGTCGTTCCCCTCCGGTCACTCGGCCTCGGCCTTTGCCGGCGCGTACCTGCTCCGCCAGAACTTTCCCTCGCTCTCGCCCATGTTCTACGCCCTGGCCGGGCTAGTGGCCTTCTCGCGCATCTACCTCGGCGCCCACTACCCCGGCGATGTCGTCATCGGCTCGGTGCTCGGCCATGCCCTGGCGCAGGGCTTTCACCGGCTGCTGGGCGGGAAGAGGAAGAAGTAGCGGGCGAGGCGAGGGCCGGGGGACTCGGGGGATGCTGCGCTAGGACTCGGGGGACTCAGAAGCCAAAGGGTCTACGGGGTCTAAAGAGTTTTAGCGCGCGGTAGGATAGTCCGTCGGTCGGTGGGGAGCGAGCGCTGGGCGTTAAATTGACCGCCCCTACTTCTTATCCGAGACTGGCAGGAGCCATCACGCTAGTCAATGCTTAGGCAACTGCTCTAGACCTTTGAACCGTACTTCCTACTCGCTGCCTCCGCTTCACCTTTTTCTCTTTCTCTCTCTTTTTCTTTGCCTTGCTCCCTTCGCTTCTCGCCCTACCACACCACCAGCTTCCATATCTCCGGCTGCAGCGTGCCGATCTCGGCGTAGATCGTCACCGACTGCTTGACGTGCTGCAATGCCGCCTCGGCCTGGCCGCTGGCGTGCAGCAGATCGGCCAGGTTGCTGTGCAGTGCGGCTTCGCGGTGGCGGTCGCCCTGCGCCTTACACAATGCCAGCGCCTGCTCTAGCAAGCGCACCGCCGGCTCATACGCCTCCGCCTCGCCATAGGCCAGCGCCAGGTTGTTGAGCGCCGCCACGCGGATGGCCGGGTCGCCCAACGCCTCGGCCAGCGCCAGGCTGCGTTCCAGGTGGGCGCGGGCGGCGGCGGCTTCGTTCTGCGCGCCCGCCAGGATGCCGAGCAGGTTGTGCACCTGCGCCAGCGCGCGCCGGTCGCTGGCGGCCTCGGCCAGTTCTAGCGCCTGGTGCGCGAGCTGTTGGGCGCGGAGCGTGTCGCCGCGCTGGTGGGCCGTCAGGCTCCAATCGGCGCATAGGCGGGCGCGCGTCCCGGCCGGCGCGTCGCCGCCCAGCCCGTTCAGCGCCGCCTGAAAGTGACTCTCGGCCAGCGCCCACTCGCCCTGCCGGTGATAGACACTGCCCAGCTTGTGCTCCAGCGCGCCTAGCTCGGCGGGCGCGCTCACGGCGGCGGCCTGCTCATAGCTGGTCAGCGCCGCCTCGTACAAGCCCGAGAGCGTCAGCAAATCGCCGATGGCGGCGTGCAGCGGCGCGGCGGCCGGGTGCCCCAGCGCCAGCGCCGCCCGAAAGTGCGTCAGCGCCTCGGCATTGGCAAACAACGCCCGCGCATGTTCCCCCGCCAACTGATAATATTCGGCGGCCTCGGCCTCGCGCCCGGCCTGCTGGTAGTGCTGCGCGATTTGGCCGGCAGAAGCCTGTCCGGCCGCCTGCCCGGCCGGTGAGCGCCGCCCGCGCGCCCCCAGCGCCTCGGCCACGCGCCGATGCAGCAGGCGGCGGCGGGCCAGGCTAGTCTCGTCGTACACCAGCGTGCGCAGCTTCTCGTGGGTGAAGTCGTAGGCTGGGCCGCCGCCCCCCGGCGCGCCGGCTAGCTCGTTCACCAGCCCGGCCGCCATCAGCGCCTCCAGGCCGCCCACCGTTTCGTCGTCGCTGCGGCCACTGGCGGCGTGCAGCGCGTCAAAGTCAAATGACCGGCCGATCACGGCGGCCGTGCTCAATAACTGCCAGCCGGTGTCATCCACCCGCGCCAGCCGCGCTTGCAGCAGGTTGCGCACGCCGCCCGGCAGCGACCAATCGGCCCCGGCGCTCGGTCCGGCCTCGCCCAGCCCGGTCAGATATTCCACCACAAAGAACGGCAGCCCCTCCGTCTCGCGGTACAGCCGCTCCACTAATTCCGGCGCGGGGGTGGTTGGCCAGGCCCGCTGCATCAACTCGGCTACGGCCGGCTGGCTCAAGCGGCCCAGTGGCAAATAGGTCGTCAGGCCGGCGCGCTGGGCCTCGGCCAGCAGTTGGCGCAGCCGGTGCCCGGCCGGCACCTCCTCGCCGCGCCACGTCACCACCAGGCACAGCGGCTGCCCGCGCCAGCGCCGCACCAGATACGTGAGCAGGTCGAGCGAGGCCTCGTCAATCCAGTGGGCATCGTCCAGCAGCAGCACCCCGGGCGGGCCGCCGGGGCGGGCCGGGGCCAGGGCGGCCAGCAGCACCTGGCGCACGCTCTCAAAGAAGCGGCTCTGCGCGCCGGGGCCGTCCAGCGCGGGCGGTGGGTCGGCCGGGCGCAGCGCTTGCAGCTCCGGCAGCAGGCGGGCCGCGTCGCTTACCCAATGCGGCGCGAGGTGGGCGGTCCAGGCGGGCATCTCGCCGGCCGGGCCGAGGGCCGTGCGCAGCCCCTCCACAAACGGGCCAAAGGCCAGGCTGGCCTCGCCCGCGTAGCAGCGCGTGAGCATCACCTGCCCGTCCTGGCTGCGCACCCTTTGCAGCAGCGTTTCGGCCAGCCGCGTCTTGCCGATGCCGGCCTCGCCCTCCAACACCACCAGCCGCCCATCGGTGCCCGCGCCGGCGTAGGCGGCCAGCAGCGCCTGCCACTCGGCAGCCCGGCCCACTAGCGGCAAGCCGGCCGCCGGAGGCAGGGGGGCCGGGCTGGCGGGGGCCGCCGGCTCGGCCAGCGCCGCCGAGGGGGTGGGCGGCTCCGGCGGGTGGTTCTCACGGATGGCCTCGTACAGCCGCGTGGTCTCGTCCAGCGGGGCGACGCCCAACTCCTGGTCGAGCACGCGCACGCACTCGCGGTACTGGCGCAGGGCCGCCGCGCGCTGGCTGGCCCAGGCGTAGAGCAGCATCAACTGGCGGTGGGCCGGCTCGTGCAGCGGGTCGAGCGCCAGCCAGCGGCGGGCATACCCAATCGCCCGTTCGCGCGCGTCGGCCGCGGGGTCGGCGCTCAAGCCACTCCCACTCACCAGGCGCTCCAGCGCGCTCGCCAGCATCCGCCGCAGCCCCTCGGCCTGAAAGAACTGCCAATCATCAAAGGCCGGGCTGTCGCGCAGGCTGAAGCCGGTCATAAAGTCGTCGTGATAGAGCGCCACCGCCTCGGCCAGCGGTGGCAGGCAGCGGGCGCACACCGCCGTCGCCGGGTGGCCGTGCGTGCGGCCCTCGGCCAGCCGCGCCTCGAACTCGTCCACGTCAATGCGCACGGTGGCGTCGCGTTCTAGGGCCACCGTCTCGCGCTCGATCCGCAGCCAGTGGCCGCCCAACGCCTTGTTCAGCGCCGAGAGCGTGCGCCGCAGCGCGCCGTGCGCCCGGGCCTGATCCACGTCCGGCCAGAACAACGCGGCCAGGCCCTCGCGGCCATGCGCCGCGCCGGGGTCGGCCAGCGCCAGGTACGCCAGCAGCGCGATGGCCTTGCGGGTGTCTACTTCAATCGGCGCGCCGTCGCGCTCAACGCGTGGGGAGCCTAGCAGCGCCAGGGTTAGGTGGGGCACAGTCTCTCCTGCCAATGGAATGGGCGCATTCTACTCGAAAAACATCCAGCCGCCGTAACGCCCGCCGTAACGATTGCTGGATGCCTGCGCCATATGCTCACATTGGCGCGCAGGAGGCGCCCGCTATGAAGACCCAAAGCTGGCCGCAATCGAAGCAAACCTGGGGCGATGCCGCCGTGGATGGCCTGTTGGCCGGGGTGATCGGCGGCCTGGTGATGGCCGTTTACGTCTTGGCCGTCGGCCTGTCGGCCGGGCAGACCTGGCAGACGGTGCTGGCGCAGTTCGACCCCGGCGCGACGCCCGTGCCCCTGACCGGGGCGCTCACCCACCTGGCCGTGGCCGGGGTGTACGGCGCGCTGTTTGGCGTCGGCTGGCGGCTGCTGCACCGCTCGGCGCCGCGCCTGCCGGCCGTGGCCGCCGGGTTGGTCTTCGGCCTGGGCCTGTGGGCGCTGGCGGTGCTGGTCACAAGCAGCCGCCCATCGGGCGAGTGGCTGCGGGCGCTGCCGGCCGTGCACCTGGCGCTGGCCCACCTGCTGTATGGGGTGGTATTAGGAGTAGCCATTCAGCGGCTATACCGATAAATTTGTGCTATCCTTGTCGGTGAAACCTGGCGCAATCAAATTCAATGGGTGGAGGAGGCGCGATGGAGCGCTATAACGCAGTGGTTATCGGCAGCGGGCCGGCCGGGCACACCTGTGCCGTGCGGCTCTCGCAACTGGGGGCGCGCGTGGCCGTGGTCGAGCGCGACTACGTCGGCGGCATCTGCACCAACTGGGGCTGCACCCCCAGCAAGTCTATGATCGAGTCGGCCAAGATCGCCCGCATCGTGCGCGAGAGTGGCCGCTACGGCGTCAACGTCTCGAACTTCACCGTAGACTTCAAGGCCGTGGCCCAGCGCCGCGACGAGGTTATTCGCGCCTCGCGCATGGATGTGCTGGCGCTGCTGGAACACCACCACGTCGAAATCTACCAGGGCGAGGCCCACGTGCTCACGCCCGGCCAGGTGCAAATTCGGCGCGGCAAGCTCGACCTAGACGGCCGCGTGATGCACTACACCGGCCGGAACGAAGACATCGCCGCCGACCACATCGTGTTGGCGACCGGCTCCACCCCGGCCCTGCCCGACTTCGTGCAGCCCAACGACCCGTTTGTCGTCAGCAGCAACCGCCTGATCACCATCGGCGAGTTGCCGCGCCGCCTGACCATCGTCGGCGGCGGCGTCATCGGCCTGGAATTTGCCACCATCTTCTCCAACCTGGGCAGCCAGGTGACGGTGATTGAGTACCGCGACCATGTGCTCAACGGCATGGATCCCGAAATCTCGCTCGCCATCGTGGCCGAGATGCAGGCCGTGGGTGTGCGCATCCTCACCTATCACCGGGTCTTTTCGGTCGCGGCCGGTATGGTCTACGTCGAAGACCGCGCCACTAACGAGGCGTTCGAAATCCCCTCGGACGCCGTGCTGATCGCCACCGGCCGCCAGCCCGTCATCGAAAAGACCATGTTCGACCGGCTGGGCATCGCCTACGACGCGCGCGGCATCGGCGTGGACGACTACCTGCGCACCAACGTGCCCGGCGTGTGGGCCATCGGCGATGCCACCGGCAAGTCCATCCTGGCCCATGTGGGCATGCAGCAGGGCATCGTGGCGGCCGAGAACATCATGGAAGCCCCCGGCGACGCGCTGCGCCAGATGGATTACAGTGTCATCCCGGCCGTGGTCTACTCCATCCCCGAGATCGTAGGCGTGGGCGAAATCCCCACTGACCTGGAAGACGTGGACGTGTTCAAGGTGCCGTTCTCGGCCAACCTGCGGGCGAACATCGAGGCCTACGACAGCGGCTTCATGAAGATTTGGGTCAAGAACAGCCGCGTGCTGGCGGCCCAGGCCATCGGCCACAACGTCTCGGAGATCATGCAGGAGCTGGCGAACATGATCGCCCTCAAGACCCCGCTGGCCGACGTGGCCCGGATCATTCACGCCCACCCCACCTATTCGGAAATTACGCGCTCGGTGCTCGAACTGGCCCTGGGCCGTGCAGTGGACTTTGTGCCGACCGAGCCGTAACGCTTGTCGTAACGATTACGGAACGCCGACCGCCTACAGTAGGGTCAAGATGACAACCTTCCTCCGCAATCTCTGGCAGAATTTGATGGGCGGCGGCCGGCGCGAGACGCCCGAAGTCGCGGCGCTGGTCACCGACCGGCCCCGCCACGCGCCCGGCCCGGCAGTAGATATCGCCCCCAATGACCCGATCGTGGCCTATTTTCAGACCGCCTCCGGCGCGGTTGAGATTGACAAGCTCGAGCTCAACTCGCCCGGTCTGCGCGCCCTGAAGACCGCCGGCGTCAAGCTGGCCGTGCCGCTGGTGAGCCAGGGCGAGCTGATTGGGCTGCTGAACCTCGGCCCACGCCTGAGCGAGCAAGACTACTCGGCCGACGACCGGGCGCTCCTCAGCAACCTGGCGACCCAGGCCGGCCCGGCCGTGCGCGTGGCCCAGTTGGTGCGCCAGCAGCAGATCGAAGCCCAGGCGCGCGAGCGGTTGGAGGAGCAACTACGTGTTGCTCGCCTGATCCAGCAGACCTTGCTGCCGAAGTCTATGCCCGACCTGCCCGGTTGGAGCATTTCCGGCTACTACCAGCCGGCCCGCGCGGTGGGCGGCGACTTCTACGACTTCCTCTACCTGGCCGACGGCCGCCTGGGCCTGGTCATCGGCGACGTGACCGACAAGGGCGTGCCCGCCGCGCTGGTGATGGCGACCACGCGCGCGATTATCCGCGGCACGGCGGTGCAGTTCGACCGCCCCGGCCTGGTGCTGGAGCGCGCCAACGAGCTGCTGGTGCCCGACATCCCGCGCAACATGTTCGTGACCTGCCTGTATGCCATCCTCGACCCAGCCACCGGGCGGCTGGTCTACGCCAACGCCGGGCACGATTTGCCCTACCGCCATCACGCCACCGGCGCGGACGAGCTGCGCGCCACCGGCATGCCGCTGGGCCTGCTGCCCGGCATGGGCTACGAAGAGCGCGAGACGATGGTGCGCCCCGGCGAAATCGTCGCCTTCTACACCGACGGCCTGGTGGAAGCCCACAACCCCACCCGTGACATGTTCAGCTTTGGCCGCCTGCAAAAGTTGATGGCCGCCTACGCCGGCACCGGCGCGGCGCTGGTCCAGTTCCTGCTCAATGAGCTGACCGCCTTTACCGGCCCGGACTGGGAGCAGGAAGACGACGTGACGCTGGTGACGCTGGAGCGCGCGGCCACGCCCCCGGTTGACCCAGACGTCGCTACCAAGTGGGAGACGCTGGCGACCTTTTCGTGGTCGAGCGAGCCTGGCAACGAGCGGCTGGCGATGGCCCAGGTGGCCGAAGTGGTCACCGCCGAACACCTGTCGCCCGCCCGCCTGGAACGCCTGAAGACCGGCGTGGCCGAAGCTACCATGAATGCGATGGAGCACGGCAACAAGTTCCAGCCCGAAGTGCCGGTAGACTTTGTGGTGCTGGCCTCGCCCCGCGCGCTGGCCGTGCGCATCACCGACTACGGCGGCGGGCAGGCCATCCCCGAGGCGCAGACGCCCGATATCGAGGCCAAGTTGGCCGGTGAGCAAACGCCGCGCGGCTGGGGGTTGTTCCTAATTGAGAAGATGGTGGACGAGGTGCGCGTAACCGCCGGGGCCGGCACGCACACCATCGAGCTGATCATGTATCGCGAAGGAGAGACACATGGCAACCAAGGCGCTTGAAGCGGCTGTGCGCCAGCAAGGCAGGACCGCGGTGATTGATCTGCGCGGCGATATTGACTCATTCGGCGAAGTGGCCCTCAACGCGGCCTATGCCGAAGCCGAGCGGCGCGACGCGCCGGCGGTGCTGCTCAACTTTGCCCAGGTCGAATATATTAACAGCACCGGCATCGCCCTGATCGTGGCGCTCCTGGCGCGCGCCCGCAAGTCGGGCCGCCGGCTGCTGACCACCGGCCTGAGCAGCCACTACGTCGAGATTTTCACCATCACCCGCCTCGCCGATTTCATGCACATCTATCCCGATGAGGCCGCGGCCCTGGCCCAGGCCTAGCCGCCCCGACCGCGCCCCGCCGCCCATAAGGAGCCAGCATGACCAAGCCGATTGCCACCATGACCCAGCGTTCGGTATCCGACGCCATTAGCGTGATTGATGTGCGCGGTGAAGTGACCGCCGCCGCCGAAGCCGCGCTGATGGAGGCCTACACCGGGGCCGGCCCGCACACACGCGCTATCATCCTGAACTTCAGCGGCCTGGAATACATGAACAGCAGCGGCATCGGCCTGCTGGTGACGCTGCTCATCCGCGTCAATCGCCAGAAGCAGCGGCTGCTGGCCTGCGGCCTGAGCGACCACTACCGCCAAATTTTCGGCCTGACGCGGCTGGATGAGGCCATTGGCATTCACACGGATGAGGCCGCCGCCCTCGCGGCGGCCGGCTAGGGCGGGGGGCACGCGAGGTAGACCATGAGCGTTGATTCATCCGACCCGAACAATCAGCAGCGCAACCGCGACAACTGGGCCGCGCCGATTCACCGCCTCAAGGTCTCGGAGGTGCCCACCGGGGCCACCAACCTCAACGTAGACGGCCGTGAGGTGGTCAGCCCGATGCAGGGCTTCGGCCCGCTGTGGCAGAAGACCTACCGCGTGCGGCTCACCGGCCTGGCCGCCACCCCGGTCGAGGTCATGCGCGTCTGGAAAGAAAACTTCCCCACGTTCCAGCCGCCCGAAAACCAGTTCTACCCGCCGCTGGTGGGCGTCAAGCCGGGCGAGGTGCTGTTCATCAGCGCCACCGTGCCGGCCTTCCCCGGCCTAAAGCTGGGCATCCCCGTCTCGGCCGGCGTGATGGTGCTCTACGCCGACGACGAGATGTTCACGGTGATGACGCCCGCCGGCTTCCCCGAGGCGGGCTGGAACACCTTTAGCGCCTTCGACGACGACGGCACGACCGTCATCCAGGTGCAGTCCATGGCGCGCACCAACGACCCGATCTACGAGCTGGGCTTTCGGTTCATGGGCGGGGCCAAGCAGCAGGAAAAGATTTGGGGCTATGTGCTCACCCATGTCGCCGCCCACTTCGGCGTCACCGGCGAGGTGCAGGTGAAGCTCGACTGCCTCGACCCGTCTTTGCAGTGGCGGCAGAGCACCAACGTCTGGCACAACGCGATTATTCGCACCACCTTGTACCAACTGGGCGCGCCCTTCCGCTGGGTGGCCGCCAAGTTCAAGCGCTCGGCCTAGGCCGCGATGCCGAAGGCTTATGACGCCGTCGTGGTGGGGGCCGGCCCCAATGGCCTGGCCGCCGCCATCGTGCTGGCGCAGGCCGGGCGCTCGGTGCTGGTGCGCGAGGCCCACAGCACCGTGGGCGGCGGCGCACGCTCGGCCGCGCTAACCCTGCCCGGCTACCTCCACGACGTTTGCTCCGCGATTCACCCGCTCTCGCGCGTCTCGCCCTTTTTTCGCACGCTTGATCTCGCCCAGCACGGCCTGGAATGGATTGACCCACCGGCCGCGTTCGCCCACCCGCTCGACGACGGCCCGGCCGTGATCGTCGAGCGCTCGGTCGAGGCCACCGCCGCCACGCTCGGCCGCGACGCCGCCGCCTACCAGCGCCTGATGCAGCCCTTTGTCAATCACTGGCAAGAGATGGCCCCCGACCTACTCGGCCCGTTGCCGCTGCCCCCGCGCCACCCGCTGCTGCTGGCGATCTTTGGCCTGGGGGCGGTCTGGCCGGCCGAGTGGGTAGCCCAAGTGAGCTTTCGCGGACAGCGCGCGCGGGGCCTGTTCGCCGGCTGCGCGGCCCACTCCATGCTGCCGCTCAATTCACTGCTGACGGCCGCCGTCGGCATCATGATCGGCGCCAGCGGCCACGCCGTGGGCTGGCCGTTGGCGCGCGGCGGCTCGCAGATGATCGCCGACGCGCTGGCCGCGCTGCTGCGCTCGCTGGGCGGCGAGATCGAAACCGACGCGCCCGTCAACAATATTGACGAGCTGCCGCCAGCCCGGCATGTGCTGTTCGACCTCACGCCGCGCCAATTGATCAAACTGGCCGGCCACAAGCTGCCACCCAGCTACGTGCGCCGCCTCGAAGGCTATCGCTACGGGGTGGGCGTCTTTAAGATGGACTGGGCGCTTGACGGCCCGATCCCGTGGAAGGACCCCGCCTGCCAGCGCGTCGCCACGCTGCACCTGGGCGGCTCGCTGGACGAGATCGCTGCCGGCGAGCAGGCGGTCTGGCGCGGCCGGCACCCCGACCGGCCGTTTGTGCTGCTGGCGCAGGCCGCGCCCTTCGACCCCAGCCGCGCCCCGGCCGGCAAGCACACCGGGTGGGCCTACTGCCATGTGCCCCACGGCTCCACTGTGGACATGAGCGAGCAGATCACCAACCAGATCGAGCGCTTCGCCCCCGGCTTCCGCGACCGCATCCTGGCGGTCAGCACGCGCGACGCGGCGGCGGTCGAGGCCTACAACCCCAACTACATCGGCGGCGACATCAACGGCGGCGTGCAGGACTGGCGGCAGTTTTTCACCCGCCCGGTGGCGCGCGCCGTGCCCTATTCCACGCCCAACCCGCACATCTACCTGTGCTCGTCCTCCACCCCGCCCGGCGGCGGCGTGCATGGCATGTGCGGCTACCACGCCGCCAAAGCCGTGCTGCGCGCCAGCCGTTAGCGCCCGGCCTTTCCGCCCGCCTACACCGCCTTCAGCTGGGCATCGAGCGCCGAGAAGCGGTTGGGGCCGCGCTGCGTGCCGAGCGCCAGCTCCAGCGCGCGGCGCGAGCCGACCAGCACGCACAGCTTGCGCGCCCGCGTGACGGCCGTATACAGCAGTTGCCGGTAGAGCATGATGGCGTGCTCGGTCAGCAGCGGGATCACCACCGCCGGGTACTCTGACCCCTGCGCCTTGTGGATGCTGATGGCGTAGGCGTGTACCAGGTCGTCAGTCTCCAGCCAGTCGTACCTGACCGTGCGCCCGTCGCAGTCCAGCACTAACTCCTGGTCGGCCTCGTCAATGCCGATCACCACGCCAATGTCCCCGTTTGAGACTTCGCGGTCATAGTCGTTGCGCGTAATCATCTACTTGTCGCCCACCCGGAAGGTGCAACCCGGCCGCCAGCCGCTCGCCCGAGTCGCGCGGCAGACCGGCCTCGGCCGCGCTGTGGTCGGCGGTCTTAAAGCCCACGCCGCGCACCTCGGTCAGCCGGTAGGGGTGGGTCTGCACGATCTGCCCCGCCGCTGGGCCAAGCGCGCGGCAGATTTTCAGCGCCAGGGTGGGGGGCAGCCCTTGCCCTTGCAGAAAGGCCATCAGCCGCGTCACGGCCGCCAGCCCCGACACCAGCACGTCGTGCAGCACCGCGCCGATGCCGGGCACCGCGCGCAGCCGCTCCGGCTCGTTCTCAATGATGTCGAACGTGTCTTCGCCAAAGGTCTGCACAATCGCGCTCGCCAGCGCCGGGCCGATGCCGCGCACCAGCCCGGAGGCCAGGTAGGCTTGCATGCCCACCAGCGTGGTCGGCAGTCGCACCTTCCACTGGTTGGCCCGAAACTGCCGCCCGTGCATCGGGTGCTCCCTCCACTCGCCCAACACCCACAGTTGCTGGCCGACCTCGACCGTGGTGAAGTCGCCGACTACGGTAATGAGCTTGGGTAGGTTGTCGTTCTCGATAAAGCTGGCTTGCGTGGCGGAGGTAGTGCCGGCCGCATCGCCCGCGCCGGCCGTGGCGGTGAACGCGCCGGCGGTGCTCGGCTCGGCGGGGAGCGCGGGGGCGGCCCGCACGCGCAGGTGTTGGTCAGGCGCGAGGCGTAAAACGGTGTAGGTGGACTCCGCGTTGCGGAAGACTAGCCGGGTGACACTGCCGGTGATTTGTTCCATGCCAATGCCGTTTTCTAAGGGCGCTTATGAGGTTCAGCGCCATAACTCGCGGTGCCCGTCACAGCGGACGCGAGGCCAGGTAAGTGTGTGGGATGGATGGATAGATGGGAAATGGCGTAAAGGGCCGCGCCGGGCAGATGTCCCGGCGCGGCCCCGCAGCCGGCGGCCTAGCCCAGTTCGGGCGCGGCCGTTTCGAGTTCGTGGTCGTCGAAGGTCTCTTCCGCGCCGGGGCGATCCCAGGCGGCCGACCACTCGGCGGCGTCGTGGTACTGCTGCTGCAAGTCTTGCAGCTTGTCGCGGCCGACGTAAATCTTGGTCAGGTGGTCTTCGCCGATCACGGCCGGCAGCTCGAGCACCGGCGGCGTGATGATGCTCTCCTGCCCCTTCTGGCCGACCTTGACGTGCGGGCCCGGGGCCAGGCGCAGGTAGAAGGCGAAGCGCGGGAATTTGTTTTGGCCGTTGGCCGCCACGCTGGTCACGCCGCCTCGCTCGCGCGTGACGCGATAGGCCGCCTCCTGCACCTTCTGTGCAAACTCGCGCAACAGGCGCTCGAACTCTTGCGAGGCCTTGCCCTTGAAGGTGACGACGATGGGCTGGTCGAAGCCATGCACCCCGCACAGCGCCTGCACGTGGCCGCGCATGCCGCTGTCGGCCTGGTAGCCCGAGCGCGGGTAGTGGGTGGTGACGCCGTTGTAGACGACGAACCAGCGGAAGCGCGTGCGGATGACGGCCAGGCGCGGCTTCTGCGCCGCCAGCACCGCCTCCGACTTGCCGCTCGAAAACGCGACGGTCGTGCGCGTCCAGCCGGGGGCGGGGGCCATGGTGTCGTCCAGGTACTTGCCGGGCAGGATAATGCCGCCGGTGTGGGCCACCCCGCCGGCGGCGGCCAGCTTGGGGTCGCCGTGCAGCCACTGCGCCACGGGATAAGCCGGCCCCGAAGCCTCGATGGTGCTCTGGTCAACAATATCCAAATCGTCGAGGAAGTGGGTGGTCATCTTAGTCTCCAGGTAAACGGTTAACGAGTGAACAGGCGCAGAAGGTAGTTGGGGGTTGGCCTACACACCGGGAGAAATCGCGTAATGAAACGCTTGTTCTTAGAACATTTATACTACAGACTGGAGTTGATGGCAAGAGGCAGTTTAGGCGGCAAAGGCCGGGGATTCGGGGGAGGCTGCGCTAGGGACTCGGGGGACTCAGGGGAAAACCATTGGCCACGAATCGCTTCGCGCGAATGGGGCGGTGGGAGCTAAAGGTGGCCGGCAGGGGCGCGTGGCCGGCGTGGCGGCACAAAGCTTTCTGCCGACTGCCGAGTGCCGACTGCCTGCGCTGCCCTCCCACCTCTCACCTCCCGCTTGCAAAGTGGGCCGGGCTGAATAAAATGAGCAGTCGATCCTATTCGCGCTCATTCTAGAAAGGAACATACCCATGCCGTTGCCGAGCCCGTCTTTCGATTTGGCGAACAAGAACGCAGAGTTGCAGGTGCTGATGCGCCCCTACATGCTCAAGGCGCTCACCGGAGAGAACTTCGACTTCTACTTTTCCAAGGAAGGCCCCGAGGCGCTGTACAACAAATACATCAAGGACGGCGGCGAGGCCCAGATCAACATCGCCAGCGTGACCAAGCTGGCGCTCGACGAAATTGCCAAGGTGGGACAGTGGGAGCGCATGCGCAAGCACCTGCAGTCGGCCCGCGACGAAATTGCCGGTCTGGTGAAAGATGATGTGCTCAAGCGCTTTGAAGGCACGGCGGACTACCGGCGTTGGGCGGTGGCCAAATTCAAGCAATCGTCCGACGCCGGTGCGAAGGCCATTACTCTGCTCACCAAAGAGCTGAAGAGCTCGAAAGACTTGGCGACCCTGAAGGCCCTCATGCTGGTCGTCGAGGGCGGCCGCTCCTTGAACGACCGCAAGGAAGCCTACTCGGCGATCAAGCCTCTCGTGAAGAGCTCATTGAAGGTCCCGGTGATCTTCAAGACAGCCGGCCTGGCCGTGCCGAAGTAGCCGGCTGCCCGGCCACTGATGGTGCTATACCACCAGCGGGGTGGCCGCCCTTTGGCGGCCACCCCGCTGCCGTTCTCCCCACGTGCGTGCGCCGCACGCTATTGCGGGTCCATCGCCGGCGTCCCCAGTTCAAACTCGACCGTCACGGTGCAGTTCTGGCCGGTCACTGTGAAGGCCGAGTGCGCACCGTAGTGTTCGTCCGGGTCGGCCCAGAACGAGAAGCCGTGCGCGCCCTGCTGGTCTACCGTAAACCCACCCCCTGCCTCAACCGGGTCAAGGCCACTACTGGTGTACACCATTTCCTCCGGCACAAACCCCGTCACCTTGGCCAGGAAGTTCGTGCCGCGCGCGTTGTAAAGCTCTAGCCACATCCAGCACCCGCCCGCGCCGGTCGCCTCCACTGGAAACGGATACACCTTGGCGAACACCCGCACTGTTTCGCGGGCGTTCGTCAGGGCCAGGCTGAACGGCTGGGCGCGGGCGTAGCCGGCCACCACCAGGCTGGGCCAGCGCGAGTCGGCCCGCTGCGACACCAACTCGCCCGCCTCCGAAAACGCCAGCTCATCAATCGCCACGGGCGTGCCGTCGAGCGGCATCTGCCACAGCGTATAGGTTTGGTCGCGCGGCAAGCCGGCCACACTGGCGGTGTAGGTCACTTGCGTTTGTCCCGCCGGCCCCTCCCGGCCCATCTCGGTCAGCGTCAACGTCATTCCGGGCGTGGCCGCCGCCGGGCTCCAGTCGGGCCGCTGATACTGCGCCAGGATCTGCTGTACCCGGTACTCACGGTAAGCCGCCTCCGCGCCCGTCAATCCGACGAAGACCACGGCGATGCCGGCGGCCAGACCGATCAGCCCCCGTGGCCTCAAATTGAATACCGTATGCTGCCAGGCCCAGGCCGCGCCGGTGAAGATGGCGATGACGCTCACCCCAACGAGCAGCAGTAGAAACTCCACAGGGGGGCTGGGGAGGGTGAATTCTAGGCCGGCCACCGTTGCGCCGCCGAGCAGCCAGGCCAGGCCGGTGCTCAAGGTCCAGCCCACTCCTCCGCGCCGGCCGGCGGTCTGCGGCGTTTGCCCGCGCAGCAGCCAGGCCTGCCCCCCGCCAACCACGAAGCCGCCGGCCAACGCCGCCGCCAGCGCACCCCAGAATGGCGTCGTCCGGTAAAAGTTTGTGAGCTGAAGCACGAAATTGTCGAGGCCGACATACAGCCCCTTGGCCACTACCAGCCCACCGACCAGGATGAGGGCGTTGCGCCCGGCTGTGCCACGCCTGCCCAGCAGCTGCCCTTGCAGCAGCCCGATGGACAGCCCCACCAGGAGCGGGGGAAGCAGGAAGGCAAGGCCGCTGACGGCGGCCTCGACGACGTAAAACATGGCCCCGCAGTCGGGCCAGGTGGCGCAGCCGCCAATCCGCCCGGCCAGCGGGCCCAGGCCGAAATAAATCACATAGGGGGCGGCGTAGAGCAGCGGCAGGCTGAGCAGGCTGCCCAGGAGCAGGCTGCCGGCCCAACTCGCGAACAGGCGCAGACGGTTGGGTGGGGTGTGTGAGTGTCATCGGTGGCCTCTTTAGGATAGCGCAGACCAGCCCAGTGTGCCACGCCTGCGCCGCCATTTTCAACGCATATGCCGCCATTCTCCGCCAGCTTTGCGCGCGGGTGTTCAAAACCCAAGTTGGGGCGCTGGCGGCCGGCCTCCAGCGGGATGGTAAACTGAGGGGATGAAACGCTTGATCTATCGTCTGGCCCCGGCGCTGGCTGTGATGGGCGTGATCTTCTTCGCGTCGTCACAGCCGAAAGGCGTTGTGCCCGACTTCGGCGCGCTCGATTGGGACCTCAAGAAGCTCGCTCACATCCTCATCTACGGCGCGCTGGCGGTCACGTATCTGCACGCCCTGGCCCCTGGCCGGCGGCCCGCCTGGCGGCAGGCGCTGGCGGCGGTCGTGCTGGCCGGCCTGTACGGCGCGACCGACGAATTTCACCAATCCTTCGTGGCCGGGCGCGGCGCCAGCCCGCTGGATGTGGGCATTGACACCCTGGGCGCGGCGCTGGGCGTGCTGCTCGGCGGCTGGCTCATGCGCCGGTTCTACTCGAACTCTAGCTCGGCTAGCTCGTCCTCGCTCCACTCGCTGATAGACAGCAACTGAATCTGCCCGAACACCTGCTCCTGCCGCGCCTCGATCTTGCGCCGCTTCACCAACTCCAGCACCGCCAGGAACGTCACCACAATCTCCATGCGTGTGCGCGCATTCACCAGCATGTCTTGAAAGCTGGCCGCGCCGCCGCCCGTGCGCAACGTCCGCGCAATCAACCGAATCTGGTCGCGGATCGTCACCTTGGGCGGCGCGACCACCGTGTCCACGTCTGGCAGCTCCGGGTTGAGCGCCAGCGCCCGCCGCACCGCTTCCAGCAAGTGCAGCGTCGTCAGCCCGCTCATGTCTAGCTGGGCCTCCACCTTGGGCGGCGGGGCCAGCCGCAGATACGTCCGCAGCCCGGCCTCCTCGCGGCTGTGCAGCAGCAGCGCGATCTCTTTGTAGCGCTTGTAGGCGATCAGTTGGCGGGCCAGCTCGTCGGCCGGGTCTTCCTCGCCCGGCTCGCGCACCACCGGGCGCGGCAGCAGCGCCTCGCTCTTAATCAAAATCAAACGCGCCGCAATCACCAGGAAGTCGGCGATGTCCGCCAGGTTCAGGCTCTCCAGCACCTTCAGGTAGGTCAGGAACTGGTCCGTCACCTGGGCCAGCGCCACCTTGGTGATGTCCAACTCGTCGCGCTCGATCAGTTGCAGCAGCAAATCCAGCGGGCCGGCGTAGACCGGCAGTTGCACCGTGTAGTTGGGGTTAGCGCTCATAGACTCTCAATTGCCCAGATAGGCCGCGACCAGGATCACGACGACGAACACCATAAAGCCGGCCAGCGCCAGGCCCAGCACGCTGAACAGCACCCGCTGCTGCGCATCGCGCCGCTGGCGGGCCTCGGCCAGCCGCGCCAGCCGCCGCTGCTCGATGGCGGCGAAGTCGGCCGTGCGCCGCTCGCCGTCGGCCAGTTGCTGCATCTTCAGCTCGGAGTTGGCCCGCATCTGCTCGTTCAGGCGGTTGGCCGGGTTCGTGCCCCAGTGGCTGCTCACCAGCGCCACCGCGTCCAGCGCGCGCCCGCAGTGGCTGCAGCGCTCGGCCCCGACCCAGTTCTTGGTGCTGCACGCCGGGCAGGCCTTCACCAGGCTCTGGCGGCAGCCGCCGCAGATGTCCGCGCCGGGCGTGTTCACGTCCTCGCAGCGCGGGCAGACCACGCCGTCCACCGGGTTGGGCGTGCCGCAGTAGCGGCAGACCACCGCGCCCTCGGCCTGCAGTTCCAGCCCCGCGCCCTCGCAGTTGGTGCAGGTGATGTCCGACAGTTTCATGGCGTACCCCCGGCCGGCGGTCGCGGCTCCAGCAGCCGATACACAAAGCCGTTCATGCTGATCTCGGTCAAGGGCTGATAGTGCGCCCCCAGCGCCGCCAGCACCGGCGGCGGGTAAAACTGCGCCCGCAGGATCACCAGCCCGAAGCCCTGCCGCTCGATCATCGCGATCTCGTTGGCCGGGTCGAACAGCCCGGCCTGGTACATCACCAACTGCGGGAAGGGGTTGGTCACCACCGGCTTCCCGGCCCGGAACATAAAGCCGGCCTCCTCCGAGAACACCGGCCCGTCCGCCGCCCGCGCCAGCGCCGTGATCCGGTCGCCCGCCGCGATATCGGCCGCCGTGGGGTGCGGGCCAAGCTGAGTGTAGCCCTGCGAGTCATAATAGCCGCTCTCGCTCGCCACGCCCAGCAGCCGCGCCGCCGGGCCATACACCGGGCCAGTGGTCGGCAGGTGTAGCGTTAGCCGCGTCTGCGCCAGGAAGAGCAGGGGCGTCAGCACCGCCAGCGCCACGGCGGCCCACTTGAGCTTGCCGCGCCACTGCGGCGCTCTAGCCCACAGCCGGCCCAGCGCCAGCCCCGCCAACGCGCACGCCGCCGCCGTGGCCGTCACGAAATACGACTCGCCCGCGCCGAACTTGCCCGATAGCACCCCGTTCACCAGCGCCGCGCCGAACCACACGCCATAGATCGTCAGCCGGCCGGGGTAGGCCTCATACAGCAGCCGCGCCAGCGCCCCGACCACAATCAGCAGATGCAGCCCGAACCACTGGCGATAAAAGCTGATCGCCTGGTTGAAGTCGAAGGCGTTGATGTTGGCCCGGATGATGCTGACGGTCCACTGGCCGCCGGTCGCCCGGTCTATGAACACATACAGCGCGCCCGCCGCCAGCGCCAGCCCCGCGCCGGTGAGCAGCGCCCGCCGTGGCCCGCGCAGGAACAGAAACGCCAGCGCGCCCACCACCGTCGCCAACGCCAACTGCTTGGTGAAGCCCGCCGCCAACAGCAGCCCGCACCCGGCCCAAAACGCCCCCTGCCGCCGCCAGCCGCGCGCCGGGTCGTGGTCTATCTCGGCCAGCGCCACGACCGCCAGGATTTCAAACACCACCATCGTCATGTGCTGCCGAAACAGCGGGCCGATGTGGAAGGTGTAGTTGCTCGCCAGCCAGGTCAGGCCCGCGAACAGGCCCAGCCACTTGTGCCCCCCCGCCCGGTACACCCCCCAGCCCAGCGCCGCCGCCCCCACCAGCGACCCGGCGAAGCTCACCAGCCGCCCGGTCCACAACTGCGGCCCAAAGGCCCACACCAGCGGCACGGTCAGCAGGTGGAACAGCGGCGGGTAAATCGAGGTGTAAAAGGGAAAGACCTGGCTGTCACGGTAGGGCCACTCGCCCTGCGCGTGCAGCACCGTGTCGTACAGCTCAAAGCCCTCGCCCTGGTCGTAGTCATACGGAAAGCGCAGCAGCGCGGCGGCGTAGTCCACATACACCGCGAACTGCGCCGCCAGCGCCAGCCCGGCCAGCACGAACAGCGTCAGCGCCGCCAGCCGCCACGCGCGGGGCAGGGTGCCGAGCAGTCCCGTTTTGGCTGGCGCAGCAGGCGCCTGCGCGGGCTCCGTCTGAGACGCGGCAAGCGAAGCCGTCAAGCCGGCCTGTTCCCACCCGGCCACAGGCTCAGCCCCAGGATGAACACGACCGCCGCCGCCGCCAGCGCCTGCCGCTGCGCCGGGCCTAAGCCGCCAAAGCGCCCGGCCCCGACCAAATCCGCCGCCAGCGTGATCACGGCCAGCCCGAACCCGGCCAGCAGGCACAAGCCCGCCAATTGTCGTTTGGTTAAGGGTGGATCAGAGAACACACCGCGATTATAGCATTGCGCCCAGGCCGTTTGTGGGGCTGCAACCCGGCGCGGGGCGGCGCGTAATAGCCAGTGACTCGCACTCCTAATGAAAGGTATCGTTCCATGCTCGCTGAACCGCTCGCTGAACCGACCCTCCCGCCCCCGCCCTCGGCCCCGGCGGCCCTGACGCAAGACGAACGCAACTGGGCCATGTTGGCCCACCTGACCGCGCTGCTGACCGTGGGCGTGGCGGCGGCCACCGGCGGCGTCGGCTACGTCGTGGCCCTCGTCGTGCCGCTGGTAATGTATCTGTACTTCGCCGGGCAGTCGCGCTACGTGGCCTACCACGCGCTGCAAGCCACCGTCTTTCAGGCGCTGGCCGGCATCCTCTACGTGCTGCTGGCCGGCCTGGTGGGCGTCACCCTCGCCGCCGCGTGGACCGTGACCGGCGTGCTCTCGGTCATCCTCATCGGCCTGCTGCTGCTGCCGCTGGCCCTCGGCGTCACGCTGCTGGGCGCGGCCCAGTTGGTCGGCCTGCCGGTGCTCGGCCTGGCCTGCACCCTGCGCGGGGCGTACCTCACCTCCCAGGGCCGGCCCTTTGCCTACCCCATCGTCGGCGCGCTCGTCGCCCAAAGCCTGCACCAGGCGGGCTAGACGAAGCGCTTGGACAACGCGCCCAGGTAGGAATCCGTTGGCCCGCGCTACCCCATATAGCATCCGCTACACGCGCAGCGGGTACACCATCCGTTGCCACGTTGCCACGGGGCCAATAAAAAAAGGGACCAGCGTCAACCGCCGGTCCCTTCTTGATTCCGCGCCCGTTGGGTGCGTTAGCGCACGATCAAGAA